>ERZ773158.388-NODE-388-length-54519-cov-6.936674_pt1 | contig 54519 bp, 44 predicted proteins | sample MGYA00511918_ERZ773158 | MGnify/ENA primary metagenome ERZ773158 (study PRJEB29015, sample SAMEA2737876) | human gut metagenome | biome: human gut; feature: human-associated habitat; material: faeces | place: China | collected 2012 ...
TCATATTGTTTTCCTGTTCCCATTGATGACACACTCCTTTGTTTTTATTATACTTCGATTGTTTTGTATGTGTCAAGTTTTATTATACAGGATTATAAAAAAATGATAATTATTTACTGTCAACCAGACAGCCCGGAAAAGTTAAGTCCGCAGACTTAGCAAGCATCGCAAACGGCAGTCCGCCCACAAGGGGCAGACCACCGATTGCGGCTTGTCGGGGAGAACCCCGAACCCCCAATCTGCCACTCCCTCCCTCTCACAGTGCGACGGCGAAAACGCACATCTTACCCCCGTGTCAAAATCAAATCTCCTGTGCAAAACAATGAAAATGGACCATGACTATTGACAAACGTATTAAAATGCGATACCATAAGAATGGAGAATAATATAAGCTCGTAAAGATTTTAAAAGTCTTTGCGAGCTTTTTGTTTTGAATATAAATTTCGCTATGTTCAGTGACAATAACAGAAACTTGAAAACAGAATAGGAGGAATGATAATTTGAAAAAACTTAGCACAAAATCCTGCGAAGAAATAATGACAACTGTGTACAAGCCAATAGAGTTCGTTATAGACGGCTTGCTTGCACAAGGTCTGTATATCTTAGCAGGTGCACCAAAGGTCGGAAAGTCTTGGCTGGCACTGGATATGTGCCTGTCAATATCGAAAGGAGAAAAAATTTTAGGTCTAAAAACTTCACAAGGAACTGCTCTGTATCTGTGTTTAGAGGACAGCTACGCAAGAATACAAAACAGACTCTATGAGCTGACCGATGAACCAACTGAAATGCTTTACTTCTCTGTTATGTCTGAATCTATTGGCAACGGACTTGAAGAGCAAATCGAAAGTTTTAAAATTGAACATTGCGGTCTAAAAATTGTGTTCATTGACACTCTGCAAATGGTTCGTGGTTCAACAGATTCAAGCTATGGTTCAGACTACAAAGACCTATCCGTTCTGAAAGCTCTTGCAGACAAGCTTGAGATAACTGTCATAGTGGTTCATCACACAAGAAAATGCAAAGACATCGACCCGTTCAATATGATCTCAGGAAGTACAGGAATCAGCGGCTGTGTTGACGGAAGTTTGGTGCTTATTGAAAACAAGCGTGGCAGCCGTAATGCAAAACTTTATTGTGTAGGACGTGATATTGAAAACGCAGAAATTAATTTGCAGTTCGATAGTGATTTGAAAAAGTGGGTCGTTACCGATGAGCCGTCCGCTCCAAAAAAGTAAGGACAACATTTTTCTTGCGGCATTGTATGTTTACATCAAAAAGAAAGTTGATTTTTCAGGTACGGCGTCAGAACTTTTAGAGAAACTGAAAAGTGTTTCTGATGAAACATTTTATCCCAACAGAGTAACAAGAGATCTGGTTCGCAACGGCTACACACTCAGAAAGTACGGGATAGATTTTCAGTACAAGCGAACTAGAAACGGCAGGCTGATAATTCTTCATTACGACCGTGAGCGTGACAGTAGTGACAGTAAAAACACTAGCGAAGTTACTGTCAACAAGCTAACTTCAAAAGTGTGAAAAGCCTTGAAATTACTTGCTTTGCGAGGTGTGACGGTAAAAATTAAATCAATGTTTACTGTCAACCCCAATCAGCGAACATGGGGCGATTTGTGGGCTAAAAAAATCAGTCGGGTAAGTTTAGCAGAAACTCACCAAAACCACACACAAGCGATTTGTGAGCCGCTGTGAGCGATATTTTAAATAAGGTTAGCTTGTGCAAGTCGAACTCAACGATTTGAGCAATTATGTACTTTTCACAATTCAGCATCTAGAGCTATAACCACCAAAGCTAAATATTTCATTGCAAGTTAAAGTTTCGGGGTCGCAGCCCCCGAAACACTCACAGCGGACGAGCAAAGCTGACCGCTAAAGTGCCGTAAATACGCAGTTTTAGAAAAGCCTTTGTGCATAATTTTTATGGGGTCATAAATTTGAGCTTCGAATGATTCAGGGGTCGTAAGTACTGAAAATCACGTAAAATCGGCATAATTTCGGGCGTTGTTGATGATGTCAAACGAAATTTTAAGAAAGGAATGATTAAAAATGATCAGTTTAAAAATCAGAGAAAAAGAAACTGAAAAGACAGTAAGGAGGGCGATAAAAATATGCCAAGACAAAGAGAAATCCCGAAAATCAATTCAGTCACTGTTATCTATAATGGCGACGGAAAGACATTTGATACCTTCATGGAGTCCATGATTAACGACTATTTGAATTCAGATAGTATGTCCAAATGCTCCGACTCCGATTTTATTGATAAGGTAGAAATTATTGATAAAACAGCGTGATCGCTGGACTTTAAGGGTGGCTTGTGGTAGTGTCAATCTGAACGAAGTTCAGATAGGTAACGCGGACACACCACAGCGTGCCTGCCGAATTTAAAGGAGGTCGATAAAATGAGAGCGTGGCTATACTACAGATTATCTCGTGACGAAGATGAGGAAATGAACAGTCTGCAAAATCAACGACAGATTTTAGTTGATTACGCTGAGCAGAATGGTTACGAAATCGTCGGAGAGAGCTTTGATGACAATGTTTCAGGAATGACGTTTAACAGAAAAGGCTTAGGAGAACTTGAAATTGCTGTTGACGAAGGTAAAATTGATGTAGTTCTGGTCAAGGATCTATCAAGACTTGGCAGACACCGTACTCAAACGGAACTGTTCATAGATCACTTGCGACAGAACAATGTCAAGGTCTATTCTGTGACTGAGGGCATTGATTCCAGTAACGAGAATGACGATTTGATGATTGGATTCAAGCAGATCTTCAACGATTTTTATGCTAAGGACATCAGCAAAAAAGTAAAAGCAGGTGTACGTCAAAAGCAGAAAGGAAAAGGTCTGATAGAGTCCTTACCCCTCGGTTACAAGCGTGACCGAAACACAAATACTGTTTTGGTAGACGATGAAACAGCTTGGATAGTGCAGGAAGTATTCAAGCTATACGTTGACGGCTACGGCTTGACCACAATCGCAAAGAAGATGAACGAACGTGGAATAAAATCACCAGAATACTATCAGCGCAGAAAGCTAGCAGATTGGAAACCCGACATCTCTAAAAAATACTTGTGGGTACAAACAGCAGTCAAACGCATTCTCACAAATGAATTATACATTGGCACAATGGTTAATCATAAGACAGTAACTTCAAAAATATACAAAACCAAAACTTTCATTCCGCCCGAAGAACAGTATCGCCATGAGAATTTCTGCGAACCAATAATTGATGAAACAACTTGGAAACAGGCACAGTTTTTACTGGAACAGCGTTCACAGATTAATCCACGTTCGCAAAATGGCAGGAATCTTCATCGCTATTCCGGATTAATAAAATGCTCCGACTGCGGGGCTTGCTTTGTAGCTCGCACAAGAAAATGGAAAGGCAAAGAGTACGTTGAATACACTTGCAACAGCGCACACCGCTACGGCAAGCAATACTGTACTCCGCACACAGTCCGTGAAAATCAGCTTGACGCTTTGATCGAAGATGAAGTCCGAGGACTTCGTGAAACGATACTTGCCGAAAGCGAACGCTACAACAAGATTGTCAAGGATTGGGTAAAGAAAAAGCCGCTGTATGAACGTCAGATACAGCAGCTCAACGATAAGATATTATCACTCCGACAGCAGATCGAAGATTTGATTATAGAGCGAATCGGCGACAGAGAACACGCACAAGTTTACAACAATATGATTACTAAGCGTGAAGAAGAAATATCCGCTATTGAAAAACGGATAACCGACTTGAGGGAATATGACAAAATCTGCAAACAGAGAAAAGAACAGCTTAAAAACACAACACAGATACTTGATGAAATCCTGTCCGAGGGTACGATTTCGGATATCAATCTAAGAATGTTAGTCAAGCGAATTTTCATTCATCAAAATGAAGATAAAAGTCTTGATATCAGATTCGAGATGAACGGAGAGTTTAATGGAACTGTCAGCGTGTTTATTGAGCCAACAGAAGAATTAGAAAGTGCATAGAAATTAAAACGAAATCCGCAGTATCGCCTGCGGATTTGTTCGTTACATATATGAATATATTAACCGACAGACGCATTAGCTATGGTAGTGCGTTTTAGCATAATATCAATTAAAAATTGTTCTTAGAGCCAGCGTGTCTGCCCATTTATTTTTACTGGAGCAAAAGAAAAAAGCCCGATAAAATCGAGCTTTTCGTGGTGCGGATGACGGGACTTGAACCCACATGACCTTGCGATCACTAGCACCTGAGGGTAGCGTAACGACAGTGCGAGATAGCGCCCGATATCCGCCTTTATTTTACTTTACTATTCTCCCGTCACTTATCTCAATAATCCTGTCGCATTGTTCGGCGATTTTGGGATCGTGAGTAACTATCACTACTGTACGTCCCTGTTTATTCAATGATTTGAACAGTGCCATGATCTCCGCAGAGGTTTTGGTATCAAGCGCACCTGTTGGTTCATCGGCGAGTATCATGCTCGGTTCGTTGACTATCGCACGGGCGATTGCAACTCTCTGCTTTTGTCCGCCAGAAAGCTTATTGCAGGGCTTTTTCGCAAGTTCTCCAATGCCAACAGATTTTAATGCAGCAAGAGCCTTTTCTTTTTTATTTTTTATTTTCTGCTTTGAGAAATTGAGTGGAATCATAACATTTTCCAAAGCTGTGAAATCTTCTACAAGAGCAAAATCTTGCATTACCATGCCTATTTTTTCATTACGAATTTTTGCATATTGCTTTTCTGAAAGATTTTTTACCAGAGTTCCGTCAATAGTATATTCGCCTTCCTGATAATTGTCAATGCAAGCAAGAATATGCAAAAGTGTAGATTTTCCTGCTCCGGATTTGCCAATAACAGCCACAAGCTCTCCGTCATTAATCTCGCAGGAAACTCCGTGCAGAGCTTCAAATTCGTTGGATTTTTTAGGATTGTATTTTTTTGTTATGTTTGATATTTTTATCATGATTACCTACCTGTTGTCTTTATTTATTATCTATCAATAATTCACGTGGATTTTGCTTTGAAATAATTAAAATCGGGAGTATTATTGATACTATTATATTCAAGAGTCCCATAAGTACACACATAATTATTTCCGGAAGATTAAAGCTTATAATATATTGCGAAGAACCATTCATATTTGTAAAAATGAAAGCTAAAATTCCTGATAATACAACACCAAACAGCCATGTAAATAAACCGTTTAGAAGACTGATAATTATTCCAACTTTCCATTTTGCTCCACAAATAAAAAATATAGAATAAGCTTTTAAATTTGTTTTTGTTTGAATAGCATTTACCGCAACAGAATTTATAAGTGTAAGAATAAGTATGCATAAACTTATAGGTAAAATCAGTGTTATATCACTTTTTAAATATTCTATGCTGTTTTGGTTCAATTCTGATAAATCCATTAGTGCTCCAAATTGATATAATTTTCTATTTAGTTCTAATTTTTCTTCATCATTTAAGCCTTTTTCATATACAACAAAAAGTGCTCCAATTGGTTCTTGTGAAATCTCTGCATTTTTGACATCTTCGTAATTTACATAAAATTCAAGCAAATTTTTTGTTTGATATATATCTTTAAATGTATAATAATAGTTACTTTTTGAATCACCATTTGTATTTATAGTCTGTGCTGTTTTATCTAACATTCCGATAATCCTGAAGTTATAATGATTAACAGAATCTGTGAATTCAACTAAATCGCCTACTTTATATTTAGTATTATAAGTTACAACAGCTGCAATTTCATCAGAACGAGTGTCAGCTTTATTTAACCATTTGCCATATTTTATGTCGGGTGTATATAAATCTATCATATTTTGAGTATATGAAAAAATTAATGGAGATGAGTTTTCATTAGCCGGATATATATTAACTGATGTACACCCATAAACTTCTTTAATTTTATTGTTATTGACAGATATATCTTCTAACTTAAAGAAATCATCGGAAGTATAATAATTATCATCACCATACTCATAGTTTTTTGTACCGGTTGTAATTATAAATTTGCCATCTTTATTAAGAAGTTTTCTTAATGGAAGATAATCTTCAATTTTAAACATAATTGAAGATGTACATATTACAATTAAAAATAAGGTTACAGCTATTTGTATCACGACAAATAGATTTATAAACAAATTACGCTTCATCATTTTTATTGTGTATTTAATCATAAAACTATCATCCTCCTTGTTTTTGGCTTAAAGGAAGCTTATGTAGTTGTATTATTATCATTAAATTAAGAATAAAATATATTACTGACACATAGATAAGACCAATAATAATATAATTTTTTAAATTATAAATAATATCAATATATTCAAAGCTTGATTTGAGCTGTTTTACAACAATTTTGAAATATATTGCCGATGTAATTAAAAAGCTCATTATAGATGTTATCATGATTTCTGCAACAAATATTCTTCTGGCTTTATTTATAGTACAACCATAAATTCTAAAAACAGAAATCATTTTATTTCGGGTTATTAAAACATATCTGAATAACAGAGTAAGTGTAATAGAAGATAATATAGTAAGTAAAATAGAAAGTAACATTAATGAATTGTAAAAAGGTAAGTCATCATTGACTGTATCTATTTCAGGAATAAAAGCAAAATTACCAAATATGTTATTACAAGCAGCTCGTATGTTCTGATAAGTTTTTGTACTCATTACATTTTTTGTACAAAAACTTATTTCAGTTATATTATCTAAGCTATCGGGTGAATTAATAAAAGGAATAGTTATTGTCTCGTCTATTGCATCAATTCCTACAACTTTATAAGTTTGGTTTTCTATGTTAACCTCTTGATTTATACAATCTGATGTAAAGCCATATGGAAGAACAACTTGCATAGTGCCTTTTTTAAAATCATTTTGAGAAATCATTTTACCGGAACTGGTTGGTGAATTATTATAAGAGGTTTTATACTGTATAAATGTTTTTGCTTCAGGAGAATATGATAATCTGAATGTGATACTATTAGGCTGTTCATAAATTTCAGGTATGTTGGTATTTGTTGTTTCCGCTGAATAGTATATTAAATCTAATTCTTCTAATGAACTTTCGTCAATACTAAGAAGAAGTTCTTTTATTTTTTTATTAGTTGTACTGCTATCACATATATAATATTTATTGCCATCTTCTTCATACTTGTCGATAACATTTCCAAATTGTATAATTAAATCCGATTGCTTTAAATTCTTATTTTTTAGCAATTTAAAATTTTGAAATGCACCGAAAGAAAAAAGAATAATAAATGATGCAGTAAATTGACACAACAAAAACAACACAAAAATAATTGTGTTGTTTTTGGCAAAATTTCTTATATTTTTTATTGTATAGTACATAAAAATTCCTTATTTATAGTATTAATATTGAGTCGCTGTTGCTACTAATGTTTTATTTCTAAAAGGATCAGCATCTTTTTCAAGATATGGAGATACTTTTGCGGTTAATGTATACTTATAAGTTTTGTTTTTGGGATTTCGCTGTACAGAAACTCCGCAACCTGCATTACTAGTTATAGTTTTACTTTCTTTATTGGTTGTTTTTTTAGTTTTCTTGTCATATTTTCCGATTTTAGTAAATAGAGTTAATTTTTCTTTTGTGTTTCCACTTTTTGATAAAATGGCATAAATAGAATTGTTAGTTCCTTTAAGAGAAAATGTAACGTCACCATAGCCACTATTATATCCAGGTACTTTGGTCTCTTTTTTGGATCCATTTTTTACATATGTGCTGAATGTTTTGTTATATGCATTAAATGTGGATGTTGAATAGTAAGTATCATTTCTCCATTTTAGTTCCTGATTTGTGTTAGCTGCATTAGCTTTAATAGCCATGGTTGAAGTAATCATAATTGTAGTTAAAGTTATACTAACTATACTTTTTGTGATTTTTGTCATAAAATCCTCCTATTGTCTCATGTTCAAAATTAATCAACTTTTGTAAAATATTTTACTTACCTATAATAACATAGACATTTATTTTTGTCAATATAAGTTTATGAACAAAATTATATTTTATTCATAATGTGCAAAATATTAAATAATATATAGGACATTTTCATTGACTTTGTTATAAAAAAGATAATATAATGCACTTTTTAGTTTTGTCTGTTGTGGTAAGTGTAGATGGTTACTATATTTGCAAGTGTTTAGACAGGCATAAATCCGACAAGTAGCAAAAAGACCCTCGAAGTGGCATCTTCTGGGGCTTTTGTGTGTCCGATTGGAAACACATAATCTCTTTTGTGGTTGTTTTTCTTGATTTGTCAATAATACCTCTGGATTATTTTATGGACAAGTCCATTAAACAGTGTGACTATCACATACATAAATATAACTGCCACACCCTCCATCGCAAACAGCGACGTCGAAAACGCACATCTTGCCACAGTATCAAAATCCAATCTCCTGTGCAAAACAATGAAAATACTGCATACCTCTTGACAAATGTATCAAAATGCGATACCATGAAAATGGAGAATGATAAAAGCTTGTAAAGATTTAAACGTCTTTACGAGCTTTTTGTTTTGTATATATTTTTCGCCGTGAGCAGAAAGGGTGAAACTTAATAGCAACTTGAAAATTGAATAGGAGGCTTGATAAATTGAAAAAGTTCAACTCAAAGTCCTGCGAGGAGATCATGACCACTGTGTACAGACCGATTGAATTCTGCATTGACAATCTGCTTGCGCAGGGTCTGTATATCTTAGCAGGAGCGCCGAAAGTCGGAAAATCGTGGCTTGCGCTTGATATGTGCTTGTCCATTGCGAAAGGAGAAAAGGTATTAGGTCAGCAAACTACACAAGGAACTGCTCTGTATTTGTGTCTGGAAGATAGCTATGTGCGAATCCAAAATCGTCTTTACGAAATCACTGACGAACCTGCAGAGCGATTGCATTTTGTAATCATGTCCGAATCAATCGGGAACGGTTTGGAGGAAGAGATTGAAAACTTTAAAAATGAGCATTACGATTTTAAAGTTGTGTTCATTGACACTCTGCAAAAGGTGCGTAACGAATCGGAGTCAGGCTACGGTACTGATTACAAAGAACTGTCTGTGATGAAAGCACTTGCCGACAAGCTTGAAATTACAATCGTAGTTGTGCATCACACACGAAAGTGTGCTGACAGCGATCCATTTAATATGATCTCAGGCAGTACAGGCTTAAGCGGTTGTGTTGACGGAAGCATGGTTCTGATTGAAAGCAAGCGTGGAAGTCGTACAGCAAAGCTTCATTGTGTAGGTCGTGATATTGAAAACGCAGAAATTAATTTGCAGTTTGACAGCAATTTAAAGAAGTGGATCGTCACCGATGAGCCGCTCAACTGCAAAAATAAAGATAACATTTTTCTGGCTGCACTGTATGTGTATCTTAAGAAGCATATTGATTTCTGCGGTACAGCTTCGGAATTAGTGAATGTTCTGAAAAGTGTTTCCGATGAAACGTTTTATCCCAACAGAGTAACAAGAGATCTGGTGCAGAACGGTTACACTCTCAAAAAGTTTGGAATTGATTTTCAGTACAAGCGAACAAGAAACGGCAGACTGATAATTCTTCATTACGACTGTGAGCGTGACAGTAGTGACAGTAAAAATGGTAGCGGAGTTACTGTCAACGGAGTGCATAAGCAATACCTCGCAAACCCTTGAAAATGCTTGGTTTACGATGATGACAGCAGGTGTGACAGTAACTGAAAACGGGCAAAGTTACTGTCAACATTTCAAGGTTACTGTCAACGCAACGTAAGCCGATTTGCGGGCTTGAATTTTTGTCGGGTAAGTTTAGCCAAAGCATTTCAAAAGCCGACACAGGCGATTTGTTAGCCGCTGTGGGCGATATGTGGGAGAGATTTTAATTCTGATAATAAAAAGGCAGTTGTCAATCTGCACAAATACCGGATATGCAGCAGTTAAAGCAAAGTTAAATATTTCATTGCAAGTTAAAGTTTCGGGGTCACAGCCCCCTAAACGTTCACAGCGGACGAGCAAAGCTCGCCGCAAAAGTGCCGAAAATACGCAGTTTCAGCAAAATGATTGTGCATAATTTTTATGGGGTCATAAATTTGAGCTTCGAATGATTCAGGGGTCGTAAGTACTGAAAATCACGTAAAATCGGCATAATTTCGGGCGTTGTTGATGATGTCAAACGAAATTTTAAGAAAGGAATGATTAAAAATGATCAGTTTAAAAATCAGAGAAAAAGAAACTGAAAAGACAGTAAGGAGGGCGATAAAAATATGCCAAGACAAAGAGAAATCCCGAAAATCAATTCAGTCACTGTTATCTATAATGGCGACGGAAAGACATTTGATACCTTCATGGAGTCCATGATTAACGACTATTTGAATTCAGATAGTATGTCCAAATGCTCCGACTCCGATTTTATTGATAAGGTAGAAATTATTGATAAAACAGCGTGATCGCTGGACTTTAAGGGTGGCTTGTGGTAGTGTCAATCTGAACGAAGTTCAGATAGGTAACGCGGACACACCACAGCGTGCCTGCCGAATTTAAAGGAGGTCGATAAAATGAGAGCGTGGCTATACTACAGATTATCTCGTGACGAAGATGAGGAAATGAACAGTCTGCAAAATCAACGACAGATTTTAGTTGATTACGCTGAGCAGAATGGTTACGAAATCGTCGGAGAGAGCTTTGATGACAATGTTTCAGGAATGACGTTTAACAGAAAAGGCTTAGGAGAACTTGAAATTGCTGTTGACGAAGGTAAAATTGATGTAGTTCTGGTCAAGGATCTATCAAGACTTGGCAGACACCGTACTCAAACGGAACTGTTCATAGATCACTTGCGACAGAACAATGTCAAGGTCTATTCTGTGACTGAGGGCATTGATTCCAGTAACGAGAATGACGATTTGATGATTGGATTCAAGCAGATCTTCAACGATTTTTATGCTAAGGACATCAGCAAAAAAGTAAAAGCAGGTGTACGTCAAAAGCAGAAAGGAAAAGGTCTGATAGAGTCCTTACCCCTCGGTTACAAGCGTGACCGAAACACAAATACTGTTTTGGTAGACGATGAAACAGCTTGGATAGTGCAGGAAGTATTCAAGCTATACGTTGACGGCTACGGCTTGACCACAATCGCAAAGAAGATGAACGAACGTGGAATAAAATCACCAGAATACTATCAGCGCAGAAAGCTAGCAGATTGGAAACCCGACATCTCTAAAAAATACTTGTGGGTACAAACAGCAGTCAAACGCATTCTCACAAATGAATTATACATTGGCACAATGGTTAATCATAAGACAGTAACTTCAAAAATATACAAAACCAAAACTTTCATTCCGCCCGAAGAACAGTATCGCCATGAGAATTTCTGCGAACCAATAATTGATGAAACAACTTGGAAACAGGCACAGTTTTTACTGGAACAGCGTTCACAGATTAATCCACGTTCGCAAAATGGCAGGAATCTTCATCGCTATTCCGGATTAATAAAATGCTCCGACTGCGGGGCTTGCTTTGTAGCTCGCACAAGAAAATGGAAAGGCAAAGAGTACGTTGAATACACTTGCAACAGCGCACACCGCTACGGCAAGCAATACTGTACTCCGCACACAGTCCGTGAAAATCAGCTTGACGCTTTGATCGAAGATGAAGTCCGAGGACTTCGTGAAACGATACTTGCCGAAAGCGAACGCTACAACAAGATTGTCAAGGATTGGGTAAAGAAAAAGCCGCTGTATGAACGTCAGATACAGCAGCTCAACGATAAGATATTATCACTCCGACAGCAGATCGAAGATTTGATTATAGAGCGAATCGGCGACAGAGAACACGCACAAGTTTACAACAATATGATTACTAAGCGTGAAGAAGAAATATCCGCTATTGAAAAACGGATAACCGACTTGAGGGAATATGACAAAATCTGCAAACAGAGAAAAGAACAGCTTAAAAACACAACACAGATACTTGATGAAATCCTGTCCGAGGGTACGATTTCGGATATCAATCTAAGAATGTTAGTCAAGCGAATTTTCATTCATCAAAATGAAGATAAAAGTCTTGATATCAGATTCGAGATGAACGGAGAGTTTAATGGAACTGTCAGCGTGTTTATTGAGCCAACAGAAGAATTAGAAAGTGCATAGAAATTAAAACGAAATCCGCAGTATCGCCTGCGGATTTGTTCGTTACATATATGAATATATTAACCGACAGACGCATTAGCTATGGTAGTGCGTTTTAGCATAATATCAATTAAAAATTGTTCTTAGAGCCAGCGTGTCTGCCCATTTATTTTTACTGGAGCAAAAGAAAAAAGCCCGATAAAATCGAGCTTTTCGTGGTGCGGATGACGGGACTTGAACCCACATGACCTTGCGATCACTAGCACCTGAAGCTAGCGCGTCTGCCAATTCCGCCACATCCGCATATAAAAATTTGAAACTTTTACTCGGCTCAAATCCAAAACCGAGGTGGGTGCTTATCACACTAATCCACATTTATGATGAACCAGAAAGCAGCCAAGCAAATAAATTCACTGTCGTTACGCTGCCTGAAGCTAGCGCGTCTGCCAATTCCGCCACATCCGCATATTTAACGTTGCTTAATGCAACGTACTTATTATATCATATTACACGTACTTTGTCAATACTTTTTCGCAGTTTTTTCGATAAAAACGCCAAAAAATAAAGCCTGACTAAAAAGTCAGGCTGATTTTTATATCGGAATCGTTACCCGTTTTTAAACTGCTCACTAAGAGCCTGATCACTCATGCCGAAAGTCACAAGCTTGCTGAAATACTTGTTCTTCATAAGCGCCTTGATAAGTATTACACCAACTATCGTTACGCATACAAATTCGCCTAAGGCTACCCAGCCCATGTTCACAAGAAGCGGCGTCTTGAAGACATACGTCAGCTCAAAGCCAACTATCACCGCATTTGATATCACCGGGAAAAGCGACGCAACTACAAGATTTACCTTGTTTCTCAGCAGATAGATAAGAACCGCTGCCACAACTGTAGCAAGCGTTCCAAATACTACGTCCACCATTCCGAGCGTACTGAATAGATTGACTATCAAACAACCTATAGAAAGCGAAATGATGTAATCCTTGTTGAAATAACAAAGTAGCATCAAAACCTCTGACACACGGAACTGTACCTGTCCGTATGCAAGCGAGCTGCAAAGCATCGTTGCCACAACGTATATCGCTGCAATAAGTCCCATGTTTGTTAAACGACGTGCACTGAAAAATTCCATAAAAAAATCTCCTTGTTTTTATTTGTGAGTGGTTGATCTAGGTTACACTCTATTTAATTGGAAAATAAAATAACATAAAAAGGCTGCCGCCGAAACGACAGCCCGTTTATTTACGTTAATTTAGCTATTGATTAAGCCTTGCCAACAGAACCGAAGAGTTCCATCTTCTCCTTGACCTTAGCCTTGATAGCCTCGAAGCCAGGGTTGAGAAGTTTTCTTGGGTCAAAGCCCTTGCCCTGAAGATCCTTGCCCTCTTCAATGTACTTTCTTGTAGCCTCCTGGAATGAAAGCTGGCACTCTGTGTTTACGTTGATCTTTGCAACGCCAAGTGAGATTGCCTTCTTGATCATGTCATCAGGAATACCTGTACCGCCGTGAAGTACCAGTGGCATATCGCCAACCTTTTCCTTGATAGCAGCAAGTGTCTCGAATGAAAGACCTGGCCAGTTTGCTGGATACTTACCGTGAATGTTACCGATACCAGCTGCGAGCATTGTAACGCCGAGATCAGCGATTGTCTTGCACTCGTCTGGATCTGCGCACTCACCCATACCTACAACGCCGTCCTCTTCGCCGCCGATAGAACCAACTTCACACTCAATTGAAAGACCAAGCTGATCTGCAACGTGAACGAGTTCAGTTGACTTAGCAAGGTTCTCATCAAATGGATAATGTGAACCGTCGAACATGATAGATGAGAAGCCAGCCTTTACGCACTTGTAGCAGCCCTCATATGTTCCGTGGTCAAGGTGAAGTGCTACTGGTACTGTGATACCGAGCTCTTCGTCCATTGCCTTAACCATAGCAGCAACTGTCTTAAAGCCTGTCATGTACTTGCCTGCGCCCTCAGACACACCAAGAATTACAGGTGACTGCAGTTCCTGAGCAGTGAGAAGGATAGCCTTTGTCCACTCAAGGTTGTTAATATTGAACTGACCTACAGCATACTTGCCTGCAAGTGCCTTTGTCATCATTTCCTTAGCTGAAACTAACATTTTTTAACGACCTCCGTTATTTTAAATTTTCCTTTATTATTATACAACATTACTCCGACAATTGCAATAGCGTGACATTAATTTAACAATTATGTAACATTTAAACCTCGTACATCTCGATGACCTTCTGAGCCACCTCGATCTTTGTGCATCTCTTATCCATAGCCTGCTTTTCAAGATATTTATGAGCCTGCTGTTCTGTAAAGCCAAGATACTGCATAAGTGAGCACTTTGCTCTGTTTATCGTTCTTATCTCTTCAAGCTTTTTGTGCAGTTTCAGGTTCTCAGACCTTATTCCCAGCATTCTTTTTCTTGCGGCACTGACAAATTTCATTGAACGGTAAAAATACTGTCTGCCTAGTGGCTTTGGTATCACCATTACGCCGAAATCTTCCAGTTTATCAGCAAGGATATCCGCATTTTCCGACTTTGCGATAGCCACACAGCTTGCGTCAGTTGAGGTGCAGACTATCTCCGCAAGCTCGTTGCCATATTCGTCTGACAATGGACAGTTTATCACGACACAGTCATAACTGCCTGACCCTACCGCACGCCTTGTTTCAAGACCCGTTGCGGCTATAGAAGTCTTGCAGGTGGGAAAGGTTTCTTTTAACAGACTCACAAGCATAGCTGTTGCCTTGTCATTGCTTGAAGCCACAAGTATCCTGTCCATTTCCCCACCTCCTTTTTTTAGCTTTCTCTGACATTACAGATGATAAAAATATCTGGCTGTTTCAAACTGCTCCTTATCGGCAGCTCTCTCATATTCTATGATAAGCTCCTTTTCTATTGCGATAAAACGCTCCAACATATGCTCAGGAAGCCTATCCGCAAGAAACTCGCTCTTTTCAGCACGTTCCACTGCCTCTTTCAAAGACTGCGGAAGTGTTTCAAGCTTTGCAAGCTCGCTTTCATCTGCCGAGCCTATATTGAAATTAAAAGGTTTTGGAAGTTCTTCCTTATTTATAACGCCGTCTATGCAGGCATAAATAAGCAGACCCATAGCAAAGTAAGGATTACAGGTGTTGTCTGCTGAACGGAGTATTATACCATTCTCATCTGTATCAGCAAGCGGTGCACGAAGAAGCTGTGCATAATTTTCATGTGACCATGAAATGTACTTAGGTGCAAGCAGACTGCCGAAACGCTTGTATGAATTTGTAGTGGTGTTAAGAAACAGCGTCATATCGCCAACGTTTTTCAGTATTCCTGCTATCATGCGCTCAGCCTCTTTGGAAAGTCCGCCAAGCTGAGGTTTGAAAACATTTTCCGTGCCTTTCATGCACATGAGCATTATATGCAGACCGGAGCCGCAGTTGTCGACGATAGGCTTTGGCATGAAAGTTGCGTAAAGCCCATTTCTGTCAGCCACAGATTTTACAACGTTCTTGAACGTCACAAGATTGTCTGCTGCTTTCAGTGCATTTGAATACTGAAAATCTATCTCGTTCTGACCCGGACCGGTTTCGTGTCTTGAGCTTTCTGGGAAAATATCCATTTGCTCAAGTGTCAGGCAGATGTCACGTCTGAGGTTTTCTCCCCTGTCAACAGGCGCAGCGTCACAATAGCCTGCATAATCGTGAGGACGCTTTGTAGGCATATCAGTATCGTCCTTTTCAAAACAATAAAACTCGCATGAAGTACCTATCTGGAAGTTATATCCCTTGCCCTTCGCATATGCGATAGCAGTTTTGAGGAAAAACCTGCCGTCCCCCTCGAAAGCCGTTCCGTCAGGATATTTCAGGTGGCAGAAAAATCTTACTACCCTGCCATGCTGCGGTCGCCATGGAAGAAGCGCCAGCGTATCAGGGTCAGGGAAAAGTCTAAGGTCTGAAGCAGTCACATTCAAAAAGCCACCGAGCTTTGAAGCGTCAAAGATAAGTCCCTCTCTGAATATTTTCGGCAGCTCGCCTGCTATAACAGAGATAGTCTTTAACGAACCGAATATATCGCAGAACATGAGCTTTACGAACTTTACGTCGTTTTCTTCAACGAACTGCAAAACCTCTTTCTCTGTGTATTTCATAATAAATCCTCCGTAATGATACTGTTCAGAAAAGTTTTCCGTCCCTTACTCATAATTATATCTGAACAGCCAATTCTGTAAAACCGAGCAGTTATAAAGATTTTGTTACTTTATTTTTACCTTGCGTTATTTGTCGATATCCTCCAGCCAAAGCTTAGCCACAGCGTCAGACGGCATTCTCCAATCCCCTCTCGGTGACAGGGTAACAGAACCGATCTTTGCTCCGTCAGGCAGGCAGGAGCGCTTGAACTGCTGTGAGAAAAATCTGCGATAGAATGTTTTGATCCACTTGTCTATGACCTCGTCAGGATAATCCCCCTCAAAGGCATATTTCGCAAGCCTTTTCACCTTTGACGGCTCAAAGCCCCAGCGTATGCCATAGTAAAGGAAGAAGTCATGAAGCTCATATGGACCGACAAGATCTTCTGTTTTCTGTGTCATCTCAGTTCCACTCTCGTCGGTAGGAAGAAGCTCAGGAGAAACAGGAGTGTCCAAAATATCGTACAGCACATCTCTCAGAGTATCAGATGTGCAGGTGTCGCCGTAATACTGAACGATATGTCTTACCAGGGTCTTAGGGATAGAAGCGTTCACACCGTACATGGACATATGGTCGCCGTTGTAGGTCGCCCAACCGAGAGCAAGCTCGCTCAGGTCGCCTGTGCCGACCACCATTCCGCTCACCTGATTTGCGATATTCATAAGCACCTTTGTGCGCTCTCTCGCCTGACCATTCTCGAACACAACGCTGTGATCGTTATAATCGTGACCTATATCTTCAAAATGCTGTAAAACTGCTTTTGAGATATCCACCTCTCTGAACGTTACCCCCAAAGCGTCGCAAAGTATCTCCGCATTGGAGCGTGTGCGCTTTGTTGTGCCAAAGCATGGCATCGTCACCGCAACGATATCAGTATGAGGACGTTTCAGCAAGTCCATTGCCATTACGCACACAAGCAGTGCAAGCGTAGAATCAAGTCCCCCTGAAATGCCAATGACCACAGTCTTGGAATGTGTGTGTGCGATACGCTTCATAAGTCCATGTGATTGCATTTGCAAAATAAGGTGACAGCGCTCGTTTCTCTCCGCCTGATTTGACGGGATAAAAGGCGTTTTTGCAAATTTTCTTGTCAAAGCTGTTTCGCCAATTTCGAGGGAAAATCTCTCACGAGAAATGTTTTCCATATCCAAGAAACCGCTGTCTTTGGAAGAATAGTCCCACTCTGCGCTTGCAGGATAGGTAGAAATTTTTCTTCGCTCAAACGCAAGCTTTTTAAAATCTATTTCCGATATGGTAATGCCGTTTTCAAAAAGCCTGCTCTCTGCAAGTATAGAGCCGTTTTCCGCAATGATATTGTGACCTGAAAAGACCATATCCTGCGTTGACTCGCCGTCACCTGCAGAACAATAGATATACCCTGACACAAGCCTTGCAGATTGGTTTGAAACAAGCTGTCTGCGGTATGAGTCCTTGCCGATAACTTCATCGCTTGCAGACAGATTGCATATAAGGGTAGCCCCAGCCTTAGCAAGATAGTTTGAAACAGGGTCAGCCACCCACAAGTCCTCGCAAAGTTCAAAGCCCACCACAAGCTCAGGTATCTCTTCACATACGAAAACGGTCTGTTCCATAGGCGGTATAAATTCAAGCTGTCCGTACTCCCTCAGATCAATGGCAGCACATTCGCCTCTGTATGGTGCAAAATGTCTTGCCTCATAAAATTCGTTATAGTTCGGCAGATGCGTTTTAGGTACAAAGGCACGCACCTCGCCGTCCTGTATAACAGCCGCACAGTTATAAAGCTTGCCGTTTGCTCTCACAGGCACGCCCACAGCCACAAGCATATCGCTGTCAGCGGTAGTCTTTGCTATCTTTACAACACCCTCCATTGCCTTGTCAAGCAAAGCGTTCTGAAAGAACAAGTCCTGACAGGTATAACCTGTTATACAAAGCTCAGGGAACACAGCGACCTTTACGCCCTCTTCCCTGCACTTTTCAAGCTGACTGATTATTTTATCCACATTGAAGTCAACGTCTGCCACCTGTATCTCAGGGGTGCAGGCGGCGACCTTTATAAAACCGTCTTTCATAAAAATAAGCTCCTTACAAGAAATTATCATTGTTATCATTATACCATTTTTTATAGGTATAAGTCAATGATTTTTACAGTATAGCAAAACTATTTTAGAACGATACTAGACAATCGGCCACTAATGTGTTAAAATTGAGATATCACATCAAAGGGGGGAATGCCATATGAACAAGCTGTGGGATAAGTTTCTTTTAGGCCTTAGCTGCTGTGCATTCATGCTTGCAGAGGAAACAGATCCGTCAAACATCACCACATTGCTATTGGCTGTCATATGCTCCGCTATCTTTCAAATAAAACCAAGCTCTGCCGTTGCATACATTTCAGTTATTGCGTACAGCTCACTTTGCATTTTCAGTAAAGAAGCTTTGATACTCGCCCCTTTGGTGCTTTACGATGCTTTCTGTACAAAATTTTACCCTGCTATGGTCTTAACATTCATAGGCGTACTTGCAAATATATTCACTCTGGGAAAAGACATCTTCCCGCTTGTCGCTCTTTTTTTGGTAAGCTTCACAATTTCAAGCCGCAGCGTTCTGAACGAAAAGCTGACAAAGCTGCTCATAAATACCCGTGACAATTCAAAAGAACTTACCACCCAGCTTGTAGAAAAAAACAAAGCCATGCAGAGAAATCAAGACTACGAGATATATCTTGCAACGCTGAAGGAGCGTAACCGCATTGCAAGGGAGATACACGATAACGTGGGACATATGCTCACAAGGTCTATTTTACAGCTTGGTGCGCTTTCGGTCATAAACAAAGATGAAACTGTCGGTGAAGCCATCAACGACCTGAGCGGCACGCTGAACACCGCCATGACGAGCATACGAAGCAGCGTTCATGATCTTCATGACGATTCTATCGCACTAAAGCCTGCTGTTGAAGACTGCATAAGACCTCTGAAAGACAGATTTACAGTAAGCTGTGATTATGACTTTTCCGAAAGAATGTCACGAGATGTGAAGCTTTGCTTTATTGGCGTTATAAAAGAAGCACTTTCCAATACTGCAAAGCACAGCGACGGCGACAGCATAAAAATAATCATTCGTGAACACCCTGCTCTTTATCAGCTTAGTATCGCAGACAACGGAAGCTGTCCCGAAAAGATAGATGAAAGCGGCATTGGGCTTGCCAATATGCGTGAGCGTGCGGCTTCTTTAAATGGAAACATAAACATCACATCGGACAGCAAGGGATTCCGCATTTTTCTGTCTGTGCCGAAACAAAACCTGACTGAACGGAGGTCTTGACATGAACATTGTTATAATAGATGATGACAAGCTTGTGGCGGTGTCGCTGAAAACCATTTTGGAAAGCACAGGCAGTGTGAACGTTCTTGCCATGGGAAGCTGTGGCGAGGAAGCCCTAAAGCTTTATTCTCTTCTCAAGCCTGATGTTCTGCTTATGGATATCCGCATGAACGGCATGAGCGGTATTGAAGCCGGCGAAAAGATCCTTGCTGGGTACCCTGACGCAAGGATACTTTATCTTACCACATTTTCTGATGATGAATACATTATAAAGGCTGTGCTTATGGGAGCAAAGGGATATATTTTAAAGCAGGATTTTGAAAGCATATGCCCTGCCCTTGAAACCGTCATGAATGGGCAGACAGTTTTCGGCTCAGATGTTGCAAGCAAGCTTCCTGAGCTTCTTACCAATCACAGCAGTTTTGATTTTGACCACTACGGCATAGTCGAAAAAGAGCAGGAGATAATCGAACAGGTGGCAAAAGGGCTTAGCAACAAGGAAATAGCCTCACTGCTTTATCTCAGTGAGGGCACAGTGCGAAATTACATCAGCACTATCCTGGAAAAGCTCTCCCTCCGTGACCGCACACAGCTTGCTATTTTCTACTACACCAACATACAATAGCATTACAATTTCATAAAAAGTAAAGAGGAGACGGCATGACCGCTCCTCTTTTTGTTATTATTACATTTTAGCTCTTTCCTTAGCTCTCTGTGAGTTGCTGAGGATACGCTTTCTTATTCTTATGCTCTTTGGTGTTACTTCAAGAAGCTCATCATCAGCGAGAAACTCAAGTGAATCCTCAAGGCTGAGATTTCTTGGCGGAACAAGTCTGAGAGCGTCGTCAGAACCGCTTGCACGAGTATTTGTAAGGTGCTTCTTCTTGCAGACATTTACAACAAGGTCTTCCTGCTTTGGTGAAGCGCCAACTATCATTCCCTCATATACAGGTGTGCCTGCTGTGATGAACAGCTCGCCTCTCTCCTGTGCGTTGTAAAGGCCGTATGTTACAGCCTCGCCTGTTTCAAACGCAACAAGTGAGCCTGTTGCTCTCTTTGGTATCTCGCCCTTATATGGCTCGTAGTCATGGAATACAGAGCTCATGATACCCTCGCCCTTTGTGTCTGTAAGGAACTCGCTCTTATAGCCGAAAAGTCCTCTTGCAGGGATAAGAAATTCTAGTCTCATTCTGCTTCCAACAGGTGCCATTTCCTGAAGCTCGCCCTTTCTTGCACCTATCTTCTCCATAACAGAACCTACGCAGTTCTCAGGAACGTCAATAACAAGTCTTTCGATAGGTTCGCAAAGCTTGCCCTCTATCTCCTTGAACAGAACGTGCGGTGTTGAAACGCCAAGCTCATAGCCCTCACGACGCATATTCTCGATAAGGATAGAAAGGTGCATTTCGCCACGTCCTGCAACCTTGAATGCGTCTGTGCTGTCTGTTTCAGAAACTCTCAGTGAAACGTCCTTAAGAAGCTCCTTGAAAAGTCTGTCTCTCAGGTGACGGCTCGTTACGAACTTGCCCTCTCTGCCTGCGAATGGCGAATTATTTACAGAGAAAGTCATTTCAACTGTAGGCTCGGATATCTTTACAAAAGGTACAGCCTCAAAGTTGCCGAAGTCGCAGATAGTGTCACCGATAGTGATATTCTCGATACCGCTGATACAAACGATATCGCCAGCCTTTGCACTCTGGCATGGAACTCTGTTAAGTCCCTCTATCTGATACATTGTAACTATCTTGCCACGATATTCCTTCTTAGTCTGATGATAATCGCCGATCGTAACGTCCTGATTAACTTTCATTTCGCCACGCTCAATACGGCCGATAGCTATTCTTCCTACATACTCGTTGTAGTCGATAGCGGAAACAAGATACTGCATTGGACCCTCAGTATCTACCTCAGGTGCAGGGATATAGCTGAGAATCTCATCAAAAAGAGGTATCATATCCTTGCCCTCTTCATCTGGCGAATGAGTAGCTGTACCTGCTCTGCCTGAGCAATAAAGGATAGGGCTGTCAAGCTGCTCGTCAGTAGCGTCAAGATCCATGAGAAGCTCGAGAACTTCGTCGCCTACCTCGTTAAGACGAGCGTCAGGTCTGTCTATCTTGTTGATAACGATGATTATTTTATGACCAAGCTCAAGTGCTTTCTGAAGCACAAATCTTGTCTGTGGCATTGGACCCTCGGCTGCATCCACAAGCAGTATAACACCATTTACCATTTTAAGAACACGCTCTACCTCACCACCGAAATCAGCATGGCCTGGGGTGTCGATAACGTTTATCTTAACGTCCTTATACTTGATAGAAGTATTCTTTGCAAGGATAGTGATTCCTCTCTCACGCTCGATATCGTTTGAATCCATGACTCTTTCTTCTACAGCCTGATTTTCTCTGAAAGTACCGCTCTGCTTGAGCATCTGGTCTACAAGGGTAGTCTTACCGTGGTCAACGTGGGCAATAATAGCAACATTTCTTAAATCTTCTCTAATCATACATACTCCTCCGATTTATCAAGACACAGCAAAGCGAATGCTTTCTGTAACGATTTGCTTAATATATTTCGCAAAAATTATAAACAATAAAAATTATAAATATATTTTCTCTCATCAAAGGAAAGAAAATCGTAATTTTTCACAAAAAGCCTATAAAACACAAAAGCACCTTGCGAAATTTTCCGCAAGGTAACTTTCCTAATTGAGAATTATAGCACATTTTTGCCGATTTGTCAAGAAAAAAAGTATCATTCACAGGTTACGCCTTGTACGGTGTGCCTTAGATTAAATGATTTATGTTTTTGGCTGTTTTACACAATATTACGCCACTAATATTTTACATAAAAATAATTGAAATCATGGTATAAAAGTTGTATAATATCAATAATCAAAGATATAACTTTGATTACAGAGATCATATATTTTGAAAGGCGGAATAATCAAATGGCTAACAGAATGATACTTAATGAAACTTCATATTTCGGTGCAGGCTCGATCAGCGAGATAGTTACAGAGGCAAAGAAGAGAGCTTTTAAAAAGGCTCTTGTTGTAACAGACCCTGACCTTATCAAATTTAACGTTGCAAAGAACGTTACAGATCTTTTGGAGGAAGCAGGACTTGCTTATGATATATTCTCTCAGGTAAAGGCTAACCCTACTGTAAAGGTAGTAAAGGCTGGTATCGAAGCTTTCAAGGCAGCAGGCGCTGACTATCTTATCGCTATCGGCGGCGGCTCATCAATGGACACTGCAAAGGCTATCGGTATCATCATAAACAACCCTGAGTATGCTGACGTTACTTCTCTTGAGGGAGCTATCGACACAAAGAATCCTTGCGTTCCTATAATCGCAGTTCCTACAACAGCAGGCACAGCCGCAGAGGTAACTATCAACTATGTTATCACAGACGAGGAGAAAAAGAGAAAGTTCGTTTGCGTTGACCCTCATGATATCCCGGTTGTTGCAGTTATCGACGCTAAGATGATGTCATCAATGCCAAAGGGACTTACAGCTTCAACAGGTATGGACGCTCTTACACACGCTATCGAGGGCTACACAACACTTGGCGCTTGGGAGCTTACAGACATGATGCATCTTAAAGCTATCGAGATCATCTCACGTTCACTGAGAAAGGCTGTTGAGAATGACCCACAGGGCAGAGAAGATATGGCTCTCGGTCAGTATATCGCAGGCATGGGCTTCTCAAACGTCGGTCTTGGCGTTGTTCACGGCATGGCTCACCCGCTCGGCGCATTCTATGACACACCTCACGGAATTGCAAACGCTGTACTTCTTCCATATGTAATGGAGTACAACGCTGAATACACAGGCGAAAAGTTCAAATACATTGCAGAGGCAATGGGCGTTGACACAACAGGCATGAGCCAGGCTGAATACAGAGCAGCCGCAGTAAACGCAGTTAAGCAGCTTTCAAAGGATGTTGGAATCCCTGAGAAGCTCCACGAGATAGGCGTTAAGGAAGAGGATCTTCAGGCTTTGAGTGAATCTGCATTTGCAGACGTATGCACAGGCGGAAATCCAAGACCTTGCACAGTTGAGTCTATCCTCGGCATCTACAAGACAGCATTCTAAATCAAAAGCTTTTATCTGCCCTCGGTTTTCGGGGGCAGATTTTTATTGCCCGAAAAGAATATTTATGGTATAATACATTTAAAGTGAGTTTAAAGTTCATAGGTTATCATATATCGTAAGATATTATACTGACTTATAGGGAGGAATTTTAATGAGATTACTTCTTGCTGAGGACGAGGTGGAGCTTGCAAATGCGCTTTCGGCAGTGCTTAAACACAAAAACTATTCTGTTGACGCTGTTTACAACGGAATCGACGCATACAACTATGCAATTGCACAGGATTATGACGGCATAATACTTGACATTATGATGCCCGGTATGGACGGCATACAGGTGCTTACAAAACTCCGTGAAAAGGGTATCGACTCCCCTGTTCTTCTGCTTACTGCAAAGTCTGATATTGACGATAGGATAACCGGACTTGATTCGGGTGCTGACGATTATCTTACAAAGCCCTTTGCAATGGGCGAGCTTCTTGCGAGAATAAGGGCAATGACACGCCGCCGCACTGAGTTTGCACCCTCTACCCTTACTTTCGGAAACGTTTCTCTCAACAGACAGAGCTTTGAGCTTTCAGGTCCTAACGGCTCTCAGAAGCTTGGCAACAAAGAGTTTCAAATGATAGAAGCCCTTATGCTAAATCACAGCACGCTTATTTCCACAGAGCGTTTCATGGAAAAGATATGGGGCTATGACTCTGACGCTGAGATAAACGTAGTGTGGGTGTACATATCATATCTGCGTAAAAAGCTTGGTCTTATCGGTGCAGATATCGAGATAAAAGCCACAAGGGGCGTGGGCTACACACTAGAGGAAAAGCATAATGATTAAGCGTTTACAGCGGAAATTCGTTGTTATCGCCGCTGTGTGCCTCCTTATCGTAGAGTTTGCCATAATAGGCGGCATAAATGGAGTGAACATCTATCAGACCAACAAGAATGCAGACAATCTGCTGAACATAATAATCGAAAATGACGGCAGATTTCCTGAGTTCGACCTCAAGGGCATGAAGCATGACAAGCCGCAGGATAATTCAGACAGCGCCTCTCCCCCTGAGAGCAAAAAGCCTGATAAGCACAGAGGCTTTAACGAGGAAACTAAGTATCAGACAAGGTATTTTGTTGTATACGCCGACAGCAATGGCGAAATAACCAAGGTAGATACAGGACACGTTGCGGCGGTGTCAAGTTCGCAGGCTATAGAATACGGTAAAAGCGTTCTTGACAGCGGCAAGACTTCAGGCACGTCAGGAAACTACCGCTACAAAACAGGCGACACTGACAAAGGCAAGATAATAGTTTTCATGGACTGCCGCAGTGACAGTGCCACCAAAAATCGCTTTTTGCTTGTGTCGTGCGCTATAGGTGCGGCAGGATATATACTCGTTTGCCTGCTTATCATAATCTTCTCAAAGCGTGCCATAAGACCTGTTGTGGAAAGCTTTGAAAAGCAAAAGCAGTTCATCACCGACGCAGGGCACGAGATAAAAACGCCCCTTGCTATAATCTCCGCAAACACGGAAGTGCTTGAAATGGTTTCAGAGCCAAACCAGTGGACGGTGAGCATAAAAAATCAAATAACAAGGCTCAACGGTCTGCTGAAAGAGCTTTTGAGCCTTGCAAAAATGGAGGAGGAAAAGCCTGCTCTTACCATGGCTGATTTCAATATCTCTGACGCTGTTTATGACGCCGCTTCGCCTTTTACTACCCTTGCGGAAACAAAGGGCAAAAAACTCACAATAGATGTTGCCAACGGACTTTCCTATCACGGCGACGAGGGTGCGATAAGACAGCTTGTTTCTATCCTCACGGAAAATGCAGTAAAATACGCTGACGAGGGCGGCGAGATAGCCGTAAAGCTTTTCACTTCTCATAATGGCAAGGAAACAGACCTTGAAGTTTCAAACACCTGCAAAGAACCACCGCAAGGCGACCTAACAAAACTTTTTGACAGATTTTATCGTGACGACAGCTCACGTTCTCGGTCAAAGGGAGAGAAAAAAGGAGGCTACGGCATTGGGCTTTCTATTGCACAGGCAATAGTCAGGTCGCACAAAAGCAAGATATCATGCAAAGCCGAAAACGGCATGATGATATTTACAGCACAGCTTAAATAACTGCAAAGCAGAGTTGGTCAACAGCCACTCTGCTTTTTTATAATATGACATTTGTCACATGAAGATGTGACTTTGCTCACTAGCTTTTTGGCGGATAGTATTGTATAATGATAATACAAACTAAGGGAGGTTTTTCTTATGGCTGAAACTGTAGTAAAAATAGACAATCTGGTAAAAAGATACAAGGAGCTTATTGCTCTTGACCACTTTGATCTTGAAATAAAAAAAGGCGAGGTCTTCGGACTTCTCGGTCCTAACGGTTCGGGCAAGACCACCACGATAAACTGCCTGCTCTCACTGCTGGCATACGATAAGGGCGACATCGAGATATTCGGTGAAAAAATGTCTCCTGTGAACTATGGGGTAAAAAAGCGTATTGGCGTTATAATGCAGAATGTTGCGGTGTTTGACGAGCTGACTGTGTATGAGAACATTGACTATTTTTGTGGGCTTTACATCACCGACAAAGCCACACGAAAGAAATATGTTGACGATGCCATAGCTTTTGTGGGACTTGAGGACTTCGTGAAGTTCCACCCTAAAAAGCTTTCAGGCGGTCTGCTCAGACGACTTAACATTGCCTGTGGTATCGCACACAAGCCTGAGCTTATCATACTTGACGAGCCGACAGTTGCTGTTGACCCACAATCAAGAAACAAGATACTGGAGGGCATTTTACAGCTCAACCGTGAGGGTGCAACTATAATTTACACCTCCCACTACATGGAAGAAGTCGAGCAGATATGCACCCGTATCGCCATAATGGATAAGGGCAGTAAAATAGCCGAGGGTACTACAGAGGAACTCAAACGAATGATAAAAAACACCGAAACTATCACCGCCGAGATACTCCAGCTTCCTGAGAACGTCCGTGAACAAATAGAAGCTTTGGAACACGTTTATAATGTTTCCTATGCCGACAACAAGCTCGTTGCACGCTGTACAGGGGGACGGCACAATCTTATTGAGATACTGAAAATATTGCAGGAAAATCAGGTGGGCTTCGGCAGCGTTTATTCTGAGCAGCCTACCCTCAATGACGTTTTCCTTGAAATAACCGGCAAGGCTCTCAGGGATAAGGAGTGATAGAATGTTCTCACACATATTCAAATACGAATTTAAAAGCTGTCTGCGTCAAAAAGCCATACTCTTCTGGCTCATAGCCTTTCCTATAATACTGGGTTGCTTTTTTAAGATGGCGTTTTCAGGAATATACGAAAAAGATGTTGTATTCAATGCGATACCTGTTGCGGTGACAAATATAGAAGAAAACGATATCCTTAAGCAGGTGCTTGAACAGATATCAGATAGTGATGAGGCTCTTTTCAAGGTGACGTATACAGACATTGACAAGGCAGAAGAAATGCTTAAAAGCGAGGATATAAAAGGCATTATAAAGGCTTCCGACCTCTCCCTTGAGTTTGGCTCAACAGGTATCCAGCAGACCATTGTAAAGACGTTCATACAGCAATACAAAACTCAGGAAAAGATAATAACCGACACTGCAAAGAACGCTCCGCAAAAGCTTGATAAGGTCATAGCTTCCCTTTCCGAGAAGATAAGCCCAAATGATGATATACCTCTCCACGGCAATCCTGATATAACGATACAGTTTTTCTATAATCTCCTTGCCATGACGGCACTTTTCGGCTCGATGTCAGGTCTGTTCGTGGCACAGGAAAATCAGGGCGACCTGTCTGCACTTGGCGCAAGGCGGTGCTGTTCTCCGGTGAACAAGCTTACAAGCATAACGGCAACGCTCCTTGCTTTTCATGTGGTGGAAATGATATGCATGGTGATATCGGTGACGTTCCTGAGATTTGTGCTTAAAGTGGATTTCGGCAGTAAGCTCCCACTTGTTTACCTTGCCGCAATAGTCGGTGGAATAATGGGAATATCCATGGGATTTTTCGTTGGCTCTTTCCGCATAAAAGAGGGTGTAAAAATATCTGTAGTCATGGCAGTATCAATGACCTGCTGTTTCTTCAGCGGTCTTATGTCAAACACCATGAAAGGCACTGTTGCAGAGCATTGCCCGATATTCAATGAAATAAACCCTGCCGCCATTATCTCAGACAGCTTTTACTGTCTTAATCTCTACGAAGACTACAGGCGGTTCACAGTGAAGATAATTTCAATGGCGATATACACAGTGCTGTTCACCCTTGGTGGATATGTTCTTACAAGGAGGCGTAAATATGCAAGTCTTTAAGACCTTTATGAAAATACTCAAAACAAGGCTTACGTCTGCTATATTATATCTCGTCATATTTATGGTCATAGCAGTAATAATGGCGGATACTGCAAAAGATAACAATGACTATGAGGACTACAAAATGTCCATATCCGTCATTGACCGTGACAACAGTGCCGAAAGCAGGCGTTTGCAGGACTTTATATTCAGCGGCAACAAAAAGGTGGAGCTTGCAGATGATGAAGACGAGGTCATCGACGCCGTTTATTATCAGCGTGCCAACTATGTTCTGTATATAAACAAGGGCTTTGGCGACAAGATAAACGCAGGAGATTTTGACGGACTTTTTGAGAATTTCAAAATGCCCTCCAGCTACGGCGGACAGCTTTTTGAAAGCAGGCTTGACAATTATCTTTCAAGCGTAAAGGCATACATGACGGCAGGTGAAAGCACAGAAAACGCTATGGAGCTTGCCAAAACGGCAGTTTCTCAGCAAGTAAATGCGGAGCTTAAAAACTTTAACAACAAGGGCGGAACAGGTATGCCGGCAATATTCGGCTACTATTTTCAGTATCTTGCATACGTTATGCTTTCCATGCTCATTGTTACCCTTTGCCCTGTAATACTGACGCTAAACAGAAAAGGCGTTCGTGAACGCACAATGTGTTCAAGCCTGACGTCAGCAAACTACAGCAGACAGACGGCTCTTGGGGCAAGTATCTTGGTGTTTAGCATATGGCTTTTGTTTATGATAGTCGCAATAATTTGGGGCAGAACGCTCAGCGTGAAATTCTGGCTTGCCTGCCTTAACAGCTTTGTATATATCATTGCCGCCGCAGGCATAGCAATGATAATAGCGCAGTTTGACCTTAGCGACAACGGCATAACTGCTATATCGAACATAATCGGTCTTGGCATGAGCTTTCTTTGCGGAGTTTTCGTGCCGCAGGAATTGCTCACAGGAGGCGTTCTTGCAGTGGGAAGATTGTTCCCTGCATACTGGTACACCAAAGCCAACAATATGCTTTTCGGCATGAGCGGTGGAGTATTCAGCACAAAGGAATATCTCATCTGCATTGGTATCGAGGCACTGTTTGCGATAGCGTTTTTCGCTGTGGCTGCTCTGCTTGTTAAGCAAAAGCGTGAGGGTGATGTAAATTCCCTTGCATAAGTTGACAATAATATGGCTGTGTGTTATACTCTTATTGTTACAGAGCTGACACGCAGCCTTTTTGCGTCAGCTAAAGAAGATCATAGATGAAAAAGAGGAAAAAAGTATGGATAGATTACAGCTTGACAAAAATGCAAAGCTCACAGGCAGAGTATATTTCAAAGACGAGGTAATGTGGCTCGGTCTTTCAGGAAGCGGTGCGTCATTCACATTTGACGGCACAAAGCTTGTTTTGAAGCTCAAAGGCGACAATATCGCAGTGGGCGAAAACCCTATCGACTATGCAAGGATAGCCGTTTATGTTGACGGCAAGAGAGTAGTTGACGAGATGATAAACTGTGCAGAAAAAGAGGTCACGGTAATAGACCGCACTGAAAGAGCAAAGTCGGTGGTGGAGATAATAAAGCTTTCAGAATCTCCAATGTCAGCAGTTGGCATTGAGGCTTTCGCTGAGGGCAGTGCTGAGGCTTTGCCTGAAAAACCGCTCAAAATAGAATTTATCGGCGACTCTATAACCTGTGGCTATGGCGTTGATGATGAGGACGAAAACCACCAGTTCACCACCGCTACTGAGGACGTTACAAAAGCCTATGCCTACAAGACCGCCAAGGCACTTGACGCTGAATACAGTATGTTTTCAGCCAGTGGCTATGGCATAGTATCAGGCTATACTGAGGGTGACGAGCCTATCAGCGAACAGACAATTCCACAGTTCTATTGCAGCTACGGCTTTTCAAGGGGCAATTTTGCAGGAACTGCTCCGCAGGATATACCATGGGATTTCAGCAAATATGTTCCGCAGATAATCGTTATAAACCTTGGCACAAACGACGACAGCTACTGCCGTGACTACAAGGACAGGCAGGCTGTTTTCTCAAAGCTTTATGCTGATTTTCTTGCGGTCGTTCGTGAGAAAAATCCGCAGGCTTACATTCTCTGCACTGTCGGAATAATGGGCGAGAGGATATTCCCTGCTGTTGAAGAGGGCATAAAGATATATCTTAAAAGCCATGCAGACAGCAAGATAAGCTCAATGATGTTCCATGAGCAAGACGGCGCAAACGACGGCTTTGCGGCAAACTGGCACCCTACTGAAAAGACCCACAACAAGGCAGCGGCAGTGCTTACGGAAAAACTCAGAGAGATAATAAAAAGCATATAACAAAAGCGGCAGTCGGTAACGGCTGCCGCTTTTTTGTCATTTTACGCCAATTCTCATTCTGTAGCAGAATGAACAGGAAATCATGGCTAGTATCAAAACTGTTCTTTGAAAGCTTTCCTTATAAGAACACATATTTCAGCACGAAAAGCACTGCAAGCACATACATAAGCGGTGTGATATCCTTGCGCTTTCCGCAAACAAGATTTATAACAACATATGAGATTATTCCAAGAGAGATACCCTCTGAAATGCTGTAGAAAAGAGGCATTGAAAGAATACAAAGATACGCAGGAATAGCCTTTGTATAATTGCCGTCATCAAACTTGATGTCAGTGATAGAGCTGAACATCAAAAAACCTACAACTATAAGTGCAGGGGCTGTTGCAAAGGATGGTATAGCCGTGAAGATAGGTGCAAAGAACATTGACAGCGCAAACAGCACTGCGGCTGTGATTGAAGTCAGACCTGTTCTGCCTCCTGCGGCAACGCCTGCTGAGGACTCAACGAATGTTGTGGTGGTGGAAGTACCAAGAACTGCGCCTGCTGTTGTGGCAACGGCGTCAGCAAGAAGCGCAGGCTTTATCTGCGGAAGTCTGCCCTTTTCATCAAGCATATCTGCCTTTGAACATACGCCGATAAGAGTGCCTAAAGTGTCGAAAAGGTCAACGAACAGGAAAGAGAATACCACGACTATAAAATTGAAGATGCCAATACTGTGCATATCCACCTTAAAGCACTGACCAAATGTTTCGCCAAGCTTTGAAAAATCCGTAAGCGACATTGTAGGAAAAAGTGAGTTATAGCCGCTTTCAGCGTCAGGAACATACAGTCCTACAAGCTGACATATCATGCCTATTACCCATGTTGCCACTATACCCATAAGAATAGAGCCACGGACTTTTTTGATATATAGGATAATAGTGATGAAAAGTCCCACGATAGTGAGAAGCGCACATATGCCCGAAGTTGTGAAATTCTTGCGGAAGCCTGTTATGGTAACAAGAGTGGCTGAACTGTCAACGCAAAGTCCGGCATTCTGAAGTCCGATAAAGGCAATGTAAAGACCGATGCCAACGGACACCGCTTTTTTCAGCACCACAGGTATTGCATTGAAAATGGCTTCTCTGACGTTTGTAAGAGAAAGCACGATGAAAACTATACCCTCGACAAAAACCGCCAGCAGTGCAACCTGCCATGGATAGCCGTAGCCTGCCACAACAGTGTAAGCCATGTAAGCGTTAAGTCCCATGCCTGCGGAAAGCACAAAAGGCAGATTTGCCATAAGTCCCATGCACACTGTTCCAATAACAGAGGCGATACAGGTAGCAAGAAGTACGGCTGTAGGATCCATGCCCGTACTGCCGAGAATGCTCGGGTTTATGGCAAGGATATATGCCATGGTCATGAAAGTCGTCACGCCCGCCATTATCTCAGTTTTAACATCGGTGTGATTTTCTTTCAGCTTGAATAATTTTTCCATCATATTTTATTATGCCTGCGTTGCAGACATTTCCTCCTTTCAATATGGGGATACTATCTTATTATACCGATTTTACAGCATTTTTCAAGCCTGATTTATTAAGGCAACACCGCACAAAGCCCGCCTGACGGCTTTGCACGCCATCTGCTTGCAGATTTTCCGTCATATCACACAAAAATCCCTTGACATACGGCAGTATGCCTGCGGAATTTTTGTGCAATCTGACAAAAAATCTGACTACGCATCTGACGCACAATCTTTGTGCGGTATTGCCTTAATTGAATAAAATTTATCATTTAAGAAGCACTGTTACTAACGTCAGACTTTATTTTCCACTGACTGTTGAGCCAATAAATGCGGTTTTCGATCCAATTGAAAAGATCCTCCGCAGAGTCAGGACCCCACTCTTCACCTTTTCTAAGGTCGGCGTCATACTCTTTAAGATATTCACGCTCTGTTTTTATACAGCCCTGTAAAAGCTTCTCCCGGCTCATCTCCGTCCACTTTTCCTTGACAGTAGCCATAAACCAATCCTGCTTGCAAAGAATGATAAACCATGGGTTTGAGCGATCGCCTTTTTTAGCCACAAAATTCTTGTCTGTGAAAGCACCAGCATAATATTTCTCAGTGCTGTCATTATATGCCCAGTTAAAATCCCAAGGTGAAGTGAATTTCAGCTTAGGACATTTACTGTCCTTTGAAAAATCGACGCACATATAGAAGCTTCCCTCACCACAGTCATAGTCATGTACGATCTCATAAAGAATATACATATCTCTCACTGAGTCTATATCCATAACGGCAGAAACGGCTTCCTCAGCGTTGGTAACATCGGAGTCAACAAGGTCATAATTTTCATCAAATTTATAATACTTGCCGTTCTCGCAGGCTTCATAAACTATCTTGAACAGATTGTTGAGATACTTGTCAATAAAGTCTATCTGATTTTGCGAATATAGGTCATTCTTGATAGAATATTCCGCAGGAACGAACTGCCTTGTTTCGCCGTTTATGTCGGTGACAGTGGCATTTTCATAGTCCATGCTTATATAATGGTTATCCTCATCGCTTGTTGCATAATTGTCAAGTTCAAGATAATAGCCTATATCAGTGTCGGTGTAGCCCTCCGCAGGCTCGGAGATATCCACTCTGTTTGGATTTATCTGACACTGTTCGCAAAGCTCATAAACGCCTTGAAACTCCTCATTCACATAGAGGTGAACAAGCTGACCGTCTGAGCAGAAATTGCTGTCACCCATGATAGTTCTGCCAAAACGGAATGCGATATCGTTTCTTATTAGATCCCAATCTGATTTCAACAGCACCCAGCTTTTGCACTCTGCGCCGTTATTAAACCCAAGCATATTTGTCTTTTTATCAAATTTTATCCTATAAGGCACTTTGTTTGCAAGGATCTGACTAACATCGCCGTAATATGCGCTTGAATTTCCTCTTACCTTTATGCCTGCTGAGGCTTCGTTTATCTCCAATTTTTCATCACAATTGAAAACGTCCACCACGCAGGAAGTATACTTCTCCCTTGAAGCTATCATATCGTCAGGGGCAGTCGTGACGCTTATAACAGGTATCTTACTTTCTGATCGTATCTTTTTCTTAAAACTATCTTTTTCAGCCTTGTCAGCACTCAGGCTTTCATAAGTAGCAGGTTCAGAGTTTATGACCTGTTTTGTGGTGGCAGGGAGAGTTACAACAGGTTCAGCCGTTGTTGTCACAGCCTGAGATTCGGCAGAACTACTCTCTACTTTTGAGCTTTCCCCTGTTTCTTTAGCACAGCTTGTGAGCATTGCTCCCATCATGACTACTGCACATATAGCAGCGATAATTCTTCTGTTCATATCATTTCTCATATTATTATCTTTCCATTTATTGTGCATTACACACATATTTTTTATCATATAACTTATTCAATTATAGCACATTGACATAGATAATACAATATGCTATAATCATAAAAGTAAGTGGGATAATTTATGCACTAACACGATTATATAGGAGGTTTTTTTGAAATGTTTATACCTGACGATAAAAGATATGACAAAATGATATACAACCGCTGTGGAAAAAGCGGGCTTAAGCTTTCTGCGTTGTCTTTGGGCTTTTGGCAGAATTTCAGCCTGAAAAACAATTTTGAGAACATGGAAAGAATGGTACACACTGCGTTCAACAGCGGTATCACACATTTTGACCTTGCAAACAACTATGGCAATCCCTACAACGGCTCGGCAGAGGAAAACTTCGGCAGGATACTCGACCGTGGCATGAGAGAATTCCGTGACGAGATGTGCATTTCCACCAAGGCAGGCTATGAAATGTGGGCAGGTCCATACGGTGACAGAAACGGCTCGAGAAAATACCTCACGGCAAGCCTTGACCAATCTCTCAAAAGAATGGGACTTGAATATGTTGACATTTTCTATCACCATGTAAGAGATCCCGAAACGCCTCTTGAAGAGACTGCCCTTGCACTTGACAATGCAGTAAGGCAGGGCAAGGCGCTTTATGTTGGCATATCAAATTACAACAGAGCCGACACAGCCGAAATGCTGAAAATTTTCCGTGAACTCAGAACTCCTTTTATTGTCAATCAGCCCTCATATTCCATACTCAACCGCTGGATAGAGGACGATAAACTTGACAGCCTTGCACTTTCTGAAGGCTTTGGCATTGCAGTGTTCTCGCCGCTGTATCAGGGCTTTCTCACAAGTAAATATCTCAAAGGCATACCGGCAGATTCAAGGGTAGGCAGAGGCGAAACATGGATAGGCAATGAGCTTAACGACAAAATGATAGAAAAGCTCAACAAGCTTAATGATATCGCCGCTTCGAGGGGACAGACCCTTTCGCAAATGGCACTTTCATGGGTGCTTCACAACAAGGCTGTTACCACTGTGCTTATAGGCGCAAGCCGTCCTGAGCAGATAACGGAAAACATAGGCTGTCTTGACCGCCTTGACTTCACAGAAGCTGAACTTGCAGAGATAGACAGGCTTGCGAAGATGTAATAAAGAAGCTGTCAGAGCCACCGCCCTGACAGCTTTTTTATGCGTTATAATAGCGAACGTAATCGTCAAGCACATCTGCCGTAAGCTCAAAAGGATAATTTTTAAGTTTGGCAGGGTTGGCAAGTATTCCGTCTCTATCCTTCTTCCAAAGCTTCTCTGACATATCCAGATTGCCAAAAAGCGTCCTGATATAATCCCTGAAAGCGTCGATATCATCAAAGTCAAGAAGCTGTTTTACAACATAATCAGCTCCGATGCTGTCACCGTATTTTTTCAAAAAGCCTGACAGAAAAGCGCCTACTGCCTTGCCGTGGGGTACTCCATTTTCATAGGTCAAAGTATAGCTCAAACCGTGAGGTATGCTTGTGCCTGTGTAGGCTATCGCCATGCCTGCAAGCACTGATGCCTGCATGAAAGTTGAGAACTCATCATCGGTCATATGAGCAAATCTCTCCTCTGTTTCAAGACAGCCCTTACAGCTTGCCCAAAGCTTCATACCCTGCTCTGCATATGCACGGCTGAACGCATTTGCGTTGGTGTTGAGCCGTGACTCTATCATGTGAGCAAGTGCGTCAACGCAGGTGCTTTTCATACCGCCATATGATGAGGTTTTAAGATAGCTGTAGTCAACCAATGCAAGTGACGGGAATATTTTGTGGGCAATAGATTTCTTGGTCTGCTTGATGTGGGAAGTCAGGATAGAATAAGGTGTAGCCTCCGAGCCTGTTCCGCATGTGGTAGGCACACAGACTATAGGGTAAAAAGGTAGTTTCGCAGGAGTGTACAAAAGCTCCTCCACCTTGGCAATGTTCTCTGAAAGCTCACACTTCTCAGCTTTTACAACGCTCTCGCTTTCGGAAAACTCGGCATTTTCGCAAACTATCCCATTCTTAGCAAGCATTGATATCGCCTTGCTTGCGTCCATTGGCGAACCTCCGCCCACTGCCACGAACATATCCACGCCGTATTTTACCGCCGCCGTTGCCGCTGTGTAAACAGTTTCCACAGACGGGTTTTCCTCAATATCATTATATATCACATATCCAATTCCCTGACTTTCAAGCACTGCCCTGACATCATCAAGAGAGCCGTTCACCGCAGAAGAATGTCTGCCTGTGACTATCATAGCCTTTTTACCAAGTGCGGCTATCTCGCCCCCGTGATTTTTTACCGCTCCATTTTCTATGTAAATATCTGTAGGTATATTTCTCATTTTCAACGCTCCTTCTGGCTTTTTATCCATTATAGCACCTTTGACGGCGATTTTCAAGCCTTGACTTTGTGGAACATATGTGCTATAATATTAGTAATAAATCATGGAGGGAAAAGCTATGCACTTCACAACAGCAAAAGGTATACTCTCGCTTAAAAACGGCATGAATTTATATCGTGGCTGTCAGCACGGCTGTATTTACTGCGACAGCCGCTCGGTATGCTATAATATGCAGCATGATTTTGAAGATATCGAAATAAAAGAAAACGCCGTGGAGCTTCTCGAAGAAGCCCTCAAACGCAAACGCCGCAGGTGCATGATAGGCATGGGCGCAATGTGCGACCCTTATATGCCACTTGAAATGACAGTACAGCTCACGCTGAAAAGCCTTATGGCAATAGAAAAATACGGCTTTGGTGTCACGCTTATCACAAAGTCTGACAAAATTCTCCGTGATATTGATATAATCCAGCGCATAAACCAAAAGAGCAAGGCGGTCATTGCAATGACCCTTACAACGGCTGACGAAAAGCTTTGCAGGATACTAGAGCCGAATGTTTGCACCACTCAAGGGCGATACGAGGTGCTGAAAGAGTTTCAGCGGCGTGAAATCCCAACTGTCGTGTGGCTCACGCCTATTCTGCCTTTTATAAACGATACGGAAGAAAATTTACGCCGCATATTGGATATGTGCTTTGATGCAGGCGTTAAGGGGATAATATGCTTTAGCTTCGGGGTCACTCTCCGTGAGGGCGACAGAGAGTATTTTTACAAGAAGCTTGACGAGCATTTTCCGGGAATGAAAGAAAAATATATCCGTACCTTTGGAAATTCTTATATCTGCAATAGTCCGAACAATAAGAAACTTATGGATATTTTTGTATCTCAGTGCAAAAGCCATGGTGTCATGTACAGCCCAGAGGAGATTTTCGCATACGAAAACGAATTTGACGTGAGTGACGGTCAGACGAGTATTTTTGATACTGCCGATTGAAAACCTCTCCCCTTTATGTTATAATAAAGAAAAAAACATCAAGGTGAAGCAATGAATAAAAATCAAAATATAGCTATGGGGATATCCCTTGCTGTGGTGGCAATAATGGTCGGCTCGGCGGAGATCTTCGGGGAAAAGGAAATAATTTTTCCTGAGATAACGGCAGTGGCAATGGGTGCGCTTATTGCGCCTGTGCAATCTTGGAACACCTCTCGAATACGGCTTTTTGCGGCGATAGTTTCTGCCGCCGTTGCAGGCGTGTGCATAGTGCGGTTTATCCCTGAGATACTTATACTTCGTATAGCTTTGGGACTCCTTGTAGCAGTGAGCGTTATAACACTGTCAAAAACTAGCTTCGTTCCTGCCATTTCAGCCTGCATACTTCCGATACTTATGGGTACAAAAAGCCCTGTTTACGTCATTTCCGTTGCGGTCATGACAGCATTTATACTTATTTTTCAAAAAGTTCTTGAATACTTTGGTCTGCATGAAAAGTATGAATATAGACCTATCGAACCAAGCTCAGAGCTTCTAAAACTACGAGCAAAACAAGTCATCACGGTGCTTGTTATCTGCATATTGCCTGTGCATTTTCACGAGATATTCTTTATCGCTCCGCCGCTTATAGTTGCATTTTTCGAGCTTAGCGGCAAAGGCTCAAAGCTTATGAATCGAAAATACACCGCAATTGCTCTCATGGCGGCGGCTGCGTTCGCAGGCGTTATGGCAAGATTTTTTATCTCTGAAAAGCTTGGGCTTACCCTGACATTTGGTGCAGTTTTATCCTCGGCTGTGATATTCGTCCTTTGCCAAAAAGCAAAGCTTTATTTCCCTCCATGCTGTGCAATATCTACCTTGCCTTTTATAATCCCCAAAACTGCAATAATAAAATTTCCATTTGAAGTCACAGCAGGATATATTGTCCTTACCATTGTCGCAGTTATCATAACCAAAATAGACAATAATACAAATTAGGCATAATCAAAAACGTACAAAGCTTTATGATCCGACCCTTAGAAGTTAGACCAAAAATCTAACGATTTGGAGGTCACATAATTACGCTCTGTACGTTTTTTGTATATTAAGAAATCATTCTCTGTTTTTAAGCACCTCGGCAGGGGTTATCTTGCCAAGCTTTCTTACAAGAATTGAAGTGATGATAAAGTATGTTGCCATTACTCCTGCGAAAATTATAACGTAAGCATACCAAGGGAATGCAAGGTTTATTCCGCTTGTTACGTTTGGAATGAACACTGGGAAAACCTTGTCCATAAACATCTTTGAAAGCGGTATCTCGATAAGTGCGCCCAAAGTTATGATAATTGCGTTTCCGTTTAGGTAAAGCTTTTTCACGTCCTTGGTCTTATAGCCGAATACTTTCACAAGAGATATTCCAAAGGAAGCCCTTTCTATTGTAACATTCAGCATAAGGAACATCACAGAGCAGAAAATTATTACAGCAACTGCGATAAGCATTACTATCATTGACATCATAAGATCCGTGAAAACTGCCGCTGAACGCTCGATATCCGATTTTGTTGTTGTGCTGTAAAGTCTGCCCTCATCAATGTCAAGTTTCTTGTCTGAGAGCAAACAGTTGTAGTAAGTGTCGCTCTCACCGAAAAGCTCACGCATACTGTCAATATCCATGAACACCATAAGTCCGCCACGCTCGTCGCAGATATCCTCCACTGTGAATGCGTAATCCATTGAGGTCGCATTGTCTGTCAGGATAAACTTATCGCCCTTTGCCACTCCGTAACGCTCCACAACTGACTGGCTCACTGTTATAAAGCTCTTGCCCTTATGTGTTTTCACATCATAATACTTGTTGTCGCTGTCCATACCCATAACGGTGACATCAAGGTTATAGCCAAGCTGTTCCTTTGAAAGCGTTTTTACAAAGCAAGCCTCGCCACCCTCTGGAACGCTTTCCTCTGGATATTTCAGAGTGTACATATACTCGTATTTTGTGTCATTTATAGTGTCTTTTCTCACGTTCTCACAGAGATAGTAGCAATCAACGCCAAGCATAAGAATAAACAGTGAAAACAGCATACTGAGAAGCACTGTTATGCCTGTGCGCATTTCACGAAGCATTTGGCGTATCTGAAATCTGCGGATAAAATTCCTGCTCTTTATCTTCACTCTGCTGTAGTGACCTGTTTTCTGCTCGTTTCTGATAAGTGAAAGAGCCGTCTGAGAAAGCCGCTTGTTTATCACAAGGGTATTAACTATAAACGAAACAACAGGAGGCATTACAACGCTGTAAATGATAAGATACAAAGGATAAACAGGGGTAAAATCAGGGAGCGAGAAATATGCGTAGCTGTCGAGAAGCTGATAATCGATTCCCACAGGTGAGAAGCCTATGACCGCACCGATTATTCCGCCAACAAATGCAACTATAGTCGGCAATGTTACGTAGTGGCGGATAAGATCTTTTTTCTTTGCGCCAAGAGCATAAAGCGCACCTATAACACTGCTTTCACGCTGAATCTGATGAATGACGAAAACAGAGATAACATAAGTAAGAAGTGCCATAAGTATAACACCCACACCAAGTCCTGCATATTTGTTCATGACAACGTCACCTGCCGCACCAGCTATACGAACGTTGTCGCCCTTTTTCACGAACATTGTCAGATTGTCAAGATCGATGGTGAACACCTCGTCAAGAAGCTCGTCAGCCTGCTTTTTGAAGCTGTCAATACCATTTGCAAGGCTCTCTGCACCGCTGTATGCAGATCTTGCACCCTCTGACAGATCTTTTGAGCCGTCATATGCGGCTTTAACTCCTGCCGTGATAGCGTTCGCACCCTTTGGGAGTGCCTTTGCACCCTCGTAAAGTCCGCCCATTGCGTCATAGAGAGCGTCTGCTCCCTCAGAAAGGTCTTTCACACCGTCTTTAAGGGTCTGAGAGCCGTCATAGAGCTTGTCGATACCATTTGAAATATCGTCACGCTGTTTCAAGACGTCCTTGATAGTTTCAAGATAATACTTGTCTGTGACTTTTTTATAATCAAAGTCAAAATCCTCGATCATTTCTTTAAGCTCGTCATCTGTTGCCTTGCCGTTAAGTCTGTAAGCATAGCAGAGGTCCTCCGCTTTCTGATCGCTGTCATTTTTGAAATAGTCATACTGATCGTCGCTTACGAAAAGAAGTCCGAAGCCCTTGCTTGACACAGCCGTGTCAGAGAAATTTTCAAAAGGTGTGTCATAGTCAGGTGTAGTTCCTATTCCAACTATCTCAAACTCAACTCCGCCTGCTGTAAGCTTATCGCCCACTGACAGAGAATGTTCCTCGCTGTAACGCTTTTCGACTACCGCTTCGCCCTTTTTCTCAGCAAGTCTTCCGCTGTCAAGCTCGATAAGGTCAATGTCATTTCTTTTACGGAAAACACGGAGCTTTGAGCCGTCCTTCGCAGTAACGTCAATGCTGAAATGCTGTTCAAGAGTAATTCCTTTGTCTGTTATTTCTTTTTCCTGCTCGTCTGTAAGAGGAATAAAAACGCCGAACTGTCCGTCCTCAACCTTATTCATCTTACCATGTTCGGCTGTTCCGTCGATGATAGTGTCTGCGCTTGCAACCACGGAAACTATTATGTACATTCCCATTACGATAAGCAATACAAGCGCAAGATAACGTGCGAAATTTGTTTTAAGCTCACGTCCGAGCCTTTTTCTGAGTACCCTGTTCATTACAAGTCCTCCAGCTCTGCGGCAGGTATGCGTGTTTCGTTAAGATAATCCTTTTTGATAAGTCCGTCCTTAACGATTATTACCTTATGCACCATATTTTTTATAGCATTGTTGTGAGTAACGATAAGCATTGTTGTGCCATATTTTGCATTGATTTTTTCCAGCAGGATAAGAATATCCCTTGAAGTTTTGGAGTCAAGAGCGCCTGTAGGCTCGTCGCACAAAAGTAGCTTTGGATTTTTTATAAGTGCCCTCGCTATGGCACATCTCTGCTGCTGACCGCCTGAAAGCTGTGACGGAAACTTGTTTCTGTGTTCGGAAAGTCCCAACGTTGTGAGAAGTTCTTCCATATCCAGTGGCGAATCTGAAAGATATTCACAAACCTGAATATTTTCCACAACTGTCAGATTTGGAACGAGGTTATAAAACTGAAAGATAAAACCCAGATTTTCCTTTCTGTAGTCGGCAAGCTTATCAGGTTTAAGACCGAAAATCTCCTTGCCGTCGACCTTAACAGAGCCACTATCCATAGTGTCAAGGCCGCCTATGCAATTAAGAAGCGTGGATTTACCAGAGCCGCTCGTACCCTGAATAACGCACATCTGACCTTTTTCCAGACTTGTGGTGATACCCTTTAGCACCTGAATATAGCTGGCGTCACTGCCGTAGCTTTTCTTCACATCTTTGATCTCCAAATACATATCATTTCCTCCATTTATAAGTTAGACTTAGCTAACTTTACTTTATATAAAAATGTGCATATCTGCACATTTCATCGACATTTGAGATACAAAATTCACACATAACGTTGTTATGTAAGTTTCTAAAAGTAACCGCCCGTAGGCGGCAGTTTTCTAATCCTCGAATATCATTGTAAACCATATTTTTATTAGAAACTCCATTACTCTGCGCATATGGAGCTTTGCCTTTTCCACATCTCTCTCGTGAGTTAGCAAATGAGTGTAGGCGTCAACACTTATATGAGTTATCCAATGAAGCATATACTCATCAACGTGGCAGTTAGGCATTCTTGCGGCAGCTTTTTCCGCTGATATCCTAAAACCCTTTTCTGTCATATCTACGATCATATCCACAGTATTTTCATACTCAGACCCTTGCGCACCCGTGAGCAGCAACATAAAAACGTCATAGTGGAGATACATATAATCAACAAGCTTGTCAAGGTCGGTATGAGTATCAATGTGATACTCAGCAGACAGCACCGCAGGGTCATCGCTATCCATATCCTGAGCGTCCTGCATATAATGCTCCGTAAGAAGCCTGCAAAGCTCTTTCAGCGGCTCATCGACAATAGCCTTGAACAAGTCATTTTTATTTTTAAAGAAGAAATACAGTGCACCGGTCGTCACGCCTGCGTCAGCGCATATTTTTCTCAGAGAAGCCTTCATATAACCATTTTCAGAGAACTCGGCCATTGCACTTTCCAACAGCTTTTCCCTTGTTTCAAGTTCGTCACCCATTACTGCACCCCGCTTTCCACTTCACATAACACTGTTATCTTAGCATATAACGCTAGATATGTCAATACATTTACTATATTTTCAGCATATTATATGATATTGAAACATAACGGTGTTATGTGATTGGTGACTATTACAAAATAAAATGGGAAGCGGCATACCTGCCTGGTCAGCTCTTACGATTTCTGACGGGTTAAAGCATATAAGCGGTAGCTATAAAATTGCTATTGTTTACAGCGGTGACAGTGCTCCTATGCTTGTCCTTGAAAACAAGTACTCATATAGCTGGGATATTTGCATTAGTGCAAGCGAGGTGTCGTCAGGAGTTGCTTTCTACTCATACGATGACATTGCACAAGCTTTCAGCAACTACGGAGTATATGCGGCTCAGGTCTGATATTACAACATAATAACTATCAAAGTCAAATAATAATCGGACCGAGCAAAATGTTCCACCGGAACATCTTACTCGGTCTTTTTCGTAGTATCGATAATTCAACATATTTACAACTATCCTGCATTTTTCACGCAATCACCAATCTGGTCATTTTCTCTATCCACTTATCAATGAAACTTATAAACCCCTCAAAGCTTCATAGCTCTCCATTTGTTTGAAATAACGCCGATATTCCAATATGTAATAAAGCAGATAAACAACATACTGATTGCCGATACGACAACTGCTTCAATAATAAGAAACGGTGTCGAATAGGTTGATATGAATCTTGACGTAATTGTCAAAATAATATTTTGACAAAGCCTAACAAATATTCCTAATAAGATAATGTCTAATATGAATCTCCATAGAAATGATTTTGTGAATTGGGTCATTGTTTTTCTCCTGTTATCAAATTATAATTTCAATAGCGTTGCTTACTTGTGTATATGAATGTGTGGTAGAATCATAATCAGTACACAATAATACTGTATATACTCCTTCCGGCACATCCTTTCGCAATTTGAATTCGTTTATTTCACTTGCATCGACAATTTTTTGAATTTCACCGTCCTTGACTATAAGCCAACATATATTTTCTAATTCTGAATTATCGCTCTTTGTAACAGTATATAAATCAGAATTTTCTTTCACAGATATATTTTCTGAATATGACGGCGAATTTTTTTTCTCAACCAACTGAATTGATTCTATGTATCCCAAATTCTTTCCATCTTTATCAGTATAAAACTCAATTTGAAACTCATCATTGTTATTAGCTGATTTTATCAAGTCATTATAATAGTCAAACTCTGATTTACTAAGACTTAATCTTAGTTGAGTATTTATGCTTTCATTATATACTTTTAATTTGTCTGAATCCGCATAAACTCCATAAAAATTATACAATTGAGTAGCCTGAACACCTTGAAATCGTGATGGATAAGAAGACTTTTTCGATTTTTTTGTATAAACCGAAATATTATCATCTTGCTTGGTTAAATTAATAGTTTTCTTAAAAGCGCTTCCGTCGCTTATTTTTTGCACAACAGAAATTTCTTCAATTAGATTTTTTATGCCGTATGTACTATACTGAGACTGAACAGATATAAAATTCATCCACAATATTGAAACAAAACACGAAAATACGACTCCAACAATTTTATGACCTAAACCGTAACCTTTTTCATTAAAGAATGTTACAGCCGATTTTATCATAAACATGATCATAAAAAAGGCTAGTACAATTGCTGAGATTGCTTTTAGTTTCAAAAATAAACAAACTAAATTTATATTTTCTTGACCAATCAATGAGTTTGGAGCAAAAAAATTCAATAATATATTTCCGAATATCAGCACTAACAAAAACCAACCGCAATTATTATAAATTGTTTTAATAGCTTTCATATTTTTCCCTACAAAATCTCCTCATTAATATGTTTGATATTGTTATATGCGTATTTATCATATACATAATCAACATCATCATAAGTTTCCATACTTCTTGACAAAATCGCCAAGATAACGCTCTGCAAAAGTCTTACGAAAATTCCAAGAAGAATTATATCTAATATGAATCTCCATAGAAATGATTTTGTGAATTGAGACATTGTTTTTTCCTCCTAGCCAAATACTTCTTCATATTCTGCAATTTCTCCTTTAGAAATTACAGAATAATCATATGATGTCACCACACGACTATTTTGATGTACACAAACATCTAATTTTATAAAATCTTTATCAGCTTTTCGCTTCCAATCACGTATTAACGTTTGAAAATTTTTAGGCATAACGAGTTCGATATGGTTTCCGCTTTTAATATCAGTAAAATCCATATTTACAAAACACATTGATGTTGAATATCTACAGTTTGAAACATACATATAATATTCTGTCTGTTCAACAGTATCATTAGGATATTCAAGATGTTTTTGTATGAATCTTACATCTGACATAAAATCAAATGAGCATTTAGGATCAACTGTATTTTCGGCATAAATATTTTGATACGATCCTGAAAAACATAAGAAAACAATTATTGATAATAAAAAACATAATATTTTGGTTAATAAATTTTGTGGAAATAAAGTCCGTATAAATGATATTACTATTAATGTACAAGAAAAGTAGAGTAAAAAACTAAATATTAAATCTGTTACTATCAAGCATATCACATACGTTAAACTATCAAATTCTCCAACATTCATTTTAATTAGCATAACAGCGAAAATCATACCAAATATCACACTCAATACGACCGAAACAATAATGCCTGTCTTTAGAGCGCCGGTTTTATATTCTTGCTTAGCTAAATTTCGAAGTAGTCTTTCTCCAGCCTTTAACAATATATCACTCCTAAATTATTATTATCATAAATAAATTTTAAGGCGTTGATGTTATCCTGTGCAATCTGTTTATCATTATCAAATAAACGAAACAAGCGATATACCAAAGTACACTCCGCCGATCATGGCAAGCGTACCAAGCATATAAAACAATGTACAGAAAAACAGTTTAATAGGTGTATTCTCTCCAACAAAGCTGTTAGGAAACACCAAACAATAAATTGTTAGACTAAGCACAAGACCACAAACCGTTATTAATCCTGACAATGCAAATGTCTTTGGAGACAGCGGCTTAATGGTGCCTTCATCAACAAATCTTTTGTAGTTATACCAAAATAATGCCTTGTTAGCCATAATTATGTCACCTCAGATATGAATCTTGACGTAATTGTCAAAATGATATTTTGACAAAACCTAACAAATATCCCCAATAAGATAATGTCTAATATGAATCTCCATAGAAATGATTTTGTAAATTGTGTCATTGTTTTTCCTACTTATTATTCAACCGTGTATTCAATCGTGTTACTAATGGGAGTATATTCTCCTGTAGCATCATCATAATCCGTCACCAAAGTAACTGTATAATTACCTTCATCTGCAAAAGTCAGAAAGTTAGTCCACGTTTTACGATACGCCTGAAAGCATTCGTTAAATTCCCCATTTTTGGTGACATACCAGAATAAGTTTTTATCAGTTTCTTTATGCTGTATTTCGGGTCTGTTTATAAGAATAATATTTTTATTTTCTTCAATCGTAATTTCCGCTAATAGAATTGAATCATCATCTTTTAAATCAGAAGAGGATACAACGCTCTGATTTTCTTTAATATTTGTTTGATGTTCAGGCGTAATTTCATAATCAAATGCTTTTAAATTCATATGAATGAGCATACAGAGAAAAAAGAGCAAAAACATTATAAAAATGCGAAAAAATTGTTTTTTATAAATTGCCTTGAAAAAATTAAATTTATTCCTGTATGTATAATGCTCACCCTTATAGGTTCTGTACGGAAACTCAACCAGCGTCAAAATGAGTTTAGAAGCATTATAAGAACATATCACAATCATTAAAAAGTATAATATCTTTGTTAAATGAAGTTCTGCCTTAAATTCACAAAATACATTATTATAAAAATAATCAAATCCTGCAAATGCAATTATGTATAGCATCAAATTCGGAAATATCAAAAGAGAAAGGTAATTATCTTTCTCTTCTACATTTCTGGGATATTTACGCATCTGTCAACACCTTCTCAAGCTTTGCTATCATTATTTTCGCAGAAGTTATGTCAGAATTATCACGCAGTGCTGAAAATAGTTCTGGAGCACTCTCTTTAAAATCGACATATTTCTTTTCAGATAATAATCTTGCATAAGCTAACCTATAATAATAATTTTGAACATCCACTAGTCGAATATTGTAGTACTGATTGACAAAATCGCCAAGATAACGCTCTGCAAAAGTCTTACGAAAATTCCAAGAAGAATTATATCTAATATGAATCTCCATAGAAATGATTTTGTGAATTGGGTCATTGTTTTTTCCCCTAAAATAATCAATCTTCTTTTTCCAGTGGTACACTCTCATACTCTTCAGAATTACTATTCTTACTCCTCTTAGAATATAAAATAGTATTGCTGATAGGGGCTTGATCTTCGATTTCTTCGTCATTATCCAAAACAAGAGTGACAGCGTAATCTCCGGCAGGAGCAAAAGTTAGAATATTTGTCCAGTTTGACCGAATAGCTAAACTGCGCTTATAGAACTCGCCGTCACAGGTAATGTACCAATATATTTTCTTTTCCATCTCAGCTAATTCTACGCTGTTCGGATCTAAATCATCATACATTGCAATACCAGAACGCTCTACAAGTATTGTATTGTTTTCATTAACGCTTAATCTTATTTCAATATTTTGTTTTATAAAATATGAATATGATGGAGAACTAAGTGACAAATTGTAATCGGAGGTATCCGTTATATCCAGAACTTCTTTTACATAACCTGATCTTTTATAATATGAGATTCGAAAATGCCGTTCAACTGGAATTTCTTTTTGAAATCCGTTGTCGCCCTTGATCGTTTCGACCTGACTTGATTTTAGTGATCGTTTTACATTAACACCATCACTGTTTTCTACCCAAATATTTCGATTATCGTATAACTCAATGCTGTCGGTTTCAATACTTATCGGATCATCATATTCTATATCGTCATTTATTTCGGATATCAGAGACAACTGTTCAAATACTGTCATATTGCTGATCTCAAATATTTTATTTATACCTGCACCTACTCCTATAAGCAAACAAATAAAAACTAATATCCGTATCCGATTTTTTAACAAAAAATCTTTATCATGGTTTATTACGGCTGATGTAATAATTTTCAAGCCTAATTTTTTTGACTTATTAAATTTCCTATATCTTGCACTTAGCAAAAGGCCCTCACCCATAGCCATTATAATGACTGCGGCATTATACACAACCAAAAGATAGCATATAAAATTAAATATTATCAATCTTTTGAAATCAGATATACCGTTAGTGAATATCCCTTCATACAAATATTCATAATAAACACCATAAGCCGCAAATACGCCAATCAGAAATAAAATAACATTTATTAAGCAAACATAGTAAATATGATTTTCTAACTCATTATTGCCATCTATCAAAAAAACCTCCTCTAAGTTCAATAATCTTCTTATTTCATTAATTACAAGTTTTGACCGTGTTACTGAAAAGGTCCGATATACATGAAAAAGCAGTAGATATGCCTTGATCGCCTAATTCTAATACTGAAATAAGCAATGGAAACAGTGTATAGAACTCAGAATCTTCAGCCTTTTTAGTATCTGCTTCGACTGCATTCTCGTAATCTATTTTAAATTGTATCACAGCTTCTTCAATTTTGCAACCCTCATCGCAAATAAATTCCGAAAAAATTCCTAAAGTTGCATCATTTGTCATTGCTTTTGAGCAAAGGCTTTCTCTTGCATCAAGATTTGACAGAATATTCCCTGCAGCTTTTATTTTAACCGATACCTCGAAAGGATTTGTATCGGTATTAATATTTGAAAAGTTTTCGACAACTGACGGAACGTCAACTTTAAATATATACTCAGAATCAGGCACGCCAAAAGTCTGGGGATTTAATGGATCAAGTCCTAGAGCTATTTCATCGCCGTCGTTTATACCGTCGTCATCCGTATCGTATTTTAATTGTATTGTGCAAAAGCAGTCAACACAAGACCAGTTTCAAGAAATTCAAGAGTTTCAAAGTTTTCGCTGATAGTAACTCCATTAACTATGCCATTGGCTATTTCAGGTGTCACTCCGTTTCCCTTTAAAGCTTTGAATCCAAATGTTTTAGTTTCATTGGCTGCTATCGGGGTTGTTGTAATGTCATTTGCAATAGAATATGAATTTGCTTCTGCAGATACCAGTCTCGCATTCCATATATCCTCAATTGTAAAATTAGTATCAAAATTGAGTCGCCAAGCTTCTATTGGTTCGGCTGAGAGATTTTGTATTTTTATTTCACCGGTAAAACCGTTACCCCAATCGTTGGTAACATTCAGCGAAACAATATATTCATTTTCTGCTTTATCGGTTATTTGTGAACAGATTTCAAAAGCTTTTGGAATTTCAAGACCTTCTCCTGTCACACACGAATTGTTATCAGCGACATCTGCTGCCGAAGCGTAGACCGGAACAATTATGTTGATGAGGACAATAACAGACATGAAAATTGAAATGATTCTTCTTTTCAATTTTTTTCCTCCTGATATGTAAAATCTTGTTTTCATAGGAATTCAACGCACAGTTTTCCATGCTGAAAAAATTATGATCAGAAATCCGATTGCCGCTCCTATGGTAATGCTTTCTTATATTTTTTTAGTCATCAAAATTAGAAGAAAGTGTTTTTTTTGCTTGCTGAATAATGTCCGACAATACTTTCTCCGGGTTTCAGACTGATTGTTTCAGACTCGCCGTCTTTTAAAAGAACCGTTAAGAATCTTTGAATATTTTTCTTGTCCACATTTCCGTTTTCCCACGGAATAATATCAATTATTCCATTAGGATAAACAACAGTCATGTCGTTTACATTAAGGAATTCTGAGTATCCGCTCTAAAAAACAAAAAAGCCGATCCTATTGTTTTCTCTGTTTTAAGAGATACCAACAAAATCGGCAGGCTTAGAGCAAAATATACTCAAAGTCTGCCGTTTTGTTTGACGATGTTTAATTGTTGAGGGTTCAGATCCTTTTTTTACGAAAAAGCATCCACGGTTTTACACCTGAAATTTTTACCCTCAAAACGCAAAAAAAGCTCGTAAATACGAGCTTTTCGAGGTGTGCATCTATTTTATTGCACAAGTATGTGTTGTGACTATAAAATAGATGACTAAACTCTACCCAATCAAATGAAATATACGTCAAATAATACTTCTTCATTTGCTTAATTTACAAGCAACACTTCTGTCATACAAAATTTGTCTGTTACAAAACATATATGCTTTTTTGAGTATATCTTTTTTATTGCTCAACATCAGAACAGTAATTTTTTAATATGGATTCGTATTCGCCTGTTTTTGTACGAGGTGGCTCAATTTTTTTGTAGTTCAACATATTTGTATTCATCTCCATCTAGCCAAACTACAAAACTTCTATCAGTGTCATGCATAATATCTCTACCAAAAGTTTCATAAGCTTTATTCGACGGCGAACGATATACTCTAAACAACCAGAACATCGTATATTGGTTTTGATCAAGTGCATTTCTTAAAGTTTCCATATTCATCAATAGATATTTCTGCTGATTCTTCCAATTCTTCCCTACGCTTATATACCTAGCAAGCTGTTCGCTTTCTTTATTCAAATATTGATAACCGTCACCATATGTGATTCCTGTTAACTCCCTTAATAATCTACTAGGCAACTCAAATATACTCTCGATATCTTCTGCATGTTCAGTTGTGCATTCTGTCACTAATTTATGTAGTTTTACTGCAACGCCATCTGTTTCAATAGAAATGCTATTTTCTACTTCTTTATGACTTTGGATAGTACAAACTTCTTGTGGAGTACAATAACATTGACAATCCTGCCATGCATGAAATTTTTCAACATTTAATAAATCGATCCTTGATTCCCAATAAATGTTCACTAGTTTTATAAAATCATCAAATTCAGCACGCTGAACAACACCTGAAGATATCCAAATTGTTTCTTCAATGCCAGCTGAATCATTAGAAATGTTTGTATAAGCATAAAGTATTTCTTCTCCTTGATTATCTTCAAACCACGCAGAAAACCTCGGTACGTCTTCGTCTGACATCCATGCTTCAATGCTTTTTTTTGAATAGTCTTCATTCTGAGTGCGTACCAATTGATCTGTATGAATCCAACTTTCTTTTTGGTCTCTTTGCTTATAATTAATGTAATCCTGATATGCATTATTTATGGAACTCTCCAAATCCGAATAGTCATTGATATATGCTGCATTTCCACAGTAGTCGCTACTCTTCGTAATATTTGCCAGTACCGCTTCTATGCGATGTCTCGCACACCACACATACTTTTCAGCAACACTCATTATCTTAGACCGTTCGCCATGTGTAGCTGGATAAAATGTTCTTCTAATTGCAACGTCTACTCCGATATTTTTCTTAACTTTGTATTCCCAAAATTCTTTTTTATTCCATCCTTGATTCAACAAATACTGATATGCTATCGATATAATCAAACCTTCCATCTCTAATGACTTTCTCTTATATTTCCGCCTGTATTCATCAATCAGTTTTTCAGTTTTCTCAGAATAACTGTTGGTTTTATGGTCAGGCCTAAAAAAGCAATCAAATTGATCACATAAAACATATCTAGCAAGATCATAATCTATAGGGTCATAACCAGACATTCTTCCTGCATCAAAGGCTTCTTCACAAGCAGGCATAATACTTGCTTGATAAGTATATGGTGGTATAATTTTATTTTCTACGTCTATATCATAAACCCTTTTGTAGATTGCCATTTTAACAATACCTGTACAATAGTATCTAACTACAACATTTTCATACCTAACTAACCCTTCATCTGAGAAGACATTGTCCATAATCCAATCTGAAAGACTGATTAGATATTTATCTTGTACATTTTGCCCCAATGCAATTCCATAAGCAACAGAAAAAACATCTTCTATGATTTGCTCATCATTAATATCTGCACAATAAGTACACAGATTAAAAAATTGTTCAGAGTTATTTATTCCCCATTCAGTAAGTTTTAATCTGCACTCTTTTCTAACATCATTGTCCACAGAAGAAAGACGCCATACTAAAATAAGTGGTAACCCTAAGTAATTATCATCATTTGACAACTTTATATTAGATGTATCAATTTCCGTATAACATCTCCAATAAGAATCATTACTATCTATCAAGTAAGTTGGTATAGACCACCAGATATCTCTTTGAGCTGGCTTTTCAAAACCTCTCAAAAATTCATCAAGCAATATACTTCCTAACGGATGATCCGGAACATTACTTGTCGGCATAATAATTCTATCAAATATTTCTCGAAATTCTTCTGAGGAATAATTCATCAGTTCTTTTACATAATCACGATATACTGACGCAATCTCAACAGAAGTGTTTGCCAATGCATAACAAATCAAATCAAACGTTGTCTCATCACTTAGGCTTATATTAGAATATTCAGATATAAGCTTCTTATCTTCCTCTATCGCAATGAGAGAAAGCATCTGATAAATTCCATTCGTATATTTGGCCTCAATAGTCTTATTCTCTTTTATCGCATCAAATAATTTCCTTGCCATGAGATAATCGAACGCTGGTTGCATACCCCATGAATATTTAGTTTCCGGTATGCTAAAAACATCTTTCTGACTTTGTCGGGAGTATATAAATCCTTCTTCCTCTACAAATTTCAAGATATCTTCCAGATGACTCTTTATAGGCTCTTTGCATGCACTATAAATTTCATCATATGAAAGCTCCATTTTATCAGTAAGCATGTTTGCCACCATAACAAGAGTGGTCATAACCATACCTTGACTATCAGTTTCTTTTCCTGCCTTTCTATATACAATCTCAATAGAATTTATTTTTTTTTGAAATAGCTTTGTTATTACCACTGAGTTTTTAGACAAAGATCCCACCTTTGAATTTTTATATATGTCACAGAACAACTTGAGCGCCATCGGCGTTCTTAGCATTCCTTTTATCCAGATGTTCCTGTCTAAGTCTATGTTGTAATAATCAATATAAGTATCAAAAAGGTCTTGCACATTTATGTCACCGAAACTTGGCATGCAGCAAAAACAAGATCTATAATCTCGTTTAAAATAATCTGGGAAAACATATGGACGTGACAAAAAAACGAATTTTATGCCAGCAAAATCTTTTTCATAAGCTTTTGCCTCTTCGATTCGCTCCTCCCAAAAAGGCCAAGATGCAGATTCTTCTATTCCATCAACACAAATCAGACATTTGGGCTGTATATTAACTGTTTCGCTAGTATCATTTGATTTATTTCTTAGCAACGCTGCATTTTCTAAAGCCTTAAGAAGTTCTCTATCACTCCATGTACTGGCTAACCCTAACGTTTTCGTCAGAATAGATAACCAAGTATCACCTGTCGAAAACTCTTTAGCACGAACCAAGATTGGCAAATGGCTCTTTTCGTTTAACAATATGTTAGCTTCTGCTATAATCCCAAATGTTTTCCCAGTACCTTGATTTCCAAGAAAAATGATTCGATTATCAAAATCACTATTCAACTCTTGACAACACTCATACACCTCATTCACAATGTTTCCGAGCACCTCTATAGCAGGTGCAAAATGTGAATAATAACGAAAAGACAATGAGCAATTTTTTAATTCAGAAACTGAACAATTTAGTTCAAATCTATCATCAATAAATTTTTTTTCAACTTCTGCGCCATCAACTACAATCTCTTCTATGCTTTTAAATTGGGATATCCATTTGTTTAAAACATCAATATCCAGTTTTATTTTTTCAGCAATAGGTTTCTCTTGTTCAGAAAACTCAAGTTTCAAGATGTCCATATACGCTTTTTTTAGGGAATCAAAAATAGACAGTATCTTTTGCGTTCCATTATATCGCCTCTTTACGACGCTATAATTCCCTATGAAAATTTCTAATTTGTCATGAATGTAACCAGTTGAATATAGGTCGGGTATATACTTTGTTTTCGCCCATCCGTTTATCGCTCTCTCAAATGAATTTTCAATCTCTGCTTCAAACACATTCGTGTTTTCAAACCAATATTTATAACATCCTAAAGTTTCTTGTGTCATCAGTTTCGCTTGAATAGTGGTTTCATCCCACAATTCAACTGAAACAGAAGGATTTGTTTCCTTAAAATTCTCAACTAAATCCAACCACTTACTTTCTTCTGTGGTCTTCGCTATTTCATTATTCTTAACCACTCTTTTAGAAGATAAATCTCTTGGAATACAAACAATATATCTTGTAATCTCCGGTCTGACTTTTACAGCTGTTTTAAAAGAATTTTTAATTTGGTTAAATTGAGAATCGTCCATCTTATTTGGAAACCATTTTGACTGTACTCCAATTACTTCTCCAGAGGCCAGTACTCCATAAGCCTCTACTCCACCATCTCCGCCTTTTCCATTAACAAATGAAAAGTATTTCAAAGTATCTTTATATTCACTCTTGCACCATCCTTCAAAAAGGATATTACACATAACTTCAAATGCATCATTAAATGATTGTCCATGAGTATTAAATTTTGTCCAGTCCATTTTGATTTCTCCAATCATTCAATAAAATAATCTAGATTCAACATTTCTAAATCAATTTTCACAACACGTTTTAGTAATGCATATTTACCGTCAAGTGCTTTGTCTTTTCTCTATTTTACCCCAATATTGTGTATCATGAGCGGTATCGTTACTTGTCTCAGTTTTTTCTGCTATTACTTTGTACGTTATCTTCTAAATGCTCGAGTACAGTTAATATACATTGTATTCCATTATAACGATTTGATTATAGTATATCACGAAAGCCTTCGGTTGTCAAATAATGCAAAATCTTGCATTTGGCGAATTGAAAAACGTTTTATCTATAATGCTTTGTGATCCATTCAACACTGTGAAATAGATCACAAAGCGATAATTTCCATACTGCCTTGTTTCCTTTTATCTAATCACGATATATCTTACTTAACAACCTTGAGATACTCCTTCCCCTCACACTCCACAAAATCCTTCGCCAACTGTTCCGCCTCAGCCAAACTGTCCTCCAGTATCTCAAACCCCACCGCAGCAGTAAAATTGTCGATCTCGTCCTGCCCATTTTCATCAGCAAAAATCCGTATCAAAAAGCCCTCACAGAGAATTTTATCACCTTTTTTGTCAACCCTGGGGATATATTTGTCTGGCGTAATTCTCACATAAAAAT
>ERZ773158.420-NODE-420-length-52160-cov-6.274753_pt1 | contig 52160 bp, 90 predicted proteins | sample MGYA00511918_ERZ773158 | MGnify/ENA primary metagenome ERZ773158 (study PRJEB29015, sample SAMEA2737876) | human gut metagenome | biome: human gut; feature: human-associated habitat; material: faeces | place: China | collected 2012 ...
CGATCTGACCATCATGCACCCCATGGTGCAGATGGGCAACGCCCCCACTGCCTGGGCGGCCAGCACCGGCGACTATCTGACCGCCAACGAAACCAAAACCGAGATCAAACAGACGTTTGACACCATCCAGCTGACGGCATCCACCAGCGGAACTTCCAGCACCATCAAGCTGACGGCGGGTGGAACGGAGATTACCAGCGCGCAGATCAGCATGACCGGCGTGGTGACATTTTCGGATTTGAGCACATGGAACCAGGATAAGACCATTATCAACGGCGGCAACATTACCACCGGGCAGCTGCATAACCTCAACTACACCACCGTGTACGACCTGGATAACGCCTGGATCCGCATGGGCACCGAGGCCGGTGAGCGCGTGTTTCTGGACAACCGGCACATTGCCTGGTATGCCACCATCAACACCGGCAGCATCGGCCTGACCGGCGTGCTGTACTCTGAGGCTGGCAGTTCCTACATTGGGGCGTGCAGCAAGTACGCCAAGTACGGCTGGGTTGACGGTCTTAACCCGACATCATATGTCGGCATGCAGATCACCTACAACCGCAGCGATGACAGCGACGCCGATTTTAACACATCGCGCGTTGGCGTGTCCGGTACGCTCAACTGTAAGAATTTGAGCGCGTGGGGCAGCAAGTCCCGTATCGTGTCCACCAGCTTTGGCCCAATCAAGATGGCTGCTTTTGAAACTCCCACTCCGACTTTTGCGGACTGGGGGCGCGGTGAATGCGGCCCGGACGGCTGGTGCCTGATCGTACCTGATCCGCGCTATGCGGAGACGGTGGCACAGCATGGGCAGTTGACCTGGCTGCTGACAGACTGCGATGGAACCGGCCACCTATGGGCTGAGGATTGCGGCCAGTACGCCATTGTACATGGCGCACCAGGGCAGAAATTTTCGTGGATGGTTATGGCCGCCCAGCGTGGATATGAGGGCGAATACGCCGAACCCAGCGAGTGCAATTATCCTGCAGGCACTCCGGCGGGCATTGACATGGCGGCCAGCACCGCCGCGCGTGCCCTGGATGCCGGTGCCGATGCAGCAGAGGATCTATTAACCATGGATACCGGCGCAAACCTGTCCGTTGATGCACTATTAGAAAATTTGGAGGGCAACGAAATATGAAAAAATTGAGCGCCGTGGCAATCGTAACGACCGCTGAGGGCGAACGCGTGAGCTACACTTACGCGGAACTGGACAGTGACGGCAACATCACCAGCCAGAACAACCGGGCATCTTTTGTGGCCCTGGACGATGATCTGCTGACCGCCATTGCAACCCTGAAAAACGCTGTAAACGCACGACTGTAAAGGAGAAAAAACCATGACTGACAACAAACGCATTAAAGAGTGCAAACGCAAAGTTATTGCTGCAATTAACAATGCAAGGCTGCCGTTTGCCGTCACAGAGTTGATTTTGGAGAACGTTTTGAACGCCGTGCGGGAGAACATGGCAGCCGAAGAAGCAGCAGCGGCAAACATCGAACCTCCGAAAACAGAGGAAGAAATACCGCCGAATTAAAACAGTGAATGGATGCGGTTAAATCCAGATTGGAGGGCGTGTAATGGCATTGCATGAAGTACAGCTGAAAGGATACAGTGTTAGACCCGGAAATTTATCGCTTGGCACTTATGACAGTTACGGTATCGAGCAGCTGCATGTGACACTTGACGATACGTGGAGCGGGCTTGCGATTGATGCAACTTTCCACAACACGCCCAACGATAAGGGCGTGACCATGCTGGTAGACACGGACGGCCTTGTGACCGTCCCTCCAGAAGCCTGTATGCGAGCATCCAAGTACGCAACCATCACGTTCCGGGGCGTGCAGGACGGTGTACAGCGCATCAGCTGCAGTCTACCCTACATAGTGCTGGATCACGCGCAAGTACCCGGTGCCAACAGCACCGCCACCCCCAGCGAGAATGCCCAGGTACTTGCCCAGATGCAGGCACTGCGGGACGGCGCTGTAGATGCCAAGAACCAGGCTGAAGCTGCCCGCGATGATGCCGCCCGCAGCGCCGTTGCCGCCAAAGAATCCGAAACCAGCGCGGGCCAGTCCGCCACCGCTGCCAAAACGGCACAGAGTGCAGCAGAGACGGCAAAAGCCGGTGCGGAAACGGCACAAAAGGCCGCTGCATCCAGCGCCAGCAGTGCAAGTACATCCGCAAGCACTGCGACGACACAGGCAGCGGCGGCAAAATCCAGCGCCACAACAGCAAAGGCATCGGAGGCGGCGGCGGGAAAATCTGCCAAAGAGGCAGCCGCCAGCGCGGCAAATCTGAACAGTGCCGTGAACACGGCAACGCAGAAAGCGGCGGCAGCTAGTGCTTCGGCGGAAGCGGCAAAGGCGAGCGAGAGTGCGGCAGCAAGCAGTGAGGCGGCTGCTAGAAAGTATGCGAACAGCGCAGAATTGGCAGCCAAGACAGCAGGTGAAGCCGCAGCGGAAAAGCTGCAACAGATGCAGGCGATCCAGGACGACGTAACGGCCAAGCAGGCCCAGACGGCTACCGATGCGACGGCGGCAGAAAAGGCAAAAGTAGCCGCTGAAGCCGCACAGAAGGGCGCTACTGCCAGCGAGACTGCTGCCGCTGATAGCGCTGCTGCTGCCAAGACCAGTGAAGATGCAGCTGCAAAGAGCGCGGCAGATGCCGACAACACTGCCAACAGCATCAAGGATTCTATGGCACAAATTTCCGAGAACAAGGAGGCAGTTAGTAAGCTAAAGAAAGATACTGCTGCGCTGCAGAAGCGCCAGAATGTGCTTGTTGGCAGTGAGACAGGAAACCCGGTAAGCTGCAATGACGCATATTCCGCCCCACTGTGCGGCCTGACCGTGTACGGAAAGAGCACGCAGGATGGCACGCCGACTCCCGATGCGCCTGTTCCGATTGTGAGCGCGGGAGATGGTGGCACTGTGGTTGTCAAGGTGAGTGATGGAAACGGCAAGGAGCAAACCCTCACCCTGCAAACGCCTACTGGTCTGCCCGGCATCCCTGTCACCTCTGGCGGCAACTACACTGACCAAAACGGTCAGCAATGGGTATGCGACGAGATAGACTTGGAAAGAGGGGTGAAGGTGCAGCGGGTGAACATTGTAGACTTGTCAACCTGTAAAATTACAGGTACCACTGAGTTTGCGGTAACAAGACGACTTACGATTCTGTTGCCGATACGTGGTCACGATTATAAAACAAAGGCCCTATGCAATAAATTGCAATTTATCACTTCGTTTGACAAAGATGTCCAGCACTTTTATGTAGACAAAAACAATGTGTTTATTTTTATTCCGATTGGCGCCAAAAACCCGGAAGAAGGCGAATACATTTTATTCTACGCCCTCGCCACCCCCATCGAAACCCCGCTTACCCCTGCTGAAATTGCTGCTTACAAAGCCATCACCGCTTACGCGCCCGACACCGTGGTGCAAGCGAGCGACGGCGCAGGGGTAAAGCTGGAATATCAGCGCGATGTGAACATCGCAATCAAAAATCTTGAGGACGCCATCGCGTCCATGACTACCACTTAAAGGAGATATACATTATGGCTATCAAAAGCAAAGCACGGCACGACCTGACCTTGCGCAGCATCAAGCGGGAAATCGCCGCCGGACGTGACGTGGCATACTGGTTGGACAAGGCGTACACCCATCTGGACAGTGGCCTACTGACGGAGGACGACATCACAGAAGTGGAGACTCTGGCACAGGCGTACTACGACGCTCTGGACGCTGAGGACAAGGCGAACGCTGAGGAAATCACGCAGTAAGGAGAATATCATGTCAAGCACTTCATACGCACACGTACGTTTTCTTGATGGTGCTTTAACTGACTATCAAACAGAAAGGACAATAAATCACGAGACTTTCAAACGGTGAAGTCCGACTGAAAGACCTACCGGCAGGCCCTACGCGGTGGAGTGGCCTGTGCCGCCTGTGGAACAAAAAGGAGAGTGAAACCGATGAATGATGAAATGATTCTGTCGCCCGAAATGGACGAGGAACTGTCGAACGGGAAGGGAGAGGACGAGAATGAGTGATTCTGCACTGGCCGTTTACACGGCCATCAGCCCAAACTGCAACCGGCCCCGGAGCCAGCCCATCAGCAAGATTACCGTCCACCACATGGCTGGCAACACAACGCTTGAGGCTTTCGGCGCTCTTGTCGGTAAAACCTCTCGCCAGATGAGCGCAAACTACGCCATCGAATCCAGCGGGCGTATCGGGCTGTTCTGCCACGAGGTGGACAGGTCGTGGTGCAGTTCCAGCCCGTGGAACGACCAGCGGGCCATTACTATCGAAGTCGCTAACGACAGCGGCGCACCGGACTGGCACGTCAGCGACAAAGCGTATGCCGCGCTGCTCGACCTTTGCACCGACATTTGCCGCCGCAACGGCATCAAGGAACTGACCTACACCGGCGACAAGAACGGCTCGCTCACAATGCACTGCTTTTACGCTGCCACGGCCTGCCCCGGTCCTTATCTCAAGAGCAAGTTCCCCGACATTGCGGCGCAGGTCACAACGCGCCTGAAGGGCGGCGTGGCCGACGCTGCGCCCGCCAAGACGCAGGAGCAGACGTTCATTGACGTCATGGCCGAGAAGTGCCAGAGCCGTTGCCTGAACGCACATCTTTTGCCGTCGCTGTGCATTGCGCAGGCTTGCCTTGAAAGCGCCTACGGCACGAGCGAGCTTGCAGTACAGGCAAACAACCTGTTCGGCATCAAGGCCAGCAATTGGAGCGGCAGAGTATACAACAAGGCCACGAAGGAGTGGGACGGCAGCAAGTACATCACTATCACGGCGGGCTTCCGCGCCTACGATACGATGGTTGCTTGCGTAGAGGACTACATCAAGAAGCTCACGACTATGAGCCGCTACGCAAACCTTATCGGCTGTACCGACATCAACAAGGCTTGCGAGTACATCCGCACGGATGGTTGGGCTACCAGCCCGACTTACACTGCAAGCCTGTTGTCTGTTGTGAATCAGTTCAACCTCACGCGGTACGATACCTTGTTCAAAGAGGATAAGCCCGTCTCTGAGCCTACCCATCAGGAAATTTGGCTTGACCATACCGTTCTGCCCAATGCCGCCGCGATGGAATTCTACCTCATCGCCAAGAAGTACGGGCTGGACAACGACAAAGCGTATCACGCTAAATTTGTGGAGGTGTGATGCCGATGCAGCATGTATTTTCGTTTACACTTGCGGAGGCCTGGGCGTTTTTGATTTATGCTGCGGGTGCTGCTGCTGGACTGTATGCCGGTGGTGTGGCTATTAGCAAAGTAATTACCGCAGTAAAAAAGCCAAAAACCGACCAGGACAAACGCATTACCCAGTTAGAAGCGCGGGTGAACGCTATGGAGCGCTTTTTGAAAAACGACAAATTGCGGCTTGACCGCATGGACGAGGGGCAGCACGTGACCTTGCAGGCGCTGCTTGCCCTGCTTGACCACAACCTTGATGGAAACAACATTGACCAGATGCAGAAGGCAAAGGAAGCCTTGCAGAAACATCTGATCGGCTAAAAAAAGGAGAAAGCAAAATGGATATTTCTTTCTTGTCCGAATACATGATTCCCGTGATTGTTGGCATCTGCCTGTGCGTGGGCTGGATTGTCAAGCAGTGGATTAAGGATGTTGACAACCGGTATATTCCCACGATTTGTGCGGTGATTGGCGTTGCGCTGGCTTGCTGGATGAACTGGCCTGACATTACTGCGGCTGTGATCCTGTCCGGCCTTGCAAGCGGGCTGGCATCCACTGGCCTGCACCAGGCATTCAAGCAGATTCTTGAGGGCTTTAGCAATGGGAAGTAAGTTTGACTTCCGAATGAGCCGCAGCGACTATGATGACCTCTGTTTTGACCTGACCGATGACGAACACGCCGTGTTGGATTTGCGGCGGCGCGGGCTACACAACGCCGATATTGCGGCGGAATTGTATTGCAGCGAAAGAACGGTTAATCGGAGAGTTAAAGCGATAAAAAATAAAATTGGGTAATAAAAAGCCCCCCGTTTGTGATACATTCAATCACAAACGGGGGGCTTTCTTGTTTTTATTGCTTCGATACATATACAATCGCGCTACGAATTGCAGTTGATACCGAAATGTTTTTTCCGGACTGCTTTGACATTGTGCTGACAATGTTTTGTAATACAGCATATTCGTCAAAGTGTAAGGCTATGTCCATTCTTTTCCTATAGTAAAATGCGATATCAGAACGTTGTGGAAGTGGATACACTGGCAATTTACATTTTAAGATACAATACCTTGCCGCATCCGAAAGACTTTCAAGTTTCATCCTTTTTTGCAAATTTGAAAGTGCGGATAGCTCGTTCGGAAGAAGGTATGCAGTAACCATTTTTGATGGTAACGGGGGCAACGATTTCATTTCATTGCCCCTCCTCGTCTTTTGCCTTTTGATTTTGCCTCGAATTCCTTGTCGGGCGCTTAATATAAGGCTCATTTTCGTCTATGAGCCAGTCACGTCCCATTTTGTGCGCGGTCTTAAACCCTCCGCGCAAAACTTTCTGCCGCACGGTTGCGGGGGTTCTACCGTGTCGAAAAGCGTATTCCTTGAGAGTAATGTCCATCTTGATGCCTCCTGCATCCTTAGATGCTTCCAAAAGTCTCCTCAATAGCGCGGGTGGTCATGTAAATGGGCTTCTCGTTGCTGTGCTCTGCATTCCAATTCCGTGCAACATCGTTTGCGGTTAGTGTTGCAGAAAAAATCTGAATGCTGTCTCTGCTACCAAAAAGCTTGTTGCAGATAGCAACAGCATCTGCGCGGCTCATATCCTTGAACCAAGTCTTGATGATAACTTTATAAATCAGGTCGGTTTCTGCGGCCTTGACAGCTGCTGCCATCTCTTCGTCATCATTCAATCCGCTGCGCTGTGCACCGCCAAAAAGAAAAGCCATGTCATTCGCTATAAAGCTATCTCCGTTACCCCACATTTGCTGATAGGCGTTAACGATGCGCTCGGTTTCGGCCTTGTTCGCTTCGTTTGCCTTGCTGATGATATCTGCGTTGATGTTGTTAATAATGGTGTTAGTCATTTTGTTCTCCTCCTGTTATAATTGTGTGTTTATTTCTTATCTTGCTTATATTATACTACTCTAAAGTAGCATTGTAAATAGACTTTTGAAAAATATTTTGTATAAACTTGGCGTAAAACTGTCGCGTTCGTGTCGCACGTTTTTACGTCTATTTTTTTATAATTAAGCTAGAGGAAACAAAAATGGCCTATAAAAATTTCAATCTCAACCCAGCAGGCAGGCACACAGAAGATTGCGCTGTCAGAGCGATGGCGGCGGCATTAAATATGTCCTGGAAAGAAATTTACACAGGTTTATGTGAACAAGGATTTTGGCTTTGTGACATGCCATGTGCCAATCGAGTGTGGAAAACATATCTGATTGGAAAGGGGTGGAAAAGGAACAGAATTCCAAGTATACCCCAAAGGCAATGCACAGTTAAACAGTTCGCGGATGACAACTGCAAGGGAACGTTTCTCCTTGAAATGTCAACGCATATTGTTTGCGTAAAAAATGGAGATTGGATAGATACATGGGACTGCGGTGATGAAGTCCCAAAAGCTTATTGGGAGGGCAACAATGAACGTGCCGTATTATAACCCATACCCACAGTTTTATGGGCAGCCTATGCCAGACCAGCTTGCCCAGTTGCGTCAAGGCGTATTTCAACCACCACAACAGCAAATGCCTACGCAGCAAACAACACAATCTTGTGAGGTTGTATGGGTATCTGGCGAGGGTGAAGCGAATGGCTATATGGTTGCACCCGGAAGTAAAGTCATTTTAATGGATCGGGATACACAGACATTCTATGTAAAATGCCGTGATGTAAACAATATGCCTTATCCGATGGAAGTTTATGACTACCACAAACGGGAAGCGAAATCGGAAGCAAACCCCAAAAGAGAAAATTTTGTCACCCGATCAGAATTTGATGCTCTTGCGACCGCATTTAATGAATTGAAAAACCAAATGCAATCAAAACCGCAAAAGACAGTAAAGGAGGCAACAAATGCCAAACCCGCTTTACAACAGACTTAATGAAAACCAACAGGGAAACATGATGCAGCAATTCCAGCAGTTTATGAAGCAGATGCAGGGCAAAAACCCAAATGAAATGATAGAACAGATTGTAGCTTCCGGGCAATTAAGTCAGCAGCAGTTAAATTCTATCCAACAGCAAGCCAAAAATATGGAACAGCAGTTTTCTACAATGCGTTCTATGTTCGGATTTTGAATAAATGCGGCCGCATTTAGAATAAAAATTTTGAAAAGGAGATAACCAATGGCAGTTTATAACGATATGACCCCTGCCGATATTGCCGCTGTTACCGGAAACAATAACCGCAACAATGGCATGTGGGGCGGCGATTGGGCGGCATGGATCGTGCTGTTTCTAATCTTCGGCATATTCGGTTGGGGCGGCATGGGCTTTGGCGGCTTCGGTGGCTTTGGCGGCGGCATGCGCGGCGCTAATTCCCCCGGTTTCCAGGGCTATGCAACCCGTGCCGATATCAATGAGGGCTTTGCCCTTAATGGTATTGACAACGGCATTCGCTCTATCCAGAATGGCATTTGCGACAGCACTTATGCCATTAACACCGGAATGCTGAACGGGTTTAATAACCTGAACAACAGCATTCAGCAGGGCTTTAACGCAACCAATGTTGCACTGCTTCAGGGCCAGAATGCACTTGGTGCCCAGCTTGCGGATTGTTGCTGCAAGACCCAGAGCGGCATCCAGGGCGTGAATTACACGATTGCTACCCAGGAGTGTGATACACGCAACCAGATGCAGCAGGGATTCAACGCAATGCAGAACACGATGAACTTTAACACTCGTGACATTGTGGAGAACCAGAACACCAACACCCGCGCAATTCTGGATTACCTGTGCAAGGACAAGATTGAAACCTTGCAGAGCGAAAACCAGGCGCTGCGCTTGGCTGCGTCTCAGTCCAATCAGAACTCCGTGCTTCGTGCGGCAATTGATGCAAGTACCGCTGAAATTCTGCACCGTGCTGCACCGCTTCCGGTGCCTGCTTACGCGGTTGCAAACCCGTATACTGGCAATTATGGTTACGGGTGCTGCGGTTACGCCAACAGCTGTGCAGGCTAAGCAAAATATGGCAACTTGTGAGGGTTTCTTACATGTTCAGCCCTGAGCTGATTTTGCAAAAAAGGCGGCGGGGCAATAGTCCCGCCGTTTATTCTTAGAAGAAAGGATTGTTTTTATGGCAGAGTACACTTCGGCAGCTGTTCAGACTGTGGCAGCTGGACAAAATGTTTTGCTTACAGAAACAGCAGTAGCTGGTAAACATTGTATTGTTCACCGTGCCGGGTCTGGTATTGTAACGCTGCGCGGTTTGACAAATCAGTGCAAGGCACGATTCAAAATTTCGTTTGGGGCGAATATCGCAATTCCAACTGGAGGAACAGTTGAAGCGATTTCAGCTTCTCTTGCAATCAATGGTGAGCCGCTGAATAGCGCCACAGCAACCGTGACACCTGCGGCAGTTGAGAATTTCTTCAATATTTACATTGCTGCATTTATCGAGGTTCCTCGTGGATGCTGCGTAACAATAGCGGTGGAAAATAGCAGCACGCAGGCAATTTCCGTATCCAACAGCAATCTGATTGTTGAACGCGAAAGTTAAGAAAGGGGAAAATAACAATGAGCATGAAAGCAATGAATGACATCCGGGAAATGCTTTGTGATGAACTGGATGAAGTTTCCCGTCACGGCACTTTGAATGTTCGTGATCTTGACGTGGTTTACAAGGTCACACAGAGCATTGCCAACCTTGATGACATCATGGAAGAAGAGGGTTACAGCCATGATGGCGGTTGGGAAGCAAAAATGCGCGGCACTTATGGCAATGATATGCGCCGTGATCGCCGTTATGCGGATGACACGCGCCGCCGGATGGATACCGACCAAGATGACCGTGAACCTAAACACCGCTATTCGGAGGATATGCGCTGAACAGGGAGGTGTAAAGCTTGAAAGAGCTTACATATAAAGACTTTGAAGACTATGAGCAGCGGCTCAAAGAAGAAGCCTATTATTGTATGGGAGATGTAATTTCACCCAAAAGCAGGGAAGGCTTTGAAAGCGTTGTACGCTGCTATATGGCCATGAAGGACTTTGAAAAGGCGCTGCATATTAAACAGGATTCCGGCGACTTGAAGCAGTGGGTACATAAAATGGAAAACGCTGACGGTTCGTATGGCGAACACTGGACGGTTGACCAGACTTCCACCTATATGACTTCACGCGGAATGGACAGCACAAAGGAAGAATTTTATGCAGCCATGAACATGATGTTTAGTGACTACTACCCGGTAGCCAAAAAGCACAATGTAAACACTCCTGAATTTTATGCAGACCTCGCAGCGGCTTTTATCAATGATAAGGACGCATCCAAAGATAAGGTGGAAAAATATTACGAGTGTGTTGTAGAATGAGTGAATTTTTGGAAACCATAAAAAGTGCAGATTCCGGCCATGCTTGGCGCGTGCTAGATGAATTTATGGATGCACTAAAGGAAGCAAAGCCGGAAACGTATGCAGGATTGATGCACGATTTGAAAAGAACTAAATAAGAGTTTTGTCCATTATTATAGGGTGAGATTTGCAATACCAAATATAGGGCTGCAAAGTTTTCCGTCAAATTGCACAGGTGCAATTTTGGTGCACATACAGTATTTTATACGATAATACGTTAATGTAATAGAGTTCGACTCTCGCCACTCGGACCAAAATGAATACGGCTGTTGCACCGACAAAAAACCGCTAAGTGACGATGCTTAGCGGTTTTTTCTTTGTTCAAATCTGTTCAAAAACGTTCAAAAATGTATATTATTCATGGTGCATTCATGGTGCAAAAATTTTATACATTGTTTTGCAATCCGGGTTATCGGGATTTTGGTGCGGATTTGGTGCAAAAAAATGCGCCGAAGTGGTTGAACCACCGCAGCGCATAAATTTTTTTTGCAACATTAAGTAGGGGCATCCCTTAATTAACATTTGACAAAACAGCTTCAAGCTTTTTCCGTGCTTCCTCAATCATTTGGGGCTTAAGGGCTAAATAAACTTCATGAATCATTTTGGCGTTTGCATGGCCCACAAGCTGAATTGCAATCTCTTCCGGCACACCGGCCATTGCAAGCATGCAGACATATTCGTGCCGGAATTGGTGCCCACACACAGGAACTTTCCAATCAGTATATGCAACGGTTACATTCTTGCCGTGCTTTACAACGCTTTTGGTTCTGGGCACCGGCTTTGCCACGCCGTATTTTCGCCAGAACTTTTGCCACATACGATCATAGCGGCTTTTGCTTACAGGCTTTGTATCAAGGCCAATAATGTATGTGTCTTTTGGCATTTTGCGGATGGGCTGTAGGGTTTCTTTTAGCATGGAAAGCAGCGGCACTTGCCGGATTGCTGCCGGGGTTTTTCCATAATCCCTTATCACAGCGGCATTGCCCTTGTGCTCTATCGTTTTTGTGATGTGGATGATGTTTTTATCAAAGTCAATATCACGCAGCTGTATGGCGCACATTTCGCCCTTGCGCTCGCCAGTGCAAAGATAAGCCACCGCAGGGAGCGCATCGGGGTCAAGGTAATGTTCCTTTACCACTGCCACTTGCTCGTTTGTAGGGGGCTGTCGTTTGCCCTTATGCAGGCCGCGCGGCATTTTAGTTTGCGTTGCCGGGTTTACATCTCCGCGCCACTTTGGACTGTCAATCCAATACTGGAAGATGTTGTTTATCACCGTCTTTTGGTTTGATACCGTTGTGGCAGCCCGCCCGGCCATTTCAGGCCCGCGCAGAAATTCCGCGATCATGTAAGGCTCAATTTCCCGCATGTGGTATTCGCCAAACTCGTCAGTAGCCCGCTTAACGGCAGGCAGGTAGCTTTTTTGCGTTCCGCTTTTCATGCCCTGCACAACGCGGATATATTCTTTTGCAATTTCGCTGAACAGCGGCCCAGCATTTGAACGCTCTTCTTCAATTCGTTTCTTTTCTTCCTGCTCTTCTTTGGCATCCTCAACCTTTTGCCAGACCTCTGCTGGTGTCTTAGCTGAAAAGGTTTTCCAAACGCCACCTATCATCTCTTTCCGCTGGTATCTTCCGTCTTTTCTGAGCACAAGCCCAACTGTCAAATCCTTTTTCATCTTGCGGCCCTCCAAAAAATGTTCTATAATGAAACCGTCAACTTTTTATGTTGACGGCCCTTTATCCCTTGCTGGTGTGGCACCACCGGCAGGGGATTTTTTATTTTTCCCTTGCGTTATATTCGCCGTTGCCTGCCAGAACGGCAGCTTCTCCGGCTTGCAGGCATATTTGCAGGCGGTCAAAGTCCGGCTTGGTGCTTTCCGGACAAGGGTCTGCACCTGTTGCGGTATCTATTCTATAGTTCTGTATCACGGCCTGACAGACGCGTACACGGCTTTGCATGGACGTATGAGCGTTAGCGCATAACAAGTCTATCTGGCCTGCCCAATCGCTTCCATGCGCCCCACACAGGATATACAGCAGGCGGCGCTTGTATTGGCTCGGCATTTGGGCGATATAATCAGAAAGTGCCTTGTCTACCTGCTCGTCCGTCCAGTTTGGAGTATCGGTATCGCTGAATGCAGACGGCATCCAGATGCGCTGCAGCCAGCGCCAAGGGGATTGTTTGCAGACGGTGAACCACATCAACAGATCATCGTTTCGGATAGGGGAAAGCCCTTCTTCCCAGTTGCGCACCGTGCGGATGTTCACATCCATCTGCCGGGCTACATATTCTTGCGAAAGCCCGGATTCCAACCGGCACTGCGAAAGAATAAGTCCTTCACGTTCTCGGAAATCAGCTCTACTTTCCATTTCATCACCCTCAATTTTTTACATGTTTTGCGCTCTAAATGCGGTAAGATTTTTATACAACAACAGTTAAGGAAATATAAAGAAAAAAATATTCAAAAAATGCCATGGAAATAAATGGAAGCCATGGCATAAAAAACATGTTAAGATTCTTACTGTAGTCAAAAAACACAGGAGGAATCAACAATGAATAACGTGGAACGTCTAAAGAATTACCAAAACCGTAATGCGGCAACCATTGAAGCCTTGTATTGCGCTGTGCTGCAAGACCGAGCACGGAGGGAAAACAGCCATGAAACTGCCTGATTTAACCACCCCACCAAAGCACGGACGCAAAAGGCCGAAAAACCGTACAGTAAAGCGCGAAACCTGAAATTTGTGCGTTTTGCTAATTGACCGTTACGGCAATCTGTAATAAGATGTAAGAACAACACAAAGTTGTCAAAATGACAACTTACAACTAAGGGGGGGGGAACAATGGGCCAAGTGAATAAAAATCTTGTTTCGCACTCAGACCATAACTTTGCACTGTTCCGGTTTAACGATCAGGGCCAGATTTGCCTTGATGATTATGTGATACCCTGGGTAACGCACTTTGAAATGCAGAACTTTGCGAAGGGAACCGCGCAGCTGAACCTTGAAATTATCGTGCGGTTAGATAAAGAAATGACCCTCCACGAAGCGGAAAATCAAAGCAACAACTTCACCGATGATGGAATCAGCCCCACTTTTGAAAGCGAAACTTCCAAATCTTCTTTTGGAGCTGTTGCGAAGAAAATCATGGGCCTTTGATGACAAAATCAAAATTGTCCAGCGCCCTTCCAAATCGGAAAAGCCAAGTTCAAAGTATCCTGCCATTTTCAGATAGTTCAGATTAAAGTTCAGCTCATCATAATAGTATCTATGCCCATTATAGCAGAACATGCGGCATGACTCAAATGTGGCATAACTGGATGGCCCGCATTTTTCTTCACAATATAACAGGATATCTTTTATGCACTGATCGTTTATTTTCATATTTACTAAAAGGATATAGAATATGTTACTTTATAAAGGCTATACTACAACGCCGGAATACGACCCATACGATAAAATCTATTACGGCAAGATTGATGGTATCAAAGATTTGGTTGACTATCACGCAGAAACCGTTGACGGCATCGGGCAAGCGATCATTGACTGCGTTGATAATTACATTGCGTTCTGCAAAGAGATTGGGAAAGATCCGGATGCCCCAGACGAAAAAAATCAGAACCAGCCGGGTCAATAACCAACGACTAAAGTCGTGGGCTTGCGTCAGTAAGCCTACACTTTAGAAGTGTCCGATTGGCATTTGCTTTATCTCGTGAAGACATCAAAAAAATTGCCGAGTTCAACTCTGAATTAGAGAACTACGAAAAAATAAGGAGAACACTGCGTCATGAAAATCCAAAAAATTACCCATCGCATTCTGAGCATCTTGCTTATAATCGCAATCGTTGCCAGCCTATGTTCTTGCGCAAAGGTTGGCAGTGATTTCAACGACTTGAACGGAAGCATTACTGGTAACACGTATGAATGCCAGTTTTACTCCAATGACGGCCAAAAGTTTATGACCGTTTCGGGGTCTAAAATTGATATGAATAGCAACATTATTCGTGAACGAACATACAACGATGGCAGTTGGGGATATACTAACACACTATCCTCCGTTGTTACAATTACCGTCGATGGTTGTCAAATTAGTAATTGCGGTTCTACTGTATTGTTCACAGAAAAAGGTCTTGAACCAGATGTAAATTTTCAAATGCAAGACATCAACAGCAACACAGATGGAAGCATTGGAGACAACACTATTGTTGCAAATGTTGTAAATAAATACAAAAACGCATTCGGCAAGCCTGTCGTGGTCGTAATTCAGAGTCAGTTGGGAAATCCCATTTGCGCGTACAGTGGTAAAGATGTATATTGGAAGGTTTGCGAAGACCTTCCCAAAACCACCAAATTGATGATTGATGACAAGGCGCTCTATATTCATAGGGCAAACTTCCAAATTATTGATTTGGCATTGCTGAACCAATAATCATACCAGTATGCTCAGTCAATAACCCACGACTGATGATTCTCAAGCTGATTTTGGCCTGAGTGACAGTGATCTGAACGGAGGATATAAAGTATGCTACTTATTGTATTACTTGCGATTTTAACCATCGTCTTTGGCTGGATTTCATATGCGCTGTTCGATGCGTTTGGAGAACAAATCGTTTCCATGGTGGCGATTGTGCTTGCAGTGGCATCCGGCGTTTGCGCTGTAATTTTCGGCACAATTGCGCTCACTTACCGAATAGGATACAAAGCGGACAAAATCGGCGCTGAAACACGTTATCAGGGAATCATCCACCAGATTGAAACTGTTAAATATACGGATGATATCGCGAAAGAACGCCTGTATGAACAAATCATTGCATGGAATCAGGAAGTGGAGCAGGGGAAAGCCGCTTCTAAAGACCTCTGGATTAGCTGGAGCGTTTCACCCATCTACAATGATTTGCAGTGTATTGAATACCCGGATTTGGAAGCCAAATAATGCCATGCCGTTACCACTCCACCTTATCCCCCTTGCTTCTGTTGCAGCGCCAGCAGAGGGTTTGCAGGTTGCTTTCAGTGGTCATGCCGCCTTTGGACAGGGGCACAATGTGGTCGATTTCAAGCAGCAGGTGGGGTTCTACCGCAAGGGATGCGCCGCATCGGCGGCAAGTATAATGGTCGCGCTCTTTGATGTGTTCGCGCAGCGCACGGGTCATCAGGGCACGCTGACCGGCAACGCTTTTGGCAAATTCGATTTTATCGGAAAGATAAGCCACAAAGCGGTCAAGGTTGTCAATGTCCATTACAACATCATAGTGAGTGCCGGTATATCCGGCAGGGCTGGTGTACTTAAAAACGTATTTGGGATAGCTGATCGGGCTTAAATCCACAGGCTCAAAGCCAAGCTCCGTTTCTAGCCGAGCGGCATAATGCTTTTTGATAAAGCCTGGCACTTCGTTGTTGATACTCTGCATAATCCCGGCCCGCTGTTCCATCAACAGGCGCTTGCCTTCTTCGGCGGCAGAAAAGTCATTCAGCATAAATTCAAACTTTTCAAGCGTCTTTTCATCTGCTGCAATCCCAAAATACTTGCAGATATACCGGAACGGCGCGTTGCTGGCATTATCGCACACGGTGCGCGAGCAGTGATAGACGTTAGGCTCATAGCTCTTATTCAAATCTCGGTGAACATTCCACTGGCTGTCATCGTAATACTGCCCAACGCCATAGTCTGTGCGGTTGATAACAAGGGCTGCATTTTTCAGTTCACCAATATGGATGTTCAGATCATTGCAATCCTTAATGTGGGAAGAAATACGGGATTTCATAGACGCAAATTCTTGGCCATTGAAGTAAAGGTATACGCGGATGTTAAACACGATGAAGTAAGTTGGTATTGCAATAAGGAAGGCGACAGCAAACCAATCTCCCAACAGTATGGAAAGGGCTCCGACCAAAAGAAGCACAACATAAACTTTGGCACACCCCATCAAACAGCCTTTAAGTTTATCCATGAAAACACAACCTTATTAAATATTTAGGAGGAAACATATGCAGAATCTTACAAAAGAAGAAAAAGAATTTTTGCGCTTAGTGCATACTAATCGAGAAGTTCTTTTGGAGCGTCTTGAGAAACTAGGATTGCTCGAAGCTTTTCTTCAGGCAGAGAACGGAACCACTTAATAAGCGCCACATCTTTTTCAGTAATCCCATCGCTTTGTGCGGTGGGATTTTTTGTTTGTTCATCGCCGTGCAATAGGTAATCTGGTGTTACGTCAAAATAATTTGCGATTTTTGTAAGTGATTTTGTTCTTGGTATTGCTCCATTGTGCCAAGCCGTTATTGAACCAGATGGAATTTTTAATTCTGTTGCGACTGCGTTAGGAGATATATTTGCGTTAGCGCAAAGATTTGAAAAAACTGTCCAAAACATACAAATTAGACTCCTTCATTTTGTACTTACCGCCAAACATGAAGAAGATGAACATTTGCTATTGCAATTATGAAGTAAATGAGATATAATCATAACATACAAACAAGCAAAGCAAAAGCCAAGCCCCATGTTTCAGCGGCTTACCAATGATTTTCGACAATTTCATTATAGCTTTATGCCTCTTGTTTGTCAATGAGATAATCTCATTATTTTGCATATAGGAGGTGAGATAAATGACATTTTTTCAGGCTCGACAGAAAGCGGGCCTTACTCAGTCCCAGGTGGCAAAGGCTCTTGGCGTTGACCAATCGGCAGTTTGCCTTTGGGAGACTGGTAAAACATCCCCCCGCGCGGCGACACTTTCCAAGATTGCCAAACTTTACGGCTGCACGGTAGACGAGCTTTTGAAGGAGGTGAAACCCAGTGTTCCCAAACCTATTGATTGAGCTTAAAAAGCAGCGTTGTACGCAGCAAGACCTTGCGCAGCATAGCGGAAAGCAGGCAGCCATTGGCGCTGAATCTGCTGTGCGGACTGTATTTTAAGGAGGCATCTAGCCATGAAGAAATTTGAACTTACCGCCGAATTTGTAACGAACGTTTTCGGGAAGAAGCTGTTCCGTATTAAGGCTCTCGTCGCTTTTGGCGACGTTGAGAAGGGAGAACTCGGCGGATTTATTGAGAAGGAAGATAACCTTTCCCACGACGGCAACGCGTGGGTCTCCGGCAACGCGCAGGTCTCCGGCAACGCGCAGGTCTCCGACAACGCGTGGGTCTACGGCGACGCGTGGGTCTACGGCGACGCGCGGGTCTACGGCGACGCGCATGTCTCCGGCAACGCGTGGGTCTACGGCAACGCGCATGTCTCCGGCAACGCGCATGTCTCCGACAACGCGTGGGTCTCCGGCAACGCGCATGTCTCCGGCGACGCGCGGGTCTCCGGCGACGCTGACTATGCCGTCGTCATAGGGTTTGGCAGATGTTTCCGCACGACCACATTTTTCCGCTGCAAGGATAAAATTCTTCGCGTACAGTGTGGTTGCTTTTATGGTGATTTGGCGCAGTTCCGTGAGATCGTCAAGAAAACCCACGGCGATAGCAAATACGCCAAAGAATATCTCGCAATTGCCGACTTGATGGAGCTGCATTTTTCTGATGAGTGTTGAGGTGAACAAATGAACAACATACAAATTTTCAAGTACGAAAACAACGATGTGCGCACGGTGGAGATGAACGGCGAGCCGTGGTTTGTAGGCAATGATGTAGCTGCTGCACTTGGTTATGGAAAGGGAAAATCTCTTGCTAACGCTGTAACAAATCATGTTGATTCTGAAGATAAAGGGGTCACTGAATTGATGACCCCTGGCGGTAAACAAAACGTAACAATTATCAACGAGTCCGGCTTGTACAGCTTGATTCTTTCCAGCAAACTTCCCACCGCAAAACAGTTCAAACGCTGGGTCACAAGCGAGGTTTTGCCCAGCATCCGCAAGAACGGCGGCTACATTGCCGGGCAGGAACAGATGACCCCGGAAGAATTGATGGCGAAAGCCCTGCTGGTTGCCAACAAAACTTTGGCTGAACGCGATGCCAGAATTTCGGAACTTACAGTTCAGAACACTATCATGCAGCCGAAAGCGGAATATTTTGACGAACTGGTAGACCGAAATACACTCACCAATTTCCGCGAGACCGCAAAAGAGCTTGGAATCAGCGAAAAGGCTTTTATCCGCTTCCTGATTGACAAGAAGTACATTTTCCGCAACCAGCGCGGCAAGCTCATGCCGTATGCAGACCGCAGTGATGGCTTGTTTGAAGTCAAGGAATGTTACAACGAAAAGACCAACTGGAGCGGCATCCAAACCCTAGTAACCCCTAAAGGCCGTGAAACCTTCCGGCTGCTGTGTTTGAAAGCTTTGTGAAAGGAGAGAAACATATGAACGATAAAAGCGTAACCAGTTTTGGGAATACCACTGTTACCCAGACGGCACATGAGATTGACCTGAAAGTCGGCCCCGGCATCAAGATTCCGCCGGAAGTTACGTTCAAGGACGTGAAAAACGAAACTGTCCTTGGTGACCCGAACAACATGCACATCACAACCGGCCACTTCAATTTGTCCGATTTGAAGAAAAGGAGTGAAACGCATGAGTAAGGAAGATGTGGCGTTGCTCTTATCCGTTCTGGCCCTTGCAATCAGCATTATGGGGGCCGTGAGGTTTTGAAAGGAGGGGAGCATATGCCCCGTGAAAAGCCCCATTACCAAGAAACCCTTGTTGGCATCCGCGCCCGCGCTGCTGAACTTTACCCCGGCCAACTGTTGTTTGGCCCCACAAAGGTTGCCAAGCTTCTTGGCAAATCTCGTGGCTGGGTATGGCAGCATTACGGCAGCTTCCGTGATTTGACCGTTGAACAAATTGCAAGCCTTATCTGCTGATTTCCGACATACAAGCGTTGGAAAGGCCACGCGACACCTTGCATGGCGCTAGAACAGATAGGCATGGAGACGCTCTGGAAATGCGCAGCAAAGGAATTGTTCGGCTGGGAAAAGCATGGAAATGCGGAGGAATTGCATACCACAGAGACGAGATGACAAGCCCCGGAATGGCAAGGGTAAGCAACGACTTGAAACCGCAACGGAGTAGCGATGACCGGATTGGCAACGGAATGGATTTGAGAAGAAATGCTTTTGAATGGCGTTGAAATGACCCGCGGTTATATGCAATGCGTGGCAACAGAAATGCTTTGATTCGACCTGCTTTGGAATTGCGTAGATCAGCCACGGAACCGCTAAGACGTGATTTGAATTGTTGAGCAGAGGAATCGCCTAGACATGCTCAGATATGCAATGGAGTGGCACCGAACCGATTTGCAATGGAATAGCACGGAGCTGATCTGCACCGGAATAGCGCAGACATGCACTGGAACCGCACCGAAACCGAAATTTTATTACAGGAGGAAAAACTATGAAAGTACGAATTACATTGACCGAAGAAGCGTTGGGCAGCGCCCCAAGCAATGAAGAGCTGCTGGCAACCTATATTGCCAGCAAAGCACCCACCAGCGAGCTTTCCGCAGAGGAAATTGACAACATCAAGGCCCAGAATGCGGAAGACCGTATCACGGTGTTTTACAAATCCGCAGACGGTACGCCGTTCCAGTACAATTACCAGGTTAAGGGCATGTTCAAAGATTCCTGCCAGATGCTTGCAAAAGCTGGCAAGGCGGGCTATTCCGGCGGCAAAGCCTGCGCTGCGCTGAAAGCTTATAAGAAAGCCATTGACGGCCTGATTTTTGTTTATCCGCGCGAGATTCATTACGATACACACGGGTTAAAGATGGGCTACTGTGAGCGCTCTTTGCGGGCACAGACACCGATGGGTGAGCGCATCAGCATTGCCAAAAGCGAAACCGTGCCGGAAGGCAGCACCATTGAATTTGAGGTTGAGTGCCTTGACCCGAAATTGGAAGACATGGTGCGTGAATGCCTGAATTACGGCAGAATGCGCGGTATCGGCCAGTGGCGCAACAGCGGCAAGGGTACTTACCTGTGGGATGAACTTGATGACAACGGCAATGTGATCGGCGGAAACAACAAGAAAGGACACTAACATGACTGCAAACAAAAAGAGCCGCCCAGTGTACTGCAATACACTGAACGGCAAAAAACGTGAAATTTTCCGGTTTCACAAGTCCATTTTAGCCCATATTGTTCCGGTTTGCAAGTGCTTTGCAAACTTTACCCTGCTAGGTTGCGCAATCGGTGCTGTTTGCGCCGTTGCCGGACTTGCCCAGGGCGGCGGGGTCGCATCTTTGGCCGGGCTTATTGCCTGCCTGCTGGGCGGGTGGGCAGCTGTTACGCTGCGGGAGGTGCTTGCGTGAACCCTTTTGAGATTGAGATGGCATTTGAATACAATGACCCGCAAAAATACCAGGTGTTTTTTGAAACCGTGCAGATTGCAATCCTGGACACGAACAACAGCGAACAATGGAAATACAGCCAGATTCGCGCCGCCTACTGCGCTGCAATGAGCGGCATGGCAAAACGGCAGGATGAATTGGAGAAAGCAAACGCCGATGACTGATCTTGAATTTCCCGGCTGCGGCGCAGCGGACGAATACGGCCACCCCATTATGTGCGAGGATTGCATTTGGGGCGAAACGTGCATTGATAGCACGGTAAGGGAGGATAACGATGGAACTGAAGAGCTATAGCATTAAAGCCACAGGAAGCCTTTACTGCTCGGAAGGCTTTGCAAACATCTGTGTTGATGGGCAATCCTATGGCATTGAAAAACTAATCTGCGAGATGATGAAAAGCCTGAAAAAGGAAGAAAATCTCGGCATTGAAACGTGCGGAACACTGAATATCACGTTCACCAGAGAGCTGGAAAAGTTGACTGTGAACGGGACTGTGACAAAGGAGGAAAAGGCATGAGCGCCCTCAATCTGAAAGGAGAAGCTGTCTGATGTTTAATGAGAAGAAAACGGAGTATTCTACTAAATCTCGGCAGGAGATTCCCGTTATGCAGACCCCTAAATATATTGCAAGCCGTGATAAAGCGTTAAAGGCGATTGCAGATCGCCCATACCTTAAAGAATCTGATTTTTGGATTCTCATGAACGAAACCAAATCCGGGAAGATGGCGTACACAGGCCTGATTATCAACCACAATGCTTGTCTTAAAATCAACGACAATATGCCGGAGAAGGACAAATTCAACCCTGAGTGCGTGTCTGTTGACAAGTCAGGATACGGCAATTCGCTTGTGTACACCTACATAAATAAAGCACAAGGCATTTATGAGGTTGGTGAAGCGTCATCAACGAATTGCAAGAATGCTTATCCTTACGCGATGGCTTATAAGCGGCTGTTTGATCGCACTGTCCTTAAAATCTGCAAGCTGGCATTTGATGGCATTTACTCTGACAGTGAAGCGGATGAATTTAAGGAACGGTACGAAGAAGAGCCACAGCAAGTTACAGCTACACCGGAAGTCACTCTGCAAGCCGTGAAGGACTTGGCTTTGACCGCGCTGAAAGGTTACGCCCAGCGCACAGGCAAAGACAACAAGGCCGTCAACGAGGACGCACGAACCTTCATCGGTAAAGCCTATAAGGACTTCACCGCCGATGACTGGCGCAGCGTTGCAAAGGAGTTTGAGCGCAGAAAATGAGCCATACAATCAACATCGCGGATGTTACCTTGATGGGTGAGATTTTGATGCTTCGTCTTAAAAGCAAGCCGGACATAGAAGAAGCGCAAAACTTTGCAAATGAAGTCAAATCCGGTCCCGGCAAGCTGTTTGCAGGTGTTTTTGGCGAGGTACGGAAAAAGCGCAGCCTGACTTCTAACGCCTACGCTTGGACACTCATGAACCAGCTTGCCGAAAAGCTGAAAAAGCCTGCTGTTGAGATTTACCGCGATCTTGTGCGGGATGTTGCAGGTGCAAGCGATAGTGTAACCATTAAGCAGGAAGCAATAGAAACCTTTAAGCGCGGATGGGAAAGCCAGGGACAGGGCTGGCAGGTTGTTTTGCTAGATACCATGCCTACACCAAACGGCACGTTCTGCACGCTGCAATGCTGGTATGGTTCCAGCGTATACGACAGCAAGCAGATGCACCGCCTGTTGGAACTGATTGTGCAGGAGTGCCAGCAGCAGGGAATCCCCACAATGACACCGGACGAAATTGCAAAGCTGAAAGGACTGACCGGCGAATGAAAAACGAATTTGGCGTTGCGCTTGATTCCAACGGCTATGCACCATCCATCATGCCAAACAAGAAAGACATGTTCGGCCACCCACAGTGTTATTGCTGCCTTAACGGCCACGCTTTGGTACGGCATGAAGTGCTCTACGGCCAGAACCGGACAAAAAGCAAAGCTCTTGGCCTGTGGATTTTGGTTTGCCCGGATTGCCACAGATGGATTCACGGCGAAAAGCAGTGCTGGCCCGAGATGGAAGGGCTGGATGCTGGGATGCGGCTTGAACTCAAGATGACCGCACAGCGCATGGCAATGATTGATTACAGCTGGACAAAGGAAGAGTTTGCCCGGCGGTTTGGAAAGAATTATTTTGAGGATTAAAGACATGTTGAATGTAGTTGCACTTATGGGAAGACTGGTTGCTGACCCTCAGCTGCGCCAGACTACAACAGGTAAAAATGTTGCATCGTTCCGCATTGCAGTTGACCGGGGACGCAAGGATGCCAACGGCCATAATCAGGCAGATTTTTTTGACATCGTTGCCTGGGACAAGAGCGCAGAATTCATCTGCCGCTATTTCCAGAAAGGTTCTATGATTGCCGTTGAGGGACGTTTGCAGAGCCGGAACTATCAGGACAAGAGCGGCAACAACAGGAACGCCGTAGAGGTGGTTGTAAACAACGTTTCGTTCGCAGGCAATAAAGAAGCCCAAAGTCAGAACGTGGCTAATAGGGCCGTTTCTGCGCCTGTGGTGGCAAACAATGAGTACGAGCCGATTGAAGATGACGGTGATCTCCCTTTTAATTTTTGAGCGAAAGGCAGGTGATGAAATTGGGTTTTGTACATGGGACGCAGTGGACGGACGATATGGTACAAGCACAGGAGCTTTGAAAAATGGCAAACGAAGGGTACATCAAGCTGTACCGCCGCATGATGAAATGGGGGTGGTACACAGACACTCCAACAAAATGTGTGTTCCTGCATCTGCTATTTCTGGCCTGCTATGAACCCTGTTATTACAAGGGGGTTCACTTGGAAACCGGACAGGCAGTTGCATCTATCCGCCAAATTTCAACAGATACCGGCATATCTGTTCAATCTGTGCGCACTGCTTTATGTCATCTAAAATCAACACAAGAAATAACACAGTGTGAACACGGAAAATTTAGCGTGTTTACGGTGAATAATTACAGTGATTACCAATGCACTAACACAGAATCTAACAAACAGGTAACACAGAACCAACACAGTGCTAACACAGACCCTTATATAAAGAATAATAAAGAAGTTAAGAATACCCCCTATACCCCCCAAGGGGTTGACGCGATTTCTCCTCGATTTGACACCTTCTGGTCAGCCTATCCCAGGAAAACAGGCAAGGCAGTTGCACGCAAGAAATTTGAAAAGCTTGTTACTGACGAATCTACCTTGTCCGCAATCCTGAAAAGCCTTGAGTATCTCAAGACCACAGAACAGTGGCAGAAAGATAGCGGCAAGTATATTCCATATCCTGCTACCTGGCTGAATCAAAAAGGCTGGGAAGACGAAACAGCGCAGCCGCCTGCTGAACCCCGCAAGTCTAAAAACCTGATTCCTATCTATGACCGGGAATACACACGTGAGGAACTGATTAACGGAGTTGTTCCAAAGCTCATTGGGTGGAAGGAGGCAGGCAAATGAATACAGCTGTTGCGGAAAAAGCCGTTATCGGCATCATGCTGATAGAGCCCGACCGGCAAAGCGAAGCGTTCAAAAGCCTTACAGCGCAGATGTTCAGCATCAAAGACCTGGGTGATATCTTCCTGCTTTGCAAGGAGCTTGATCGCAGAGGGGAACGGGCGGATGCAGTATCGATAATATCACGCTGCAAAGAAAACATCAAGGCGATTGCTTACGAATGCGCCCAGACAGTTCCATCGGTGAGCGGATTTAACACCTACATCAACTGTGTCCTGGATGGATACCGGAAGCGGCTGATGATTGCCAAGATGGGCGAACTTGTGGCATCGGATGCAGACGCGGATGAAATGTTCGGCGCGGTTGCCGCCATGATGGAAAAGCAGCAGCACATCATGGAGCACCAGCGCCAGCGCAGCGCAAAGGACTTTGCTGATGGCATAGATGACTTCCTGCAATGGCTGAAAAAACCGAATGACAACATCCAAACAGGTTTTGGAACGCTGGATAAGCTGACCGGCGGACTTGTACGAAGCGGTGTAACAGTGATTGCTGCCCGGCCCGGCAAAGGCAAATCTACACTGGCCCTGCAAATGGCGGCGCAGATATCGCAAACCTGCCTGACGCTGTACCAGTCAATGGAAATGAGCCGGGAACAGCTTTACACAGCAATCTTTTCCCGATGGGAACAGATCGACAGCATCCGCATCACAAATCATGCGCTGACCGAAGAAGAAGAAAGCAAGATTGCAGAGGATGCAGAAATCCTGAAAAGGCGGTACAAGCTGATTCTGGATGATTCCAGCCTGACCAGCCTTGCAGACGTTGAACTGACCATCAAGGAGCGAAAACCGGAAGTGGTTGTCATTGACCATCTGGGACTTGTGGCACCACCGAACGCCAAAGAAAAGCGCAATGACGAATTAGCGGCCCTTACACGGGGATTAAAGCAGCTGGCAATGAAATATCATATCTGCATCATTGAGCTTGTACAGGCCGCGAGAGCCGCCGACACGGGACTTATCAAGATGTCCGACATGTTCGGCTCCGCCACCATTGAACACGATGCAGACATGATTCTTGCCATTAACCCGGAACACTACACCAAATTGCGAGAACAGCGGGAAGAAGAACCGCCAAGCGAAAGCGATACCGTGATTGAGATCGTCAAGAACAGGCACGGTGCTTGCGGACAGCTTGATTTTGCGTGGGTGAAGCCGTTCCATCTATTTTGTGAGGTGACAAACGTTGACTAACCGAGAAATGTACATGCAGCTTGCGCAGACTTGCACAGAAAAAACGATTGAACTTGACCGGGAAATGGAAAAATACGGCGAGAAGTTGATGAAGTGCGCTTATGACGCAGCACAATGGAAGCTGAAAGCAGCGGAATTCCGGGCAAAGGCACGGGAGGAAGGCATGTGATTTACAAGTACACCATCCCGCTGCCGCCGGTCACGAAAAAGAACTCACAACGCATTTTGGTGAATCGAAAAACGGGAATGCCGTTCATAGCCCCTAGCAATGCCTATAAGCACTACGAAGAGCAAGCCATATACTTTCTTACCCCAAAGCCGAAAACACCGCTGGCGGGGCGCTTGATGCGTGTGATGCTCGACTATGAGATGGACGGAGCAACGCAAGAGTTCAGCGGGAGTGAGCGTATACTATGGCCTGTAATGAGAAGAAACCTTGATATCGACCATGAATTCCTTGAAAAACAGTCAAAAAACAGTTCCAAAGGCGGCAAATCGCAAAATACAACGCGGCACAAGCCGCAGGCCGCAACGCATATGCAGGATGGGAGGGATAATATGCGGAAAACAACGATTCCGACCCCTACAGAGGATGCAGAACAGATTGCCTTAATGCAGTGGGCTGAGATGCAATCCGGGAAATATCCACAGCTGGAAATGTTGTTTCACATTCCTAACGGCGGGAAACGCAATCCGCGTGAGGCGGCAAGATTTAAGCAGATGGGCGTGAAACCCGGCGTCCCAGATTTGTATTTGCCCATCAAGCGCGGTGAGTATTACGGGCTATTTGTGGAGCTGAAACGCCAGAAAGGCGGCATTGTAAGCCCATATCAGCGCTATTGGCTGCAAAAGCTGCGCGCAGAAGGATATGCCGCAGAGGTTTGCCGGGGCTGCAACGATGCGCAAGGCGTTATTCTGCGCTATTTGATAGGGCAATACAAGGAGCGTGAACTATGATCGGAACACTATCCGCCCCATGCGAGCACTGCCCGGAACGCCACACGCTATGCCATAGCACTTGTGGAAAGTATCTGGCATACCGTGCCAAGATGGATGACATCAGCAAGCAGCGCATGCAGGCGCAAGCACTGAACGAAGCGGATGTGCTCAGGGGAGACAAAATCCGGCGGGATGTGAGGAATCACGGCCTGCCGGGCCACAGGAGGAGATAATATGAAAGCCAAAATACAGCTTCCGGCCTGCTACAAAAAAGAAGCGGAAGCTTATATTGCAAAGCTTGAAGCTGAATCAATCGCAAGGGTGCATGAGGAAGTGATGAAAGAACGGCAGGATATTGCCTTGAGGTCACTGTATTTATGCCTACTGTCCTGCTATCAGGTTGGGCTAAAGCCGTCTACGCTGGTTAAAATCCAGAATGCCATGAGCGGCCCCGTCACGGAAAAGTATTCCAGCTATCGCGTTGACCAGCTGGCAGACACATGGGCGCAGGTTACGCTGCAAAACATCGGGGTTGATGTGACTGAAACGGGGGAACAATTATGAGCTTTGAAACGCCTGAAAATATGGATAAATGTTGCAGCACTTGCCGATGGAATGAACCGTTCAACGGTGTGTGCTACAACGCCGACAGCCCGCATTGCGCCGACTTTTGGGATGACGGATGCGATGAATGGGAAGGAAGGCCGAATGACTTTGTTCAATAAGTTGGCTGGTAAAGCATCCGCGCTGCTGAATGCAAGCGGTATTTGTTCTAATAACTGCATTGACGGCCATTGCAGCGGGTGCGGAGAATGCTGCGCTGATCTTCTCCCGCTCACGAAAGGCGAAATTAAACGGCTGCGAGATTATGCCAGAAAGCACCACTTGCAGGAAAATAAGCGCTCTTTTTTGGAAACAAAGGGCGGGCCGGATTTAAGCTGCCCATTCCGCAATGAGCACACAAAACAGTGCGATGTTTACTCTGTGCGGCCTTTGATTTGCAAAGAGTATATCTGTTCCCGGCTTTTCCAGAAGCCGATTGCAAAAACCGGCCTTACGAAAGAGAAGCGTGACATTCACTCATTGCGATGGGGGTTTTCAAGAACCCGGAATGTGAAAATCTGCTGAAAGAAGCGCAAAAGGCCGCAATGAAAAGAAGGTGAAAAACATGTTTGAAATTGCATTCAAAGTCAACCCTGATTCCGAATTTTACAAAAACTATTTTATGAAAAAAGCTGAAAAAGAGAAATTTCTTGAGCTTGCAGATGAATTTCTTGAAAAATATTTTCTAGGGGAATGGCTCTCGTTAGCGCTTTCTTACCGGCTGACTATCAGATTAAACGCCGAGGGAACCCGAAAATACGCACCGCAGACAACAAAGCATAGCAACCGCCCAGGCTTTTCCACTTTTAAGAAGCAATCCCCCATGAATCGCTTATGGGAAGATGAAGTTTGCAAGTGTGTAGATTGGAAGAAATTTAGCGCCAACGATTTTTGGTGGATGAATTTTCATGGCACAGGGAAAATCAGCACTGAGTTGTGGGATGATGAGCAGGGGAATTTGTACGGATATTTTTCAAGTGAGTTTTCCGGTAAAAACACAAAAGTGCCAGAATCTGTGACACAAATGAAGCTGAGTGAATATTATGCAACATATGAAAATTATGAAGAGACAAAAAACAAGGCGGACAACCCATGAGAAAAGCCGGATTTAAGCGTATGCGGGGCGTGAAAGAAGATTACGTTCAAGACCTCCTGCGGCTGAAAAGGATATTCTGCACAAGCATTAAGCATGTGCGCTGGATGAAACGATATATCAACCGCGCACCGAGACACAAAGAGAAACGGGAGGATATGGATTATGACGACTGAAGAAATCAGCGAAATCTTGAAATTGCATAAAGCATGGATTAACGGAGAAAAGCACGGGAAAAGGGCCGACCTGTCCGGGGCCGACCTGTCCGGGGCCAACCTGTCCGGGGCCGACCTGTCCAGGGCCAGCCTGTCCGGGGCCGAGAATGTGCCATATACGCCTATGGCATGCCCGGATGAAGGAGAGTTTACCGGGTGGAAAAAATGCAAAAGTGATAGAATCGTAAAGTTAAAAATCCCGGAATATGCAAGAAGAAGCAGCGCATCACGGAGAAAATGCCGTTGCGACAAAGCAGAAGTGATTGAAATTACATCAATTGATGGAAAAGAAAAATATACGGAAGCGGTATCTGGTAGAGATGCTGATTTTGTGTACAAGGTTGGTGAAATGGTATCCGTTGACGATTTTTGCGAAAACCGCTGGGAAGAATGCGCAGCAGGAATCCACTTTTTCATGAACCGGAAAGAAGCGGTTGACTATCTGTTGTAAGGAGGAAATTGAAGTGAACAATAATTATTGCCCGATTCCGGGCGCAAGCCAGCCGAAAGAACAGCCCCAAACGATAGTGGAAAGAATCGGTGAGCCAGCATTTCTTGAACAGCTTGCAGAAGAGTGTTCAGAACTTGCGCAAGCAGCGTTGAAATCCGCGCGGAAGTATCGCGGTGAAAACCCAACGCCTAAAACAATTGACGAATGCTATGATGCTTTGCAGGAAGAAATTGCAGACGTGATGCTTTGCGTGAGCGAATATCTTGATTGTAAAGGGCCTGATTATCTTAATTGCGTCATGCGGATGCAACTCAAAAAGCATGAGCGCTGGGAACGGAGATTAAAGGAGGTAGGAAAATGAGCAAAGAGCATGTGCGCTGGATGAAACGATATATCAACCGCGCACCGAGACACAAAGAGAAACGGGAGGATATGGATTATGACGACTGAAGAAATCAGCGAAATCTTGAAATTGCATAAAGCATGGAGAAATTACTACAACTGCTTTGTGGAAAGCATTGCAGATATTGAATGAGGAGTAATCGCAATGGGATTTGATATTACAGTAATTCAATGCGATCTGGCCAAGTGCCAGAACTGCGACGAGCCAATTATAGGCACAATCCGCGACTATGTGGATTCAAGCGGTCATGTCTGGAAAGAGTATCTCGAAAAAATCGGCTATTATGTGCCCTATGAAATACAAGAGAAAGAACCAGACCGCTATTTTTGCGGAAAAGACATGACACTAACCGTTGAACAGGCAAAAGACCTTGCAACTTTTGCAAGAGAACACGCTGTATTTGGTTGGCTAAGCATTAAGAGGCTGGTCGATCGCGCCATAAAGAACAGAGATTTTGTAGTTATCAACGCAGATTGGTAATGTGGTATTAACCACCATAAAACGGAAAGAAAGGAAAAGAAAGAATGGACGCAGGTGAATACGAAAAAGGCAGACGCAGAATGTGTCGCACGAATATTCTCAAAAAAGGCAGTTGCGAAGGGTGCGACGCTTACAGTGTTTTAATGCATAGATGCGATTTTGTTCCGCCTCCACCGGGAAGAAAAGCCGATGATGAGAAAGTTATCAAAAAAAATATCGCCACTGTCGAACAATGGGTAAAAGACAACCAAATCAAGACTCGCCAGAGCGAGTTTTTGAAGATGTTCCCAAGAGCAAAAGTTCGTGATGGCGTGATTTCTTTGTGTCCCCAATTCTACTGTATAACTATTCTAGGAACGGATTTTACAGGGTGCAACCCGAATGATTGCGCCAAATGCCTCCGTGAATACTGGCTTGCAGAGGTGACGGACAATGACTGAATACAACTTCCGAAAGGGAGATATAATCCGCAACCTGTGGGCTGGGTCAAAAAATCCGACCGCGTATCTGCTATATATCAGAAAGTCAAGCGTTAAGCAGGGAAGATACACAATGAAAACGTATGAATGTTTGGACTATGATGGAAGGAGAGCCCACTTGTACAGAAACGATGCAAGACTTGAACTTGTCGGTCATATGGAAGAATATGACAAATTCATCGCTGCCCTAAAAAATCTGAAACTGAAATCGGAGGAGAAGAATTAAAATGAGACTGATTGATGCAGATGAATTAAAGAAACGTGCCGTGAAGGTGTGTTTCCCTGATGTCCCAGATTGCGGTGAGTTTGACGCGGTCGGAGTTTCCGACATTGACATAATGCCAACCATCAAGCCTGAATCCCTACGACCAACGGCCAATTGGAATTTAGGAGAGATTGATTTCAGAGACGTTATTCTTAACTTTGTATGCGACAAATGCGGTGGGCTATCCGAAGAAGACTATCCATATTGCCCGCACTATGGCGCAAGGATGGTGAACGCAGATGAATGACCCGGTAAAAATCATTGATAAAGCATGCGATTGCTACCAGAACGCCGTCAAGGTAATCCGGGATGCGTTAGAAAAGCTGGACGCTATCGAGGAGTCTAAAGCGACCGTTTGGCACGATGCACAGAATGACCCGCCTAAAGAAAACGGAGAATACCTGTGCTACTACGAATACTTCCGTTATGGTAACTACAACTGCATGTACCGCACGATGGATCGTGGACAATTTTTCAATGGCCAATGGGGCGGTGAGCCTACGCACGGAACTGACGCAAAAGTCCTCGCATGGACAGAACTGCCGCTCTACAAACCCCCGGAGGTGACCCCATGACAAAACAGCGACTAGTTGATTAAAGGAGAATGGCAAATGACAACATTTGACGCAAACTGCATCTACACAATCAAATGCCTTGCTCTGATCTTTGTTGCAGCACCGGGAGCGATGCTTATCGGCGCATTGCTGATCTACCTGTTTGCACTGTGCTGCAAACAGATTTCAGGGCTTTGGAGGGAGCAAAAATGAACATTTTCCTTTCGATTCTTGGCACCGCGATTGTCACAATTTTGATTGCGGGAGCCTATTCCATCGGCGTGTCCGTTGGCAGAGCTGCGGCGGGGTATGAAGATGATGACCGGGAACCGGTGATTTACATGGATCACGCACATGGGGGCGAATGAATGATTAGAATTTGTACTGAGTGCAAAAAAGAATTCGAGGGGAGCGTAAAAGCCCGGCTTTGCCCGGAATGCAAGGAAAAGCATCATGAAGCTGCTGTTGCACTTCAAAACGCAAGACGCAATGAGCAATCGCTTGTCAAATGCGAATGGTGCGGGAGGCTTTTTACCAGAAAAAAGAACGAAAAGAAGTGTGAAGCATGCCGAAAAGAAGGAAGATATGGCAGCCCACAGATGGTGGCACACAGCAAAAGGGAGCCGCCTAAAGTGAGCATTAACGGCGTTCTCAAGATTGCCGATAAAGACGGCACGACTTACGGAAAAGCGGTTCTGGCACACAACATTTGAGGAGGAACATATGAAAAGTATCGGCAACGCGCTTGCACTGACTGCGACTTTGGCATTCATCGCCTATATGGTGCGCATCACAGGAAGCGGTATTTGGGCATGGATGGTTGTTCCGTGCTTTATGTTCGCAATTATGGGCTTGAGCGACTGAAAGGAGGAAACAATGGAAAATAACTGCTGCAAAAGCTGCAATACTGTGTACAAACAGGTTGCTGTTGTGCTGGATGACGGCGCATACATGCCGGAATACGCACATTTTGGCTGGGATGCAGGTGCAGACCTGAAAAGCCCTGTTGATGTGATGATTCCGGCGAACGGGAGCGCTGTAATTGATACCGGCGTGCACATTGACATTCCGCAGGGCTATGCGGGGTTCCTGAAAAGCAAATCCGGCCTGAATGTTAAGCATGATCTGACAAGCGTAGGTGTGATCGATGCAGGATATACTGGGAGCATCTGCGTAAAGCTCTATAATCACGGAAAAACTGATTATAAAGTCCATTCTGGGAATAAAATTTCCCAAATCGTGTTTATTAAGGTGGAATCTTACGACTTTTACCCGTGCAGCAAGATGCCGGAGCGGGAACGCGGCAACGCAGGATTTGGTAGCACCGGAAAATAAAAAACTTGCATATTAGCGCATAATATGCTATAATATCAATAAGAAATAGCGTGCCAAGTGCTTAATTGCCAAGTGCCAGTTGAACTTGAAAGTTCGGCTGGCACTTTTGCTATATGGGGGACACATGAAACTATACTGCGCAGACTGTATGGACATCTTGAAGGGGATACCAGAAGGCAGTATAGACATGATTTTATGCGACCTGCCCTATGGTACAACGCGGAATAAATGGGATGTCATCATCCCGCTGGAGCCGCTATGGGCGCAATACAGGCGCATAATCAAAAGCAATGGCGTTATAGCACTGCACAGCGATATGCCATTTACAGCGGCCCTTGTAAGCGCTGGGAAAGACTTGTACCGGTATGAGCTGATATGGGTAAAGGAAAACGGAAGCGACTTTCTGAACGCAAACCGCAAGCCCCTGAAAGCGCATGAAAGCATCCAGATATTCTATAAGCACCAGCCGACCTATAACAAGCAATATGTGGACGGAAAGCCATATAAGAGGGGGGGCAAAGGCGAAAGACTTCCCAAAAACTGGGGAAAGTTTCGTGACGACATCTTAACAGACTGTAGTGACGGCAAGCGGAACCCCACAACAATTCTGAAATTCCCAAGGGAAAAGGGATTGCACCCCACCCAAAAGCCTGTAAAGCTGGAAGAATGGCTGATTAAGACGTACACAAACCCAAGCGAGATGGTATTAGACAACTGCATGGGCAGCGGAACAACCGGAGTAGCCTGTATCAACACAAATAGAGACTTCATCGGGATAGAGAAGAACCCCGACTATTATAAAACGGCCATAAGCCGGATAAAGGAGGCACAGGACAATGGGAAGTAGGGCAACCAAAAGAAACAGCCCGATCATGATTGATAATGACCCTGATAATGTGCCGGAAGGGAATCAAAGGCGCATTGAATTTCTGCTTGTGATATCCCAGCTTCCCAAAATAAGCACAAACGACCTGCCAGCCCTCAGAAAACGCTTTTATGACTATCTTGATCTATGTGTCAAGTATAACATGAAAGTGGGCAACATGGCGGCGTATGCTGCTATGGGAGTGGATAGAGACACTGTAAACTGCTGGGAAAGCGGAAAAAGGCGCAGCTCGCAAAAGGAATACCAGGAATTCGCGCGAGAAATAAAGCGTGTATGCGGGATGTACCGGGAAATGCTGATGCAGGACGGTGCAATCAACCCGGTAACAGGGCTATTCTGGCAGAAAAACTATGACGGACTGCAAGACCAGCAAGAAATCATTACCGCAACAAAAGACCCGTTAGGCGAAAACATGTCCCGCAAGGAAATAGAAGACAGATTCAGCGCCGACTTTGTAGAGATAGACGACTTTAAGGAAGTCAAAGAGCCGGAGCAACTGATAGAGCCGGTTCAAACAAAGCCACGTGGGGAAAAGAAACAAGCAAAAGAAACTGAATAAACGAAAACAGAGCATCTAGCAGCATATAAACAAACTGCCGGGTGCTCTTTTATTATGCCTATAACCACGCAAAGAAACGTGCTATCCGCTTAAATGCCATAGTAAAGCCTAAAACCAGCGCGGAAATGCCTGTTAAAGGCAGCATTAAACCCCAAAAAAGCGGGAAAGCAGAGGGGAATAAAGCCCAAAAGAGGAAATGAAAGCCCAAAAGAGGAAAATAAAGCAGGGAATAACGTGAGCGGCTTGCCGTCATCATCAAAAAAGACCCCTGAACACGAATAATTATCCCACATCCAAAGTTATCTATTGAAACAAATCTCCATGCGAAATGGTCAAAAATACGGGGTTTATATCTGAATCATGAAACAAAAGCGCATAATACAAGCCCAATTCGACTTTGCCGGAGATTTTTTCGTGCAAGATCATTCGACTTTCAGGCAAGGGATAACCCTTCGACTTTGGGAGCGTTTCGACTTTGGTTCGACTTTCAAACCCGCTCGACTTTGGGAGCGGGGTGTAAAACGGCGCACCCTGACCGCAGCACCTTCCGGCCTGGCGGATGCTCCCCAGGACGGCCCACAGCTGGGCAAAATGTGCCTTTTGAGTGCATATTTCGCTAAATAATGATTTAGCGAACATCTGATTGACGTTGCAACGTATATTAAATTTTGAAAGCAGCCAAAAAGCACAAAAGTGCATAAAAAAGCGCCGCCGGGGATGCCGGAAGCGCTGAAATTCATTCGACTTTCAAACCGATTCGACTTTCGTTCGACTTTGCCCGCCGGGTTCCAGATGGGGCGTTACTTGCTTGCATCGCGCTCCCGCCGCTCTTGGCAGGCCTGCAAGATATAGGCTTGCAAGCTCTGCCCGGCGGCGGCTGCATCCGCGCGGATCTGTGCGCCCTCCGGCTTATCGGGACGTATCATTATATTATCACGCGCCTTATTATATTTAACGCTGGCCCGCGTGTGGGCCTCTGTAACTGCCATGCGATCACCTCCGCGCTCTCATTATACCATAATATGTTATAACCGTAAACGTACAAATACAACCACAAAAACACCGTTAACGTTGTGCAAAATGTCAATAGACAATAACCGTTAACGGTGATATGATATAGACATCAAAAGAAAACAGCCCACAGGGCAGGAGGGAACAAAAATGAAACTTGAAAAATACGGCATCAAGATGCAGGGCTTGAAGAAGGCCGCCGGGGAAACAAAACACCTTGATTACTGGAACGGCTACACGCAAATTAGCTATGATCGGGCAGACGGGGAGGTTATGGCAGAATATCACATTGATGTAAACGATTGGACGCGATACCGCAGCAACAGCATTATAAGCGTGTGCAACGCACGGGAACCCATGACAATGCAGGATATTGCGGATGCTGTAGCGCTTGCCCTAGACGATTACCAGCGCACTTTTTAACGGACACTTTAGCGGGGCTGCACCGTAAAGCAACCCCGCCCCACTACCAAAGCATAAAATAACATAAAGGAGCGTATAAAAATGAAAAAACTGTATTTTGAAGGCGCGGGCATGTTTGGGTGCCGCGACACTGCCGAAGAGCTGCGCGGGAACTGCCGTCTCCGCACTATGTTTCATGATGATCAGGGCCGCGCGGTATACCTAGAGATTGGGAGCGGAATGAACAAGACCGCCGGGCGGCTGTATGTAGACAGCTGCCATTATATTGGCAAGGATGATTACAACCTGCGGCGGCTCCCTGTAGAGCGTGACGGCAAGCAGCGCGAGTACACCCCGGCGGGCATTCTGGAGTTGCTGGATGAGATCGGGGCACATTTTGACGCGGTGGAGGTTCTGCCCGACCTGGCAGGGTATCGGGTTTTTGCGGATGGGTTCCACAGCGGAGACACCGAAGCCGAGTACATGCGCGGGGATACATTCGCACCGGACTGGGCAGAGATCGCCCGCCGTGAAGCCGTGTACAATGATCTATGCGATGCAGAGCGAGCCGCCGGGGTCAAGTGGCCTTGTGTTAGCCTGTGGCCCTTGCAGGATCGCCCGAACGTGTGCCGGTATCATCTGCCGCGCACTGGTGCACATGGCGAGATCATCCCGGCGGAGTATCTGGCAGGCAAGCAGTAAGTCCAACGGGGAGCGGATGCAGTTGCCCGCTGCAAGGGAGGCGTAACGGTATGGCATTATTAGCGGTCCTTATATTGACAATATATTTTGCGTGCAAATATAGCAAGTGAGAGCGGCCCGGCGTTATGCCGGGCTTATTTTTTGCTCATTTTTTGCAGGTGCAACCGCAGGTTGCATTGAAACAATAGTGCATACCACCGGAGGGGGATTTTAGCACCGACCGGCGCACGGGGTTAGTCCCTCCAATCCCGAAAAATCAAAAAAGTCCCTTTCCCCAATTCCCGAATTCAACCCCCAAAAAAAATCAAAAAGTCTCTTCAAAAGCTTAAGATCTTCAAAACCTCCAAAGTATACACCCCGCATGCCGGCAATTCAACAAAAATCAATCCCGTCAACCAAATAGCAACCGCGTACACATTCTTGGGTATAACTTTGTACAACCTGCCTATTGTATTCGTACCCATAAACGTGTACAATAAGGTCAATCTAAAAAGCAAATCAGGAGGGAATAAACATGGAAATCAAACCTATGGGTAATACAGAACAGGAAAAAATGTCCAGCTTGTGGGGTTATTTCATCGCGTGCTGCAAAATTCTTGATGATGTTACAATCGAGTATCAAGAACCCTGTGTATCGGATTACTACCTCAATCACATTAGCGCCATGCAAAGCAAAACAATCCTTTCCGGCATGGAAAAATTTCATACCCTTGCTAATGAGCGTGTGGTTAAAATGCCCTCTAAACTCTATCCTCAAGGCAAAGCCGTTCTGGACGTAATGACTGCTATTGTTGCCGCCAGCGGAAAATACCCGATTGCAAAAACTAGAATCGCAGATCTGCATGAATTTGAGCTTCTGGCCCGTGCGACAATCGGTACCTGCTGGAGAGAGGGTAATATGCTCAAGGTTGTCCGCAATCTGGAGGGCATCTCCCTACAAAAACTGGCGGGAAAAAGCGGCGTCAGCAAAAACACAATTTTCCGCATTGAGAACAACCAGTCTATCCCGCGCATTGATGTTCTGCGTAAGCTTGCTGATGCTCTGGAAGCCCCTCTGGAACTTGTAGCCATCGGCATTGGCAAAACCGAACCGGAAACAGCCCCTGAAGAAGAAGTCCCCAACCCCAATGCTCCTAAATTGCCGAGTGTTTACGATAGCCAGGATCGTAGCGCAGACGATGAAATCAAAGCTTTTCAAAAATAAAAAGGTAAACCACAATGCCTCAAAAATTAAAAATTGCACCCAACACTGTTTTTGATCAGTGGACCGTCATTGGTCGTTCTAAAGACCCGGCAAAAGCAAAAAAAGGATATCTTGAATGCCGTTGTTCTTGCGGAACTGTTTCTGATGTTTCCGGGCACTCACTTATTAGCGGAAAAAGTAAATCATGCAAAAAATGTGGGTATGCAAGATCAGCGCTTACTAAATTAGAAGCAAACACTAAAAATTCAAAAGAAAAATATGAGGGGAAAACAATCAACGGTTTTTTTATAAAAAAGATTGTTGATAAAGAAAAAAGCGGCACCTGTACCAGATGTATTGCAATTTGTCCCAAATGTGGGCGCGAATTCACAACGCGGTTGTCAAGCATAAAGAATTTACAATTCTGTGGTCATTGCGAACGAGATAAAAAAGAACTACTGGAAATAACCAGAAAAGTCGTAAACGTAGATGGAACCGACTTGTCAAAAATTCGTTCGCGCATAAACGGAACAGTAAATAAAAACTCTAGAACCGGGGTAAACGGTGTTGCGCTTACCAAAAAAGGCACCTACAAAGCATATATTAGCTTTAAGCATAAACGCATTCACCTTGGCTTCTTCACCAATCTAAAAGACGCAGCCGCTGCCAGAAAAGAAGCCGAAGAAATTCTTTACAATAAATTTTTAGACGATAACGCCGGTTGGGAACAGCGCCTGACAGACGCAATGGCCGAATACAAAAAGAACAAGAAATAACCGGCAACTTCGCTAAAGCTTAATTTGGAGAAATATAGGGGACACAATAAAATCTTTCCTTTCCGTCTCTGAGCTATAGAAACGAATCACAATAAAACCGCAAAAATTTCAAAATCAAAAAATGCCATTACAAAAAACAAAGAATAGTTTGTACAACCTGCAAATTGAACCTGATAAGGCGAGATGGTATAATAACCGAAGGAGGAATGGACGATGAAAAATTTGATTGGCAGGATATTTTTCTTTATTGGGATTTGCATGATCGGGTTTGGCGTTTTGTCAGCTCCCAAATTCATGGATGTGTTCTATTTGTGTGTAATTCCGGGCATCATCCTAGTGGTTCTGTGCTACAAGCCCGCAAAGCGATATGGACAGTGGATGAAAGAGGTTGAAATTGCTGGCAAGGAACGTAGAAGAAAAGCTGCAAATGCTGTCAGGGCGCAGATTATTGGAACTGGGGATAAGCCCAGTACAATTTCGACCTGGGGGCGCGGCGTGGCCGGTACGGCGATTGGCGGCGTGTGGGGCGGTGTTGCAGGTGCGGCTACCGCTAAACGCAAAGGATACACAAAATTCCTCGTAGAATACGAGGACGGCCACAGAGCAAACGAAACAGTGAAAGACAATTCCTTACGGTATAACCAGTTAATTCGGCTTATCGAATGGTAAATCGAATACCGTGCCAAGTGCCTTGTGCCAAGTGCCTTTTCTCAATTTTGAGGGAGGGCACTTTTTTATTTTGAAAATTTTTGAAATTGCAAAAAAGAGCACAATGCGAGCCAAGACGGCGGACGGAGCGGTTTATGCGTTTGCTGCGATCCGGGAACTGGAAAAAGAAAACTTCAAGCAGGCGCACAAGCTGAGCGTGGATTTGCATAATAAGCTGGGTACGCTGCCGCGCTGCAATGACCTGATTGAACTGAACCGGAATCTGCTGCTGTTCAATGCGCCGTATAACTTTGATTCCTTTTGCCAGTACATTGAACTTGACCGCGACCCCAAAAGCCGGTTTTATATGCCGCGCCGAAAACAGTTGATTCGGATGGTAAACACCCTGCAAAAACTGGAAGATGGGGAACTGGACATTGCAGGAATCATGATGCCGCCCGGCACCGGGAAAAGTACAACTGCCATTTTTTATCTGACATGGCTTGCCGGACGGGACCCCGACATGCCGATTTTAGGTGGCAGCCACAGCAACGCATTTTTGCGCGGCGTATATGACGAATGTCTGCGAATTATGGCAAAAGGCGGGGAATATTTGTGGCGAGACGTGTTCCCCGGCGTGTGCATTGCCAGAACAAATGCACAGGACATGATGATAGACATGTACAAGCCAAAGCGCTTTGCCACGTTGGAATTTTCCTCTATCGGCAGCGGCAATGCGGGCAAGGTGCGTGCACAAAAGCTGTTATACTGCGATGACCTTGTAAGCGGCATTGAGGAAGCCATGAGCCGGGAACGCATGGATAAGCTGTGGCAGCTGTATACAACAGATTTGCGGCAGCGCAAAATTGGCGAATGCCGGGAACTGCACATTGCCACACCCTGGAGTTTGCATGACCCGATGGACAGGCTGGAACGCAACAATGAAAATAACCCGCGTGCAGAATTCCTGCATATGCCTGCCCTGAACGAGGAAGAAAAAAGCAATTTTGATTATGCCAATGGAGTAGGGTTCAGCACCAAGTTTTATATTGACATGCGGGAATCAATGGATGATGCCAGCTGGCGTGCATTGTTTATGACAAGCCCGATTGAACGGGAAGGGCAGCTGTACCCAGAAGATCAGCTGCGCCGCTACTTTGAGTTGCCGGATAAAGCGCCGGAAGCCATTATTGCAGTATGCGATACCAAAGAAAAAGGTTCTGACTATGCGGTTCTGCCCGTTGCATACAAATACGGGGATGATTTTTACATTGAGGAATGTGTTTGCGATAACGGCGCACCGGACGTGGTGGAAACGCGGCTCTGGATGGTTCTTGTGAAACACAAGGTTCAGCTGGCCCAGTTTGAAAGCAACAGCGCAGGCGGCAAAGTGGCAGAAAAATGCCAGCAGGAAGTAAAGGCGCACGGCGGAATAACCAGGATTGTGACCAGGTACACCACCGCAAACAAAGAAACCAAAATTATTGTAAATTCCCCCTGGGTGATGGAACACTGCCTGTTCAAAGATAATTCCGTTATCAAGAATAACAAGGAATACAGGCGTGTTTTGTCGTTTTTAACAGGGTACACAATGGCAGGGAAAAACAGACATGATGACGTGCCGGACGCATTTGCCATGCTTGCACAATACGCTCAAGGCCTAAATGCGGGAAAAGTTGAAATTGGTACAAGAATTTGGTAAAAAACAACGTTAATGTGCTTGAAAAATGTGAATTTTATAGTATAATAGTAAATGGAAAGGCTTTATAGTTTAGCTCTTTTCTTATGAACATTTTGTTCATACCTCCTAGGGTACGGAACCAGCGTCCTGCATATGCGCCGCCCTAAATATGGTTCTCCCGCTGGCTGAAATGCCAGCTATTGTGTCGCTATAGTTTAATGGTAAAACTCCTGGCTGATAACCGGGTGCTTGCAGGTTCAACCCCTGCTGGCGGCACCAGAGTGCGCTCTGCGGCGCACAACCGGCACTATGTGGGCCGTTATCAGCCACATAGAGCCTGACAGGGCTTACCTTGTCCGCTGCGCCTGCAAAGCTGTCAAGCACTTTGCAGGTGATATATACCGTATAGCCATATAAGGGCGCTGCGTTCCGAAGCAACGGCGCGGCGGAGGGTGCAAGGCCACCATACGGAACCAGATGCAAGGTAGCGCCTTGCTGTGTGGGCGGTGCGGCTTCCCCCACAAACGATGACAAAGCCTGTGAAAAGCAGGAACCGCACATGCTGTTATAGCTCAATGGTAGAGCAGCCGCCTTGTAAGCGGCAGGCTACTGGTTCAAGTCCAGTTGGCAGCTCCAAGGCCGAAGATACGGGTAAAAGATTCAGCCGGGACGCTGGACTGAAGTTCCCTGTTAGGCAATCCCTGCACACCTCTCTTTGATGTGTCCCATGCAGGGCTTTTGATGATATGTTCCCGACATTTACGCCGGTAAGTTGCGGTTTAGTTTTAAGTTTCGCGCAAGTTGTAAAAATGCAACCGTGAAACGTGCGATTTTAACTTGACTGTAATTTGCTTATACGCAGTCATAGCTTAATAACGTTGGAAAAGCAGCGCCTGTTGGTGCCGTTGCAGGTTCGAGACCTGCTGACTGCTATTGTTGGGCCGCTCCCACCGGTGAAAGCCCGGCGCAGGCGAAACGCGATAGATAGCATGACACAGCGGTGACATCTGAAAAGCCGCTCGGCATCTGCTTGTGCGGACTCCGTTACTGACGCAGTTACGCATCGCCGGAAACCATTTATCAAAGCAGAAACCGTAAACCAGCAGACGGGATATAAAACGGGTTGGATGCCGCGTTGTGATTTCCTACGCGGGATATAAATAGAGGAAATCAAAAACAGGCGTACCATCACGCGCATAGCACTGGATGCCGCCTGTTACGTTGCAAAGCCTGCTACTTTGCAATGGGTGAGCCCGGCATAGCATAAACCGGGAGGGCGGGAACGGGGTTATTTTTGAAAGAAGGGATAAATTGCGAGTAAGTGTTTACTGCCCGTGCTGCGGTGCGGCAGGAATCAAGCGGAAGCTGATGGAAGTTGATACAGCAGCAAAGGGAACGATTTATCCCTATTGCAAGGCGTGTAAACGGAACATTGAAATTCATTTGCCGCTGAAAAAATAAAGTGCCAAGTGCCCTGTGCCAAGTGCCAGCTGAACCTTAATTGGTTTGGCTGGCACTTTTTGTTTTTGTGCAAAGGAGAACAGCTTGGAAAGATATCTTGTTGACATCCTGCCGGATGAGGGTCTGCACGGCAGACGGATCATTACCACAAACGAGCAGAAAATTACAGCGGATAACGTTGTAAAGGTGCTGGATACTGCCATTGCCACCCACGACAGGAACCGGGGAGAAATCCAGTATTTGTGGGATGTTTACCGGGGCAAGCAGGATATCCGAAAAAAAGAAAAAATCGTCCGTGAGGAAATCAACAACAAAATCACGGTGAACATCGCAAATGAGATTGTGACGTTCAAAACAGCATTTCTACTTTCCGGCCCTGTGCAGTATATTGGTGCAAAAGGCAGCAAGACGGACAACAACAAACTGGTTGGTTTGAACCGCTGGATGTCAGATGAGGACAAACAGAGCAAGGACAAAGAAATCGTTGACTGGATGCACATTGCGGGGCTTGGCGTGCGGATGGTTCTGCCTGACCCCGGCGCGGAACAGGCGGGAAGCCCTGCCTGCATTTATACCCTTGACCCGCGTGAAGCGTTTGTCATCTACTACAGCGGCTATACCAAAAAGCCAATGGCAGGTGTGCTGACACAGTACGATGAAAACGATGCCAAGTATTACGGTGTTTACACTGACAGCGAATATTTTGAAATCAAAAGCGGGAAAATCACCCGGCAGTCTGGGCATTTGTACGGCAGTGTGCCGATTGTGGAATACCCCAACAACAGTGCCAGAATGGGCGCGTTTGAAGTAGTGTTGCCGCTTCTGAATGGTATTAACACGCTGGAAAGCAACCGCGTGGATAACGTGCAGGATTTTGTAAATGCGTATGACGTATTCCAGAACGTTGATTTGGAAGACGGCCAGTACAGCCAGCTTGCCAGCGGCGGTAAGTTTATCAAAATCAAAGATTCCCAGCAGGGGATGCCTGCAAAAATTTATCGCATCAGCAGCGAGATGAACAGTTCTACTGTGCAGACCGCTGTGGATGATTTGCATGATAAGATTTTGACCATCTGTGGCATGCCGAACCGCAACGGCGGTTCTTCCACCAGCGATACCGGGCAGGCAACCATTATGCGCGATGGCTGGAAAGACGCAGAAAGCCGCGCACAGGACAGTGAAGACATGTTCCGGCGCAGTGAACGGCAGTTCTTGCGTGTGTTCTTGACCATTTGCAACACAACAAATAATCTTGGCCTGAATGTAGGGGATGTGTACGCACAGTTTACCCGCAACAACCTGACTGACATCCAGAGCAAGATGCAGGTATTTATTCAGGGCCTGGGCTGTGAAAAGATCGCGCCAGAAACGGTATACCGCGAACTTGGCCCGTTCCGTGACAATGAAATGGCCTTGCAGGAGGGCATGAAATATTACGAGGAAAAACAGGCAGAGCTTGAAAAAACCCTGAATGAGGAGCTTGACAATGGACTGGAAACCAACGGACAGCGCAATCAGGCTGCTGAACCGCAGGGCGATACGCAGGTTTGAAAAAGCATCCCGGCAGATAACGCAGTTTGATGAATTGAACGTTATGCCCGCCTGCAAGCAGCTATACCAGGATATTGCCAAAGACAATAAGGAAGTCTTTTTAGAACTGGCAAAAAAATGCTACCAGGATGCCGAAGTTCACGGCAAAGAAAAACCAGACAGGGCATGGCTGCTTGCCTTGCTTGCCGGATACAGCGCCGTTACCGGCTATGTGTACGAACACGAGATTGACCGAAAGCGGGCCTACTTGGAAGAGGGGCTTTTGAGCCGGACAAACCATAAGAACGAATTCCGGCGTGCATTGCGGTATTGGAGCGATATGACGTACCAATACGCCGATGACGTGACCGATTCTGCAAGAATCAAGGCATTTACAGATGCCGGAGTAGAACAGGTGCAGTGGCACACTGCCGGGGATGAAAAAGTGTGCCAGGTTTGCCGGGAACGCAACGGAGAGATTTACCCGATTGATAATATCCCCGATAAACCCCACAGGAAATGCAGGTGTTGGCTGACACCTGTTTGATCGTCAGAGAAGACGCTAAAACGCAAAGGTCAGAGAAGACGCTAAAACGCACAAATACGGGCGAGAGAACGCCGACAAAATAACGCGGAGGCACCAATGAAATTTGATACCAGCACCATTGACGGCTTTGAAAACATGAGCGATGCAGACAAGGTGACGGCGCTGCTTGGCGTTGACCTGCCTGACCCGGTGGATACAAAGAACCTTGTAAAAAAAGAAGATTTTGACAAGGTGATGAGCGAAGCCAGCAGTTACAAAAAGCAGTTGAAAGAAAAAATGACTGCCGAAGAAACCGCTGCTGCAGAAGCCAAAGCCGCACAGGAAAAGTTGCAGAACGATTATAACGCACTGCTGAAAGAAAACACCATTTCTAAAAACGTTGCCAAGTATATTGCGCTTGGCTACGATGAAAAACTTGCCAAAAGTACGGCAGAAGCCCTTTTTGATGGCGACATGGAAACGGTGTTTGCCAATGCTGCAAAGGCCAATCAGGCGCTTGCAGACAAGCTGAAAGCAGACCTTATGCGCAACAGCCCCAGACCCAGCGGCGCTGGTACAAGCACCGAAGAAGAAAGCGAATACATGGCATTTGCCAAGCGCAGCGGCAAGGCAAAAGCACAGGCCAATGAGGCGGCCGCAAAAGTCATGGATTATTACAAGTAAGGAGTGAAAGCATGAAATTCAAGAAAACGGATGTTGCCGGTGCAGTTGAGATTCTGGCCAGCAATGATTTTACCGCAATCCCGTTTACCACAACCACCGCAAAAAAGGCTGGTGAAAAACTGACAGTTGACAGCCGCGTTGGCGTTGTGCTGTATGACGTTGACCCGGATGAAAACCCCAACGGCAGCCTGCTGGTTGCGGGCGTGATTGATGCAGTAAAGGCAAAGGCACACAGCGGTACCGACCTTGCTGCAGAATCTGACCTGCCGGATACCATTATCCTGCGCACCAATACCGGCGTGAACGCATAACGGAGGTGCAAACATGAACCTTACTGAACTTTTTACACCTGAAATCATTGCGGAAAACTATACCGAAGCTACTTCCAACGCAATCCCATACCTGGGCAGCGGTTTGTTCCCCCCTGTAAAGCGTGCTGGCCTTGACCTGGCATGGATTAAGGGCCACAAGGGCCTGCCCATCTCTCTGAAACCCTCTGCTTTTGATGCAAAGGCCACTTTCCGTGACCGCATCGGCGTGAGCAAGCTGGAAACCGAGATGCCGTTTTTCCGCGAGGGCTACAAGATCAAGGAAAAAGACCGCCAGGAGATTCTGCGTGCCCAGAGCAGCAATGACCCCTATGCGGCGGATGTCATCAACCGCATTTACGATGACCAGCAGGATTTGATTGCCGGTGCTGACGTTGTGCCGGAACGCATGCGCATGCAGCTGCTGTTCCCCGAAAGCGGCGCAATGGGTATTACCATCAAGGCCAATGGCGTGAACTACACCTACAATTATGACCCGGATGGCGCATGGAAAAAGGCAAACTACACTGCGCTGACTACCACCGACCTGTGGACTGCCACCGCAACCGCTGACCCGTTCAAGCAGATTCAGACCATTAAGGATGCTATGGCAAACAATTACGGTGTGACCCTGGCTTACATGGTGATGAACACCACCACGTTCAACCTGATGAAAGCCACCGATGCCGTAAAGAATCGTTGGCTGACCGTAACTGGCCGCAGCATGGGCTACCTGACCAACGATGAAGCCAAAGATGTGATCGCATCCACTACCGGCATTCAGATCGTGATTTACGACAAGCTGTATGCCGATGAGAGCGGCGCAAGCCACAAGTTTGTTCCGGACGGCTATGTGAGCTTTATCCCGGAAGGCGCACTGGGCAAGACCGCTTACGGCACCACGCCGGAGGAAGCAGACCTTGCGAGTTCCGGCAAGGCTGATGTTGCCATTGTGAACACCGGCGTTGCCATTACCGTTGAAACCACCGTGCAGCCGGTCAATGTGAATACTTATGCTTCCGAAATCGTGCTGCCAAGCTTTGAGCGCATGGACGAAGTTGCCGTTATGAAGGTGACGGCATGACCTGGCTGATTCCCGAACACGCAGTGTTTTACGGTGGTGAATTTTGCGTGGCAGGGGAAAAAGTGAAGATTGCCGACCAGGACAGCGCCGAAATGGCGAAATATGGGAAAGTGATGACCGAAAAGGCAGAAACATCCCTTGCTGTGGAACACAGACGGGGTAGAAAGCCAAAAGCCTAAATGACGGCGGGTGACAGTATGGAGATCTTTGAGCGATTGCAAAAACGGACAGGCGAAAACGACCTTGACCTGTTAGCGGATTTGCTGGACAGCGCAGAATCCGTGATACTGGCCCGCCGTTTTCCTTTTGGCGGTGGTGAGCTGGAAGAGCGATACCGCGATTTGCAGTTCCGGATTGCATTAGCATTTTATAACAAACTTGGCGCGGAATATGAGACCAGTCACAGCGAAAGCGGTATCAGCCGCACATGGGGCAGTGAGGATGTTCCGCAGCAGCTGTTGGAAGAAATTGTCCCGGTTGGAAAGGTTGGATGCTGATGCGAGACCTTAGAGCCAACCAGAAAACAATTTGGTACCAAAACAGCAACGGTTCTGCCGCAATCAAAGATGAAAACGGAGACCGAACCGGCGAAGAACGGCCCGTTATGGAACCGCCGGAGCAATTGCGAATCAGTGTGAGCGGTGCGGCTGGCGCAATGGAAGCCGCTGCATTTGGCGGTTTTACGGATTATAGCCGAACAGCATGCACCGCAAATGTGAATTGCCCGCTGCATGAAGGAACGCTGGTTTGGATTAACCGCGATGCAAGCGAAAGCCCGAATTACGTTGTGACCAAAAAGGCAGATACCATAAACGGCGTATTGTATGCGCTGAAAGAAGTTGTGCCATGAAAATCAAGCTGAATTTAAGCGATGCTGGCATAAAGCAGGCGCAGAAAGAATATGACGAGTGGCGCAAAACGCTGGAAACCCGCATTGAACAGTTTGTAAAAAGACTGTCAGAAATGGGGGCAGAAGTTGCCAAGATACGGTTTACTGCCGCCGTTTATGATGGTGACATGAGCGATATTGCGGTTGATGTGGAGCTGGATGGCAAAAAGGCTACTGTTTACGCCACCGGGCAAGCCGTTGCCTTTATTGAATTTGGCACCGGCGTTGCGTTTGCGGAGCACCCAAGCGGGATGTATGCGCACGGAACATACGGCAGGGGGCAGGGTACAAAACCCAACGGATGGGTTTACAAGGGCGTTTCCGGCCCCACTGCACAGCCTGTATACAACCGATTGGGCGAACAAAAGCCGGATGTTTGGCACACAAAGGGCAACCCGCCCGCATGTGCCATGTGGGAGAGCGCGGCCCAGATGGCTGCAAGTGTAAAAACCGTGTGGGAGGAGGTAATGCGCTAGTGGAAGATTTTCAGCCACAGATTTTTGAAAGCTTTGCACAAAAGCTGGAAACAAAATTTCCGGGAATCAAGGTAAGCAGCGTGATTACTGACCAGCCTCCCAACTTCCCGTGTGTTCAGATTGAACAGCAAGACAGGCCGACAGACCACGACAGCAGCGGCAAAATTCGTTTTGCAATTATTCAGCTGCGAATCCGGGTGTATACATCCGGCAATATCAAATACAGCAATGCCAGAAAGATACAGTATTGCATTGATGAAATTGCAGAAAAACTGAATTTTAGCAGGCAAAGCTATTTTGAAAGCAATTATTTGTACCAGAACAGCGCGTACCGGGTTGAAAGCACATACCGGGCGCGCATAACAGAAACCGGGGTATTGACCCGGACATGATAAGGAGTTGAAAACATGGCAAATGAACATGTAGCTATCAGTACCCAAGGCGTGCAGTTGCTTCGCGGTGATTCCAAGACTACCCTGAAAGAGCTTGCATGGGTAAGCGAGTATCCGGATTTAAGCTCTGCACCCGATACCATTGACGTTACCACCCTGATGCACACCCGGCAGGCAACGATCCCGGCTTTGCCCAAAAGTGATACCATGAGCTTTCCCTGCTTTATGGATTCTGATGCGACCAATTATAAGGCAGTGCAGCAGACCGCAAACACCCCGGCATATTATGCAGTGCGAAGCCGCAGCGGCTGGGGTTGGCTTTGGCACGGGCAGCATACTGTTTCGGTGCCGGGCAAAGGCGTGGATGACGCAATCGCTTTTAATATCGACATTACTTCTGACGGCGAGTTTGAGTTTATGGACACCATCACGGTATCGGGGGATTAAAACATGAAAATTAAATTTGACGGCAAAGCTTATGAGCTGATGTATACCCGCGAAACTGTAAAGCAGGCGGAAGCGGGCGGTTTTAACCTGAACGCGTTGGAATCACAGCCTGCAACCCAGATGGAAAAGCTGTTTTATGGCGCTTTTGCAGCCCGCTGCAAGGGAGTGAAACGCAAGACGGTGGATGACATCTGGAACCACATGACCGTTGAAGATCGCGTTGAGCTGTGCGGCATTCTGGCCGATATGTACGCTGACGCAATCAACAGCATGGCAGATGACGGAAAAAAGGTGACGTGGGAGACCGAGTAACGGACGATCTCCCCAAAGAAGAAAAAACGTGGGGGCAAATCTTTGATGAAATGTTCCCATTTTACTTAAGTATTGGCATGAGCGCTGATGAGTACTGGAACCAGGAACCGAAACTTGCCATTGCCTACCGCAAAGCTCATCAACTGCGCATGCAGCGGTGGAACTTTGAAGCGTGGATGGAAAACCAGTACACAATGGCGGCTTTGCAGGCTAGCGTTGGAAACATGTTTATCGAAAAGGGAAAAACACCGTTTAAGTACCCTAGCGAACCCTACCCGCTGACGGAAGAGGAAGCGGAAGAACAGCATAAGCGCAGGCTGGAAAAGCAGGAACAGGAATTTATGGAACGCATGTTTGGGAGGTGAGGTTTTGGCCGAAGTACAGATTGACAAGCTGACAGTAGAAATTGAAGCAGACACCACGAACGCAACAAAAGGGCTTGACAGACTGAAAAAGGCGATGGACAACCTTTCCTCCAAAAAGGCTGTGAGCGAAATCAACCTTTTGGGCGGAGCATTCAGTAACCTGCTAAACAAGGCCAAACGCCTGATTAGCATTGTGGCAATCTCCCGGACATTGGGCAAGGCGATTGCAAAGTACAGCGAATATGTTGAAGATATCAACTTGTTTTCCGTTGCAATGGGGGATTTTGCAGACAAGGGGGCAGAACTTGCAGACCGCATGCAGGGACTGCTGGGCGTGGACAGCGGACAGGCAATGAAAAACATGGCCTTGTTCCAAAACCTTACCACGAGCTTTGGCGTGGCCGGGGATAGAGCCTATATCTTAAGTTCTAACCTGACCCAGCTGGGCTATGACCTTGCATCGTTCCACAACCTTTCGATTGAAGAATCTTTCCAAAAATTGCAGGCTGCAATCTCTGGCGAACTGGAACCCATCCGCCGCTTGGGTGTGGATATATCCAACGCTCGATTACAGCAGGAACTATATAACCTGGGCATTAACAAAAACATTAACAGCCTTTCGCAGGCAGACAAAGCCCAACTGCGCTACATTGCCATTATGAAGCAAACCACGAATGCACAGATGGACATGGGCCGCACACTGAATACACCGGCAAACCAGATGCGTATTTTGAAATCGCAGGTGGAACAGCTGGCAAAAGCAATCGGTGCTGTGCTGATACCGGTGGTAAATGCAATTCTGCCGCCAATGATTGCGGTGGTAAAAGTTGTTCAGACGGTAATTTCAGCTATTGCCCGGTTGTTTGGCGCACAGGTAAAGTGGGCTGATTTTAAGAACGAAGCCACCGCAGCTACCGGCGGAGCAAGCGCAGGGCTGAACAATGTGGCAAATTCTGCTGCAAAAGCCGCGAAAAAAACACGTGATTTGATTGGCGGGTTTGATGAGCTGAACGTTGCGCAGGATAACAGCAGTAGTGGCAGCGGCAGCGGAAATGCCGGAACCGGCGGCAGTGCGCTGGGCGGGATTGACCTTTCCGGCTATGACATGTTCGGCCAGCTTGCGGAAAGCAAGGTGACAGAATGGGTTGACCGGATTAAGAATGCAGCAAAAGCGGCGCTGCCGGTTATTGCAGGCATTGGGGCAGCGTTTTTGGCATGGAAAGTACCAAACCTTGTTGTTAGTGGCCTAGATAAAGTAAGAAGCGTGATGGACTTGATTATGGGCATTAAAAACAAAATGTCCATGAAAATGCATGTAAACGCTTTGCCTGGACAATCCGAAATACCTGGCCTATTGGCCGTTTCTATCGCAGTTGCAGTAATTGCAGCGCAATTTACAAATTTACTACTGAACAGCGAAAAATTCCGTGATGGATTGAAGGACGGCTTTGAAATTATTAAAGCTTCTGCGGCTGGTTTTCTGGACGGTTTGATAGAAGGATTGCAGCCAGCAAAAGAAGCGCTGATTGAGCTGAAAAACAATATTCTTGATATGCTTCCCGATGATGTCAAAGAAGGAATAAAGAACTTCTTTGAAAAAACACTGCCAGATGTTATTAACCGCTTTAAGACGGCTTTTGGCGCAGCAATAGAAGAACTTGATTTGAATTGGGGAGATCTAATTACAACAGCAGTGGGTTTTGGACTTTTGCTTACTCCAGGCGGTCAGATTGCAGGCATGGCGGTTCTTGGATTTGAAGCAATTAGCGTTGCAGTGCGTGGTTTGGGCTTGCTGACAGATGAACAGACAGCACAAATAAAAGAAGCGTTCAATGCGGCTTTTAAGTGGATTGGAAATTTTGTCGGCGCTATTATTTCAGGCATTGTTGTTACTCTTACTACAGCGTTCATGGGTATTGTAACGTTTTTACATGGTGTTTTTACAAGAAATTGGCGTGAAATTTTTAGTGGATTAAGCCAAATTGTTCAGGGCGTAATTGAAGGGTTCAATACTTTTTTCAAAAAAGCGTTTGGCGTTGACATTATACAAACTCTTAACGATTGGCGTGGAAAAGCGCTTGATGTGATTAAAAGCGTTATAAATGGTGGTATTGACTTAATCAACAATTTTATTGGCTGGCTGAACAGCTTGAAGATTGAGATTCCATCGTTCAGCATCGCGGGGCATAAATTATGGGATGCCGTTACATTTGACTTTATTCCTAATATATCGGAACTGCCCCACCTTGCCAGCGGCGGTGTTCTGACGTCCCCGACACCTGTTTTGGCAGGCGAATACGCTAATGCACAGACAAACCCCGAAATTGTGACCCCACAAAGCCTGATGAAAGCAACCGTGCTGGAAGCAAACGCCGAAAGCGACCGGGAAATGCTGGCTTTGATGCGGCAGATGCTGGCCCAGATGCAGGGCAGCGATACCCGCATTATTATTGACGGCAAAGAGGTGTTCCGCGCAGTCAAAAATCAGGCACAGCGCGAACAAATCAGAACCGGTGTTCCGGCATTTTAAGGTGATGCCATGACATTTAATACAAAAAGCTCCACATGGGCTGCAAATGGCACAAATTTGTATGAACCGCATGGGGTAAAGATTGAGCACACCAACTATACCGGGTCAAACAGTGGGCGAACCGAAGACGGCGTGATGCACATTGACTGGCTGCGCCGCGACCTGCACAAAGTAAGCTTGACCTACAATGCCATGACCGGAAACGAGCTGAAAGAGCTTGTTGGGCTGGTGCAGGGTAAGGAATATACGGCAACTTACGTTGACCAGGGGGAAACCCATACAATGGAAGCCTACACGGGCGATATTTCCTATACAACTTACAACCTGACCATGTGCAAAGAGGATGGCGGATTGTATACAGATGTCAGCTTTGACATGGTAGAAAAGTAAAGAAGGTGGAACCAAATGCTGAATTATTTGCTTGTAAAAGAAGATGGGTCAGAGATTGGTTCCACCATTATTTTATCCTGCACATTAACAACCAGCGTAAACAGCGAAAACGAATTTACACTGGGCAGCGCGTGCACCGATGAAATAGAAGTGGAGTACATTGCCGCAGATGAAAAGCTGATTGCCCAGGGCGACAAGCTAACGTTGTATACAGTAGACGATGCAAATACCAGGACAAAAGCAGGCGTGTTCTACTGCGAAAAACCGGAATACCAGGGCATGATGCGTGAGGTATCCGGTTCTAATGCTGTATACAAAGTAGTGGCCTATGACACCATGTCCAAGCTGGATGCGGACTTCTCCGGTTGGCTGCACGCCAATCAGGCACAGTTTCCCAAAACTATCTGGCAGCTGGTTCAGCTGGCCTGCCAGCGGGCAGGTGTCGCGCTTGCCAGCAGCAGCCTGCCTATCAATGGCAGCTACAGCGTGCAGGCGTTCTATGCGGATGATTTAACCTGCCGACAGATTA
>ERZ773158.427-NODE-427-length-51676-cov-20.766045_pt1 | contig 51676 bp, 75 predicted proteins | sample MGYA00511918_ERZ773158 | MGnify/ENA primary metagenome ERZ773158 (study PRJEB29015, sample SAMEA2737876) | human gut metagenome | biome: human gut; feature: human-associated habitat; material: faeces | place: China | collected 2012 ...
ACTATTATTATACGCTATTTCTCGTCAAAAATCAACCATTTGTTGTGACAGAGCCTAAAAAAAATAAAACTTCACAAAGGACGCCGATGGCTATTTCTTTTTAACGGGCTCCCAAGAAATTCGATGGTTCCTGGAAGAATCATAATTGATACGATAGCCTTTATCTAATAATTCTCCGATAACAGTACCTTCTAATTTCTTATCGCCTAAAACTTCTGCCGGAACAGAAACAGCCACCAATCCTTTTTCGATAGCTTTTAGGATATATTCCCTTACGATCAACCGTTGTTTATTCGTAGCCGTATAATAGGCTTCTACGGCAGAAGGAATTTCGTATTCAGTCATTGTCTGCCTCCACTTTATAGTCCTCTTTTTTTAATTCTTCCTGAAAATAATCTTTGACTCGTTCCATTGCATACTCTTTGAAAACATCGAAATCCATACCATCAGGAACGTCTACCAACATAACGATTTCAGCTCCGTACATCGTATTATAAAGCTTATTGATTTTACAAGTATCTTTTGCAAAAGTTGCTTTATCCATGATATTCATCGCATCATATGCATTCGTTATAAAACTATAGAAAAGATACTTTTTATCATCTTCCGTAACATCTAAAAAATATTGGAATTCAGCCGCAACACACTCTTTTTTCGGACGATAAGGCTTTACATCATTGGCTGTATCGACTTCCGAGATATAATAATAGATATCACAGTCACTGTAATTCAAGAAATATTTATTCTGGATATATTGTTCTGCTTCTTCTTTAGATTGACAGACAACTTCTGGATAAGAACTATCTTCGTAATCGTCGTCATAATAGCTGGAAAAGACGACGTATTTTTTATTAGCCATAAGAGCGCCTCCTTTATTTTCCTTTTAAAGTATGTTCCAGAATCTAGGCATACCCGCTGTGTATCCCATTTCATCATCGATGAAGCAATAATTCCCTTTCGAATCGCTTCTCGAGAAAAGACAGTTATGGCAGTCGTCATCTTTTTTTGCACAATATTCTTTTAATCGTTTCGCGTATTGCTTAAGGCTGGGCGTCGTCAATTTTTCGACGATTTCCTGAAGTTCTTCCTTTCTTTCGGTATATATTGATGTCACTGAACCACCTTCATATTCAATGCATATTGCATATAGGTTATCTTTTATGGGTTGCAAATATACATTCGTGATACGGTCTGGATTTATATATATATTTTTAATTTTAACCAAATCCAATTATTTCATCCCCATTCTATCAAAGAATTTATCCAGATCCCAATAAAAAGGAACACCTCCTAGTTCGTCAATATTTAAAGTGCAATATTCGGAATCCGGATCGCAAAGTATACAATCACAGCAATCATAGCCATACTCCCGATAATTTGTACAAGATTCCTGGATAGTCTCCAATACTTTCTGAAAAATAGCATTGTCCATAAAAAAAACCTCTCTATCAATACAAAGGAAATACCTTATGAATAAATGCATCGCAAAGACAATTAAGATGTTCGTCGTACAGCGGACAATCTATCTCTTTATCTTGTATCTCATCTTGCTCCTTATCTTGTCCCTCATCATAATAATAGCATCGTCCATCTAAATCGTGATATGAATAATGGTGGCAATGTTCTTCCTTTACTTTGCCTATCAAATTGATTATTTGGATATCCTGGCTATCTAGCATTCTCTATCCTCCAATTTCTCGATATCCCAAAAAGCTGGATGCCCGCCTAACTTTCCAACAGCTAAAAGACAATCTACATTATCTTCGTCATAAACAGGACAGCTTTCGCATTCCATTCTAGAACTACAAGCCGTCCGTAACATTTTCAATATATCAATAAAAAGTTTATTGTCTACATATACCATCTACATTCCTCCTCTTTATTTACTGGATTTCTCCTTTTCTTTCCGATAGAAAGCTAGCACTGCACATTCTGCATAATCCTTGAATTCATCGAATGACATGTGTTTGGGTACATCTAACAATAAAGTTAATAAAGTGACAGCCGCTGTTTTTTCGAATTCAGTAGAAAAAATATTGTGGGTAAAATTCAGTGTATCTTGATCGTATTTGGAGTATTCATCATAACTTTTTATCTGTAATCCGTAAACACTCGGCTCGTATCCTGTAAACTGTTCGATTTTAGCATTGATGACTACCTTCTTGGGGTGATTTACAGTCGAAAAATCATCAGGAGATTTTACCTTAAAAATCATATAATCATCATTATAATCGTCATCATAACAAGAATTATAATATTTAAAGCGCATACTTTCTACGTATCTCTTAGCGTCTTCTTTTGTCGTAAAGACAGCATCTGGATATGACATTTCGTCTTCTGTATTGACACAAACGACATAATATGTTTTCATCTTTTTCATAAAAAAATCCACCCTTCACTACATATGCTGCATAATAAAATTTTGTACTAGTCGATATAAATGATATGCTTATTTTCCTTCAAATTTTGTAGATACAATTCAACAATTTTTCGTTTTGCGTAGTTAACAAAATCTGCAAATGACATATCTCCTAGAATATTTAACAGAAGAAGCGCCTCGACTGTATCGAAATTTTCATCTTCTTTCCGTTTGAACTTATAACATTCTCCGAATTTCGCGTTAGAGGGACAAGGTTTTGGCACTCTTTTTTTGGGATCAAAAAAAGTAAATTCATTAAAGCTACAGTTTTCCAATATATCCTCATTAGTAGAAGTATCGTAAAGCCAGAAATATGAAAAAACACCGACCTTTTTCGGCTTTTCATAAGTAGAACACTTGGATAATTTTACGGGTTTAATCCAATATCCAGAATCTTCATAAACAGAATCAAAATTACTATAGTCCAAGAACTGCCGATTATATATTTCTTTCCTTGCTTCTTTTTCTGTCGTAAAAGCAGAAACCGGTTCGTAATCTTTTACGACTAAATAAATAATATCGGATGGAGTATGCACGAGATACACCTTCTTTCCCTATTATCCTGTAACTCGAACAGTCCAAGCATCATCGTGCGAATTTTCTGTATCGATGTAACCAGTATCATGGATAAAACGAATCTTCCGTTTAATATTCTTTCTTGAATTAGGAACGTATTTTTGTACAAATTTAACGATGGCTGCGTTCACATCTTCCTGGGTATACATCTTCAAATTAGCTACTGGAATACCAAGATATACACCAGAATAAGGACTCTTATCACCGGTCGTAACGTAAGATAATTTAATGGCGTGCATTGCTCCATTTTTATCTTTTACGTTGATAATAAATTCATCAGGTTTGAAATCTTCCAGGAATAAATCCCAGAATTTATAGCCGTAAAGACAAGTATCCAAATGAACTCTCGGTACGAAATCCATCATATCGACGCCATAAAAGTTGATGGTATATTCGTTACGCATAAGAAAGTCTCCCTTCTTAATCAGTCCAATACATTGGAACATAAATAGTATAAGGCATATCCAAAGACAGCCCAGAAACAGACGCAGGCAAATAAAAGCGCACGCCATACATAATTTCTTAATTTATCATCATGCACTTAAATATAGCCACCTCCTCAAATAATCTATACAACAACTAACATAACGGACTATCTATTTGGATACCACAGGTTTTCCGTTTTTATCTAACCGAGGACAGATAGCACAGCTAGTGGAACTATCACCTAAAGTATAATTATAGATATAGATATATTCTACGCCTGTTTCCTTGTCTCTAAGAATTCTCGCGGGATGACCATCTCCTGATTTATAGACTACTTCAATCGGATTTTCTTTATTTTCGTCATAAGCGTTACTGTTATTTTCTGGTATACAAGCTAGAATGCCCATCGATAAAGATAACATTAGCGCCGTGCTTACTATTTTTTTAATTTTCACGTTTTTTCTCCTTTTCCGGACAGAACCAGAAACCTTTCTCGTCGACGTGTTCAACGTCGAAATAGCCTCCACAATGGTGGCAGAATCCCTTCATGTCGTCAAGGCTGGCGCTTTCCAGGTTTTCGGCCAACTGACATGCCGAACTATCGAAATAGCCGTTGTCCAGCATCAGCATCCCGTCTTCTAAGTGACATCCGACGGTGACGGTAACGTCGATGGCAATGTCGGTGCTCTGGCAGTAGGGACAGCAGTTCTTAGAAATGGTCATGGTGTTCACTCCTATTTCATGTTTACTTCCTGGCGTACGATGGTGAGGAAGTTACTCCCGTCATTCCAGGCGCCTTCGGATACGGCCTTTTGGATGTCCTCTTCGCTATAGCCGTAACTTTCTTTAGCGTAGATAGTCCGGAGTAGGCTTTCCAAGTGCTTCGTTGCCAGCTCGGCCGTGGCGTAGGTCTCGTATGACGGTCCGTACTTTCTGTCGTCAATGATGAGGAGCCAGACGTCGGGTGTTTTTTTCGGAATCTGTTCCGTGTCGCTGTCCGGTCCATTCGGTTTGTCGCAATCGAGAATGACTTCGTTCGTGTCGGTGTCCTCGATGGAAATGTTCACCAAACCAGTCTGAGTACTTCCATAGCCGACACATTCGAGTTTGTGGCCGATGTGTCGTTTCAAAAGATTCCAGGTAGTTGTATCGTTACAGTACATCGCGAATCTCCTTTCTGGGGCCTCCCCACTGCATACTTTTTTTATGCAAACCATACCACCTGGTTATTAATCAATTCCGGATATCCGAAATGATATCGTTCTTCCTGTTCTTTCGGTACTTGGATAATAAAGTCCATAGTATCTTTTACGTACGTATAAATATATTCGCCGACACAAAGCGTGCCGGCTTTCTTTACTTTTGAAATTAAACTCTTACTCATAATTCATATTTCCTTTCTTTATTTTTACTTCCAAATTCCGTTTAAAATATCCTGCAATGTAGCCATGGGTACTTCTTCTTTATTATATGGATCCAAGAAAATCTGACCGTATACTTCTTTGGAGATATCTGTATAGTTCTGCCAATTTCCTTCGGAAATCACTTTTTCTGTTGCAATATCCTGAATACAACGTGTATAGTAGAAACAATCATGTTTCGCACTAAAAGCAATATCGTCTCCGAGTAATTGATTCAACAACTGTCTCGGATAAACAGGTTCAAAGAAACGGTGGGTATTCTTTTTTACTTTTACTAGATTATATTTCGTAAAGCAGTCTTTGTCAAAATCGAACGCAAATGCGATTTTAAAATAATCGTACTTCTTAATATCTTCCAGATTAGCTTCCAACTGCTTTTCGTAAGCCTGGCAGTTTTTCATATCTTTAAATTCCTTACCATCTTTTGCAATATAAATCATCTTTGTCTGCATATCGTAGTTTACCTCCTGTGTAAAATAAATAAAACGATTTTCACGTCATCTTATTATAGCATACTCATCCTTAGAACGGTACATCCATATCTTTAATATTGCTTTCGGTGATTGAGTTATATCTATCGGTATGAATCATGCTTTTAACTGCTTCCGTAATATCTGTATACTCATAATTTTTAATACTATCGCACCAATCTCCACAATAAATTCCTCGTTCAAATTTGTCAAAACATTTTTTAACAATATTATAATCTATGTAACATTTTCCGTAAGTACTTTCTTTATCCAATTCCCAAAGATCGTCCTTTAAATGTTCATGATCGAAATAAAAACTAATCCCAAATTTAATCGATAGATATTGTGAAACTAATTTAGCAGCTAAATCTCTGTTAATAAGATTATGATCCTTATCGATATGTGTCGAGATACCTACAATGATATTTTTCTTGTGCGTATCTCCATCTTTTACATGAACTAAAAAGAACTGGTGGTCTATATATGTCTCATATTCAATACAATCATTTTTGTTATCAAAAATCTTGCCATCTACCGCTTCATATTTTATTTTCAAGACAAATACCTCCTAACACAATTAATGTACAAACCAATTAGTAGCAGGAGTTGCTCCTCCTCTATCATGCATATCAAATACACAACCGAGATAACCAGGAATATCAAGATAAAAAGGACACTTCAAGCAGCTATAACCTTTAGCATCATCAAACAAATGAGATTTACAACATTTACGTATTTTTCTTGCACATTCCCATAGCTCTCTTCTTTCCATTTCTTTTTCGTCAATCATATATGCCACCCCTATACAAAAAGACAGTATTTCAAAAAAACGAATAATAAGTCCAAAAAAGCCGCCGTTGGCGGCTCTTTTTTTATTGTTTATAACTGGATAGCCATATGAATAAGATCCGGTTTCGTATGGACGACATTAATGGTACCCATCTTCTGGATATAATCCGCTATATATTCTCTATCGATATACAACATCATACACCCCAGAATATAATTCCGATCATTCTCGACATTGGATAATTTATAGAAATACAAAGGCAACATCAGCTGACTTGTATCTAAAATAGGTATCCGTTCACGATATTTACGAAGATATAACTTATCCGACATTAGAGTTTCTTTATTATTCATTTTAAGTCCGTATTTCCTAAGATATTTGTCGAACCGTTCCAATTTAAGGATATTAATATAAAGAGAGGTACCTGGAGCGGTCGTATTCACTATCTCTTCGTAGTCACATAAATATATTTGCGAAGCGTTAAATAAAAGAATATCCATTGGACGTGCCTCCTTTACTTCTTTCCTTATCCGTTATAGAAATCATTTCCTTTTTCTCGATATATTCCGATATTTGCAGTATAAGTGTCCATCGGATAAAAATTATATTTATGATTATAACCATGGTATGCTAATGACCGAATCTTATCTAACGTCTCTTCGTCATAACACCATATCACATGACTGCATTCTTTATGCTTCGGCAATCCAGGCGCTAACCAGATACTCAAACAGTCAAAGTAAAAGAATCTGGATAACGAATTCGATTCCACGACTATAGCAATGTTTGTATTAATCATATCACGACAGATAAGCATATCCAAAAGTTGGCGATTGAATCCTATCATGGGTATCCCGTATCGTTTTATGAAAGCCATCAACGGCATTGGTTCTTTTTTAATAATCATCTGTCTCGGAATATTAAAAAATGGATCCCCAGTGAAATAAAAATCGCAGACGTAAAAATGTTTTATGTCTAGTAACATATTCTCCATACCAGATCACCTATTCAAATCTATCGGAATATATCCGTCTTCATATTCTACCAAAAACATATTCTCGAAAAAATCCTTGACTCGACTATTGTATAATTCATTTGTATTATACCAACATGACTGATTATAATATCCTCCTGCATACATTATCTTAGGTATACGAATTATCGACGTCGTTATTTCTTTTGGCGAATCTTCAATGAACGGAAAATCGCCATGGACCTTTCCATCATATATCTGACAACTTGTCGAAAAGTAAATAGAACATTCATCAAAATATCTTTCAGTCGTAAAACAAGCAAATAATGTATCGATTCCTCTCAACTCATAATTATTGTTCTGAAATACTGTACACGTGATATATGGCTCTTTCATCTTTAATTCTAATATCCCATCATGGATACAAGGCATCAAAAAACCAGTCCGATCGAAGCCATTTAATTGAAAGTAAGCTTTTAAAGATATACCCCTTATCTGAAGCATCGATAACGGAAAGATATAGCCTTTATTGTGTCGATAGGTTTTATTCATCGTAATTTACTAGATCACCTCCAAGCTTAACTCCTTATATTATACTACATAAACTATAAAAATAGAAACTTACGGATTATTAGACTCGTATTTATGGTAAGCAAAATACGCATAAACCCGGATAAAAAGACAAGTTGCCGCAGTTTTGAACTACGGCATTTTTCTTTCGGATTTTAGATAAATCCGTCTGATATAAAAATAAATATATCCAAAAATCAAAAACGGAGCGCGTCTTATCTTTTTCAATTAAATAAGATAACAGAATATCACTAAAAATATAAGATATTTTTTAGACGGATATTCCGTGCGCAGCAAAAAGATATTTAAAATAAAATACCCGTACTTAACGCTCGCATACGCTCGCTTTTACATAAGTACGGGTCCTAAACTTTATAACAGATATAATAACTGCCACGATAGTCGGCATAGTTTATCGATTGCGATAATATAATATCTCCTTCGTCAGCATACTTAAAATAATCCATATTCTGTCTGGCTTGTACAACAGCCTTATCGAACGGAATACGAAGTTCATGGATAGTATCAGTTATATCTATCTTAGTAAGCGGAAGACCACGATATACCGATATTTTATAAGTGAACGATACATTCTTTAAAACATAGTGGCGATTTCTCAAATCAGCGTGCATCTCAAATTGCTTACACAAACTTTTCAAAGAACGTCTTGTAACTCTATCCGTATAATTTCTTTTATCGTTAACGAACAAAATATAAATATCGTCTATTGAAAAACAGTTCGGCGGCACTAATCCTTTTTCACTTTTTATCTTCGTATTCTCTCTATCGACTACCCAGCAAATGAAAGCTAACATTCCGATACAAAAAGTTCCGATTAAAATAGTACGCGTTATAGGATCCATAAACTTCGCCTACTTCTCGCCAGATAATAACTCTTTGACTTTTTCATTGGCTTTCTCTAGTTCCTTAATAACCTTGGATAAACAATGATTCGTGAACCATAAATCGTAGATAAGCAATAAAGAAACGATACCTAACCATACGATAATATAAAAATCGACATTCGTTATTTCTTCCATAATATTATTCACCTCTTCTTATCTTCTTGGATACCAAAATCATCGTGCATACCTAACGGAGTTGAAAATAGCGCGGGAATAGTCATCAGTGACCATAACATACAAATCAAAAAGAAATAAAAGAACAAATAATTTATATTTAGATAATCATAAAATAAAAACATCGATATATCTAAGACAATCCCCATCGCAAACCATATCTTAAAAAACATGATCATCACCTCGATAAAGCGAATTATGCCAAAAAGTCGTCATAAGCTCTTTGTCTACTTTTACATATAATAATGGATCGAAAAAATATCTAAAATAATATTCGCCGTTCTCTTTCTTTATATGGATATCGACAAGCTGGGCATATTCCCGATCGGTTCTTATTTCGTTATTCCTACTCCACGGATGGTAAGAAAAATCATATTTCCAACAAGTATCCAATGCTATATGGAGCGCGACATTTCTTTTTAAATTAGGGATTCTTAATAACAAATGATCTTGATGGCTAATGCTTTCATATCGTAACTTTCTATTCCGTATTTCTATCTGATAGCAATATGAATCGTGAGAAAGATTAGCGCCATATAATCTAGCTAATCTTGTTCCGGAACATTTATACGATTCAAGTGCAGGCATGAAAAAATTTAAATTCTGTGTCGTATTTATCTGGATTTCGATATGAATCTTATCGAACGGTATCTTCTTATTTCTATATCTTAGTTTATAGTATCTTTTATAAAAATGATATTTCAGGATATATAAAATATTGTTTTTGGTTCGAACATCGAAATCACTTACGATAGCCGTCAATACAGTAAAGCCAATGAAAGTCCCGAAAATTATATTGAATATAAGTATAAGCGTATCATCCATATTAGTCTCCCCATAGATAAGGCCACATATCGATACGAAAGCGTCCTCCTTTCCCTTCTTTGCATTTCTTAATGAAATCGGGAAGTAACCGCATATAACTTTTACAGAATTTAACGCAATAATCTTGATATATCTTAAAACGCCAATCATACGATTGACCTGCAAATACAAGACTATCCATTTCCATAAAGAATATGCTGGCGTCGTCATAATATTTTTTATAAAAATTTTCTCGGAACGCTTCACTAGATATCAATGTCATATTCAGATCATCATCTAATAATACCGAGAAATTAAGACAACGCCAGCCGATATGGTCTTCTAAATTATCGCGCATCCCTTTAAAATCTACGTTAACAGATAGCATATTCATCACCGGCATATACATAATGTTAACAGCTATCGGATATTCTATTTCATAAGAAATCGTGGCCAGCGGGCGTCTCTCTGTTTTTACCGTTATCGGTAAGAAATACGTGTATGTTCGTTCTATATGTGAATTAAAAACGGTATATCCCTCGCTATATATCGGATAATATTTCCCGTTCCGTTTCTTTGTACCGTATCGACGCAATAGCTGACCTACGGTTCTTTCTTCATGTTCGGAGAAATCGACATAGTTAAAATAGATATAATCGAGCGGCGTCATATCATTCATTCTTGGATATTCGCCTCCATTTCTTTATAAAAATAAATAATCATCCTTCAATCTCGAACGTATTAGCATACATATGATCCCGAAAAGTATCGTTGCAATACGTAAGCTCATCAACACATCCTTCGAAATCATTTTCATTATCGTCGGTAAAATCTTCTATATTTTCCGGCCATATGCCAGCAAGAAGTTCTCTGAATTCTTTCTGTGCGGCTTCTTTTGTTTTATATACTCCAACAATCTCGGCACCATTCATATTTTGATAGAAATCACATATCAATACATAAACTATATTCATAGAAAATCGCCTCCTTCTTTTTATAATTTTAGTATACCATCTTTATAAGTACAATGGAAAATTTTCGTAACATAAGTCGAATCCGGATGATCAATTAACGATAAATATTCAACTTCATCATCTGTTATAGGAATAGAAAATTCATAAGAGAAGCCGATGGCGTCATATTTTATTTTCGCTTTCAAATATACTTTTATAAAAACGTACTTGTCATACTCTTCGATATCTTTGTAAACGAAAGAATTGAATAATTGAATAAATATAGCACGGCTACTATCATCTGAATATTCAGTTATTTTTCTTTCAAGTATTTCGGTATGTCCTTTGGGAATAAATTCTACATTTATATTCCAATTATCGATACTCTTAAAATCCATTGTTATCGTATGCATGTCATCCGATAAATAAATAGGCAAAGCAAATTTACCATCATATACGAACTGATATCCATTGTTTTGCTTCTTCCATACGTTAATCATTTTGGATATATTCGATAATCGTTCGGCTCTTATTCTTTTTTTTATATTTCTCATGTTTGTTAATTTTATATCGATCAAGATATCTTTCATAGATAAGTCCAAGAAAACAGCCTCCCTTCTTTTTATGATACAGTTATTTTCCCGTCGATATATTTAAATTGCCCCACATCAGCTATTCTATAATCCTCGCTAAGAATATTCTGTATGTCTGCGTTCGACAATTCTTTGAGCATATAAAAATTCTGATGCACAAAATCTAGTTTAAATCCTATGCTTATATTAATGAACGGAATATAAGAATAGCCGACACTACTCATGGTATCGTCTACGAAAGTACTCGACAAACACCCATAATAAGTATAAGGCATCAGTAAATCATCTTCAACTTCAAGAAGAAATTGCTTTGTAAGATATGTCTTACCGTCATTGCGTATCCTTGGCATTGTGCCGAATGGTTTCGTTGGATCTAATGAATAATCCATTCGAAGATCGTCCATTTTCTTATTCAGGAAAATCGGCAGCTTATATTTTTTATGATACATAAACTGATTCCAATCTGAATCACAGGACCATAATTTTTCCTTACAAGCTAACTCATAAAGTGTACAAGATTCAGTTGTATGGATTTGTTGTTTCATCAATCCTAAATAATGGATATATCCTTCCTGTACATGGACATAAAGTCTCTTTAATAAATCGTCCACTATCATTTTCCTTCTCCTGTTTTTATGACTTTACACTGGATAGTTTCGCCATTATTTTCGGCTTTATATTCTAGATACGTCTTCTTGGATATTGCTTCATATTCTTCTCTATTCATGAAATAAATATCGACTTCGTTCGCTTTATAACCAGACGTCTCTAACGCTGCATTGATCATATTAAACGATACACCATGCAACTTAAATATATCGACTTTTTCCGGATTATAATCTTCGAATTTATAATCAAATAGAATGCAGTTCTTATCTTTCTTACTAATAAGAGCTATATATCCCGATACATCGGTGATGAACGGTAAGCCATGTCTTGTCTTATAATAGAATGCCATAAAAGATGCGCACTCCTTTCTTGCTCACTTAATACACAAAATCCTGAAGTATGATTTCTCCATTCGGAAAGATATGGATTCCTTTAATGGTATCATCGAAATGGAATGCCTTAAAATTTTCGAAAATCATATCGGAACTCGCTATATCTTTGTTAGTAAATGGACCTAACCAACATTTTAATTCATTATCGTATACTCCCTTAAAAGCAAATTCGGCTCGGACCAATTTTTTCTCGATCGTACGATACGGTTTCCTTGGAATCGTAACAACTATAAAAAAATAAATGCACTTCTCGGGTTCTTTTTCTTGCCCTAACGTGAAAATAAAAGTCGTCGGTTCATTCTCTGCTAGTAAAAGCATCGTCGAAATCGGTATCGGATCTCCTGGACAAATATTTTTATCTTTAGATGATATCGACAGTCCTAATCCTTTATTGAACGATATTGTATATATCTCCTTATCGAAGAATTTTAGATAACAAGATAATATATCCGCATCGTATTTCCATATATTCTTCATTTTGGATAGCGTAGAGAATCGGCCGTTTGTCATATGGTCGTTAAATAATACGTCGTCTTCGTACCAGATGCGGGCATATATATTTTTTAACCAATCCATAATGATTCATATTCCTTTCCTAATTTCGGCTCTTTTACGAAAACAACACGTCCGTCTCGATGAATATCAATAACGTACGCCGTATCATCGATATATGATATACTTAAATTCTTCTCGTACGGATTCAAATAAGCGATATCCGGCGGCGTCTTCTTTTTTAAATGCATTATTCCTGGATATATAGAATCATCGTATACATCGAACCATATATATATCGACGTAACTCTACGGAAATCATTTTTTCTATCGAAGATACTATAAGAAATGTACAATATTTTTTCTTCGTTTTCCGTTAATCCAAAGAATCCTCCGTAGTTATCGTATCTGTTATCGTCGATGCATAAATCGCCATAATATCCGGCTCGGCCAAATCGAAGAACGCTGTCATTTTTATTGGCTATCTTGTTATCTTCCGGACAATAAAATATCGGGAATCTGAATCCATCTAACGAAATACAATAGCCATCTTTATGAGGATACCAGATATTATATTTTTTACTGATATCCAATAAACTTCCATTAATATCTATATAGCATCCCGATGAATCTCTATTTAATTTTGAGCTATATTGTATCGAAAGCCATATCTTAGATAATCCGTCGCCCATTTTCCTTTTTATATTCTCCCTTCTTTTTAATTCCCGTATCTTAATTCTAATTCATCCTGGGAATAAGATAGCCGATAATTGTATTTGCTTACATAACCCAAATATTGAATGCCGTCCAATTCTTTATCTTCTATCGGCAATAATTCGAAAGCTAATGTATCGATATTTCGTTTTACTTTAAAATATAGCGATATCTTAACGATTTTATGAGTCCAATACATAAAACGGTTTTCGATCTGCATATAAAAAGTGCGCTTCCTTTGTCGGAATCCATTTATTGCTATCGAACTAAAAGCCATCATACTATATTGCGGATAGACACTTCCAAAAGTAAAATGCGTGGGCGTCAGATTCGATTCTCTTTTAAATTTCATAAGAATACTTCCGTCTTCGCATAGAATAATCGGAAGTTTACATTCATCGTACGAAAACTCCCAGGCGGCGCCATCTTTCTTCCAGACATTCACTATCTTGGATATCGCCGATAATCTTCCTTTACATACGGTATCATAATCATTTTCGATGACGACATATATGTTTTTAATCAGTTCCTTTGAGTCCATTTAAGTATACCTTTCGCATTTTTGCTATTTTTCCCGAATCTATCTTTAAATTGTATATGTCCATGGATATCTATTTCTATCGAATAAGCAGTTACAATATCCAGTGAATTATCGCTTCGATACGGGTTCCAGGAAATACCCATAGGATTCGTACTTATAATATAATCGTCGTCATCGATGTCGAACCATAATTTTACGTTCATTAAGATTTTTTCTTTAAGAGCATGGATATTCATCCATATATCGTAGGTCATAAAAAGCGCCGCTTTTTTATTTTTGGATAATGTGAACAGATTACCATATATACTTCTATCCGAATTATTGTTGAATATATCGTTATAAAATATTTCAAAAAGAACGTTATCTTTCGACTCCGGATAATAAAAAATCGGCAGCTTATTTTTGTATGCTAAACAATATCTGTTATCTTCTTTCTGCCAGATATTCATCTTCTGGCTTACTTCTCGTAAACTTCCTCTGGCTATCCTTTTATTGTCGTATTCTATCTCGATAAATATATTGTCTAAGATATCCACAAAAAACGCGCCTCCTTCCCCATTTTTTTTCTACCTAATCTCCGTTATAATTCCGTCCTCTTCTATGATATAAATCTCTTTCCATGAAGAAATATAATCTCCAGGATATCGGTTCCTATATTCTACGACTCTTTCCGGCATATCCTTTGCTTTTAAACTATTAAATACAAGTTTCATAACCATCTTATCTCCCCATCCGTATTCGTCCATATTATAAGTATAGTGATACTCGATACTATACGTGTATATCGGATCAAACCAGCAACGTTCTATACTAAAGCTTCTTAACAATACGTCAGATATCTCTTTATATAATTCATTCCTGATGACTAACGTATCATCTTGGATATATATCGGTAACGGAAACTTATAAGAAAGTTGATATCCATATTCCGTTTCTTTCCAGCATTTATTTCTCTTGGATATCGTACCGATAGACTCGAATTTCATATCTTTACCTTGCCAATATCTACTATATAGATATATTCTATCAAGTAACGCCATAATCGTCGGCCCTCCTTTCTTTTTATTCTCTGTATGCCCACATATCGATACTTCCATCTTTTAACGATATTTCTATCCACTTATTTATAGGGGTATGCTTACTTCTTATCCCGTAACACTCTATATCATACCTTGTACAACGACATAATTTATCGACGCCGCTTTCTTCGTTATTTCTCGTTTTAATCCAGAAATTAAAGTCGTCTTTCGGGAATCTCTCTCCTTTCTTATAGAAAGAATAAGAAATATCATAGACCATATAATCTATATGTTTTTTGGGTATAGTATATCGATCTATCGATGTTTTTACGATGTTTCCGTATCCATCGTCTTTATCGTCTACGTAACTGAATATAATCTTATCGTCAATTATCCATACCGGTACCATATGATTTGCGTAACAAAATCGGCAGCCTTCTTCTTCTTTCTTCCATAAGTTATATCTCGTAGACAATAGTTTTAGATTGTCGTATAACATCAAAAATTCTTTAGAATTTCGTGTATCGAGCCATATATTCTCTAGCATATCGCGGCGTCACCTTCTTTCTTATTAGAAATTAAATCTTACGCTTCCATCTTTTAATGATATCGTTATATCCGGGTCTAAAATATAGTTTTTAAAATTCTTCATGCTACCTATATTGTCGATATCCGTAATACGGCATTTCCTTATTATATCTTTGGTTACATTGTTTTTCACTTTTAGCCAGAAAATAAAAGAATCGGCACATATATATTCGTTTTCATCTTTATTTTTAAATGTATCGTAGCATAATCGATAGATATCATGTTTTTTATTTAAATCAAACGAATATATCGATACATTGATTATCTTTTTTTTGTCCGGATAGCTATAGCCAAAGATTAATTCTTTATTCGATAGCCATATCGGTAGTCCTATCCCGTTAAAACAAAACTGCCAGCGGCCGTTTTCTTTTTCTTTTTCCCATACTTTGCTACTCTTGGATATAAATTTTAAATCTCCTGCTCCTATACATTGTCTCTTATCATCTGTATATATATCGACAAATATCTTGTCTAGCATATAGTAAAATTCAGCTCCTTTCGGCTTAAATATATATAATCAATCCATTTATCGTTAAACATAGCTGTATCACGCTAAAATCGGCCTTCTCGGCGATATTTATATCGATATAGCTATTCAGTTTGTAGTCTACAAAAGTTTGAATGCCTTTTTGTCCTATAAAAAGTTCTTAGCCGAAAAAAGTTTGAAAAACCAGGTTTTATTTCTTTACTATACTAAAGTATCTCGTTCTATTCGTTGTAATAAGCATTATGACATCATAATGCTTACAGAGCATATATCTTAGCTTCCCATGCCTTTGACGTATGGTTATCCTGTCATCGGCATAACTAAGCCATCCGGCGGGCTTTTCTTTTGTTTGTAAAAAAGAAACAGCCGCCGTGTTTATTTATCGCTATATCCGGTTATAAATTATATGAAGATATAATTTATACCGTCTTTCATATTATATCACGGTTTATCCGTATCATAAACCGTATATCATAGATTATGGAAACGGGGCGCATCCCCTTTTCAGATTCTCTTATATATAGTCTTATGAGCCTATGTCGTTTATTATATATAGCCATAGATATATATATAATAAATAAGGCGGCATATCCTCCTTAGACTTCTTTGGACATAGATAGTACATATCGCAAGGTTTCACCTTTTGGTCGGATATAATTATATTTAAATTAATATAAGCATATAAAACAAGCTGGCTCGCTTTCCGTTCGCCAGCTTTTATTTATTTATAGCTATATCCGTTTGCCGTTCGCTTACGCTTACGTTTGCCGGATATAGCTTCTCGCTACGCTCGTTCTTTCTATATTATATATATAGTCGCGTACGCTCTTCTCTATTCTTGGCGCTCGCTACGCTCGCGTCGTCCTCTTACGTTATATTGGCGCTCGTGGGTATATGGTTCCCTATATATAATCGATCAAATAAAAAATAAAATACCCAAAAAACAAAAAAAAATAAATCAGCCCTTTTCTTGTTTTAAGAGAGTATATCAGAGTAATAAAAATGTAGAAGACATTTTTATTAGCCAGTATATCCCCCAAAGAAGGAGCCGTTGGCAGCGGGACCAGATATAAAAAAATATAGGGCCGCCGAAGCGGCCCCTTTTTTCGTTATGCGATGATATCGTAGTAGTATTTAATGGCTTCGTCTTTCAGGAATTCCCGTGCCTTCTTGTCTTTGATATCCTTGATATGCAGGATGGTATCGAAGAATTCGTCGTCGTTGGATTTAACGATAGTGACTTTCTTCTTTCTCTGATGCTGTACTGGTGTATATAATTCATCGTGCTTTAACCAATGTCTAACGGCATGTTCCGGAATAGTGACTCCATATTTCTTGCTCAGGATATTGGCAATCTGTGTTGCCGTTAATCCGTTGTGAACATGTAGTCTTTCTAATGTCGTTTTATCGGGTTTGTATTTATCCCAGAATCCTCTTGGTTTTCTTGCTTTGATTTCGATGACGGCTGCCATTTATTTTTCGCTCCTTTTGAATTTATTTAATAAAAACGAAGGCTTGATACTTTCAATACGTTCCTTTAACGGAGACCAGTCTCCGTTCTCCCAGGGGCGTTCTTTTATTTCCTGGATATTCTGTTTCATCCAGGTACCCGTGACATATCCGGCGGAGACTACGTCTTTCGCTAACGGTTTTAGGATTTCGTTCCCTAAGACGTTAGCTGTATTCGAAAGGAATTCGGCGCCGCGGCTATAGCCAGAGATAGCGATATCCGTCGCTTTATATAACGTTGCGAAAGCACGGATACTGTTCAGGTCTTCCTTCGATACGTCCAGGAAGACGACTGTCTGCTTCCCGGTTTCTTCGTTCAGGGTATAATCTCCCCAGATACCCAGCTTGCCGACAGCCTCAATCAGTTTGTTGGCTACATCTGCGTTCGGTACGGATACTTCTATTGATTCGAACATGAAGCGGCGCCTCCTTTCTTTGTTTTTAAACTTCCGTTAGCCATGAAATCTTTCGGTTCATAGGTTTTAACGGTTCCATCTTTATATGTAATGGTAAGTGGAGAATAAGCGCTTCTACGCTTTTTAGCTTCACCTTTCTTGGATACTCTCGAAAAACCACGGATCATCATAGCGAACAACTCCTTTTTTTTAGCGACGTATTAAAAATATTAAGTTTTCAAGTCTATTTTGTTTACACGCGTTATAGCATTAGACAAAAACTTTTTAAGTCTATATAAGTTTTTATCTTTTTTAGGCTTAACGTGTGTTTTAACGTATGATTCAGGTAATAAAATTGTAGAAGACAATTTTATTAAACGTATAAAAGAAAAAATAAGGGACGCCCGAAGGCGCCCCTTTTCTTTGTGTTTACATGAAATCGGCCATAGCGGCTTCGGCTTCGTCGCCTTCGAGTACGGTGATTTCCTTGACCGGAAGGTTTGCTTTCGCATAGCCAGCCAGTTTGTCGATTACGAAACGTGCTTTGGAGTTCTTCGGCAACGTCTTTTCACCGACCTGGATAACCGGACGTACGACCGAGTAGGAACGGATTTCGCGGACGGGATTCCCTTCTTCGTCCATGACGAGGGAACCGTCTTCATTGAATTTCGTAGCCATATCCAGATGTACTTTATACTGGGCATTGCCACGATGCCATTCCTGAGCAAAGTGAATACCATGGATATTCGTGCATTCGTTATCACGGAATTTAAGAACCGTGCCTGCTTCGATTTTATCTTTGCAGTCGTCGGGTACTACGATATCCCAGAAGAGCTGGGATTTGTAGGTTTCGACGAAGAGGTTCTTACCCGTGATGTCGCGGAAATGGTTGACGGCGACAACATATTCGGCCAAGGCTTTCTTGGTTTCGTCCGAATAATTGTACGGACGACCGTCACGCCCTGTGCACATCTTTTCGACAGGGTCTTCGCCATCTCTATTGGCTGAAATCATTGAAAAATGCTTAATGGCCATGTTATCGTACAGAACCATACGAAGATTCGTCTTGCGGCCTTCTTTAGCCGAAGCGTTAATCAAAGAAGTAGCCGCTTCGCAAACGGTGCGAAGAAGTTCTTCTCGGGTCGGTGTTTCGACAAAGACTTCGGCGTTCAGCTGCTTCGTCATGACGACTTCCTTATCAGGGGCCCAGCCACCCGTGATAGCGTAGACACAGGTCTGATTTGCCGAGTTACGGCCGACCTGGACCAGACCGATTTGTTCTGGTTCATTTGCGGTAGACGTACGACGCATATTTGCGTTGGAAACTACGTTTGCCGCAGTGTTCATTTTAACCTGTGTTGCTTTAATCATGTTCGTGAAATCGATTGCGTTTGTCATAATACATTCCTCCTATTTGAATGCGTGTAAAGAAAATTTTTATTCGAAAGACAATTGCGAACGTCTTCCGCGAGCTTTTTGCTCGAAAGGGCTATCAAAGAATCTTTGGTAGCTCGTTCCAACAAAAAGGGAATATGTTCCCTGAAAGGAGCCGCTGGCAACTCTCTTTCTAGATACCTATCAGCCAAAAGAAGCTGGATATCCATAAAAGGAGCCGCTGGCGGCAACTCTCAAAGAATACTCAACAAAAAAAAGCTGAGTATCACTAAAGAAGCCGGTTGGCATCGCAAGGTTGCAGAAGCCTATCAACTAAGATTCCTGCAATCCTGCGAACTGGCAGAGGAGAGACAGAGACTGGATTTCCTTGTTATTACCTTTCGTCCCTTTCGTGAACTTTTCATCGATGACGTCGTCTATCGTCACGACGAAGTTATTTAAGACACCCGAGAAGGCGTCGTTGGCTAACCGGATGCGGCACGCGCGTTCTTTATTGCCATTCTTATCGATAGTGTAGATTGCATCCGGATGACGGCTGTCCTTCTTCGGGAAATACGTTTCGACGACCCATGTGTAGTCATTCTTATTGACGAGCTTCTGTTCCAGAGCTTCCCGCTGTGTATCCGTGATAGAGACGACACGGAACAGCAGTTTACCGGTAGCGTCCGGGACTTTAATGAAATCGCGGATGTCGGACTGGATATAACGACCGATACCGCTCTTTCGGATGATGAAGTCGCCATTGAACTTGAAGCTGGTGCATACGAAGTCTTCACTGCGGCCATCAACGAAATGCTGCCGCATGGACCAAAACTTCTTGTGCTTCAAGGGGAGTACCCGTTCCCGAAGGGTATGGATGGCATCCGGCAGTGTCAGGGCATACTGGATGGTTTCTTCTTTCAACTGGTTATAAGCGAAAGAGGATACTGTATCGATGTCCTTGACGGCCGTAGCGACCTGGAACCGTTCTTCCTTGGATACTCCGGCCATATCCATGAACATACGGGACATGTCCGAGATATAAGGCTGTGCGACGCCGATGGCATTCTGCCCGGCAGCTTTCGCGTTTAAGGAAGATACGATCGAAATGTTAGCCATATCGGAAGCGGCCATGTCGAGTTCTTTCAAACTCTTGGCACACGGGAAGGACGCGTATTTCTTATGCAGCGCCTGTTCTTCATCCGTGACACTGGCTATTTTCCGTAAACCATTGATAAGGTTCACGGCCCATTTTACGATACGACACTGTGCATCGTAGATTTTATCCCGGAGGAAGTATTCTTCGAAGAGGATGTTCCCCGCTTTGTCCTTATGGACTTGTTTGAAGGATTTTTCGGTGATTTCCGCTTCGAACTTCAGCTTATCCGGATTCCATACGATGCAGGCGAAAGGCCGTTTCGTAGCCGGGTTGATCTTCCGGAATAATTGGAAGAGATGACCGAGGCCGTCGTGTTTTGCGTGATATTCGTCTTCCCAGACGAACGGATCCGTAACGGATTCACCGGTCTTCGCCGAATCGATGATCCGACCGATGATAGCGATAAATTGTACGGATACGTCTTCCAGGTATCTAAGGAAATTGTCTTCCGTATCCTGGGAGATGCGCAAGTCGTTCTTGCTGGTTTTGACGTCGGATTCTCCGATTTCGCAAGGACCCGTAAACCGTTTTTCATAGTCGACCGTGACGCCGAATTCCGGATCGTAGTCGGCTTTCATTTCTTCACGAATAGCGTGATAGACTTCGGCCCGTGAAGGTTCGTCTTCTTCCGGTTCATAGAACTTGAGCGTCTGGACTTTACTATTCTGGATAGCAACATCGGCAACACCCATATTCCCGGTCGTAAGGGTACGGATGAACCCTTCCGTGACGACTTCCTGTAAGGTATTGCAGAAAACGGTGCCGGCTGAACTTTTATCCTTCGGGATCTTGACCTGGAAAGCCGGTTTGGATTCCAGCATCTTGACGATCCAGGGGTCGAAAACGACAGCATAGCCATCGTAATCGAAATCTGCGCCACCGCACATATCCTTGAATTCGTCAGAGCCAGTGCAGACCATGACATTCCGAGAGATATTCGAGTACCAGTGGCTATAATAAATCTTTTCGGAGTCACTGATATCCGAGTTCAGGATCCGTTCGAGCAGCGTCCATAAGGAAACGACGTCGGCACGATACGTTTCACAAGAGGCACTTCTCGGATTCCGCAGAACAACACAGTGTTTCCCCCAGTAGAGCGAATTATTGATGAAGATCTCGTGTTCCTGGAGGAAGTGATCTTGATCCATCCAGAATTCCGGACCGGTCGTACCACGCAGGTAGCAGCCATCGATCGAGAAATGCATCCGATGGATGACTTTGTTCAGACTGGTGACGATCGCCTTTTCGACAGCATTCTTCAGATAAGATTGCTGGAAGACATGTGGCGTTATCTGTGCGATCAGGTTCGGCGCATAGATCTTATCCAGATTGATGTCCAGGCCGGAAATGAAATCTCGTTTCTGGATCATCGTACGGATACGATGCTTAATATCGGCTTTCCCTAATCGTACTAGTTCGTCTTCGAAACCAGGATAGTCCTGGTTATATTGTAAGAACTGCATGTTAGAATGACCGCGGCTGTCTTTCCCCATATCCAGGATCATGAAGCTTTCTTCAGCTTCTGTGATACGAGGGATGTGCTTGAAGCCATTCAGATCCGAAAGGAAGTCGCAGCGGCCCGGATTCCCGACATGGATCAGGTTGCCGTTGAATCCTTCTTTGACGTTACCGGATTCGTCAAAAATATCTTCGAACCGATCAACGTAGATGATCTGGCAACCGAGCCGTTTTAGAGTGATTCCTTCGAACCGGGATATTTGTTCCAACGGTTCTACCGTAGCGGCAACTTTCGATGTTTTGAAATTCCGCATCTGACAGAACAAAGAACGAGCCTGTGCCCGATCGATATTTAGTTTGTCGGCGATGACAGCGTCAGAAACTTTAGCGGCACCGTCGCAACGTTCCTGTTCACCACCGAATTTCCCTAGATAAATAGTGCATCCGTAATCTTTCAGGGAGAAATCTTTACGGATACCCGGTACCATGAGCAAGAAATACTTGGCTACGCATTTAACGACGTTCTTGATTTCTTCTTCATGACCCAGGAGTTCAGAAGCGGTGCCGGCCGTCAGTTTTTCGAAGCAAGCTTCGAATTTCGGGACCAGATCAGATCGGCAGTACGTAGCCGTCCAACGGCGCATCTGACTCGGAACAGCCGAGATCAGCTGGTATTCGACGCCTTCGTACTTATCCAGCTTAGGCACATTGGCTATATTCCCGTTGATGAAGATAGTCTGTTCCTTCCATTCCCGTTTATAGGGAACGGTGATCTGCATGAACCCGTCGCCGATGACAACTTTGTTGTTCTTGCGTAAGAATTCTTGCAGAATATTGGCATCGACGCGGGCTGTCAAGTTGATATTGACGATATTGCGGGTGCCTTCATATTCTTCGAAGGACAGCCCGTTCATGCCGACCTGCGGACCAAGTTCATAAAGAGCTTGCATACAAGCCGGATCTTCCGGATGAGCGGTAAGCCGTTGTGTAAAGAACCAGCCGCTCTTCTGGTTCTTACGGATTTCTACTAATGGGACTTGGAACTGCTGCCCTTTGGAGGCCAGCATGTTCTTCCCTTTTGATACATCAATTCGATTAACGAGATTGTGTTCTTTTCTGCACTTTTCTAACAGCTTCTGGATATCCATGACAGGATGATCCCCCTTTCTTTTTAGCGAACGAAAACTTTGGATTCGTCCATGGCATAGCACTGGACGATATAATCAATTTCGGAAACCAAATTGAAATTCGGCCCGAAATCTGTATTCATGCATACTTTGAGATCGTCTGCATCAATACAAGGTAGTTTTTGGGTGCCAACCACAGAATACAGCTCTAATGTTCCAATTAGAGAGTACAACTTGTTGTAGAAAACGGCAGCGGGCATCGGTTTCTTTACCATAACGGTAACAACTCCTTGCCAACCTTGGATACTATGCATAGCTGAATCCTCCTTTAGATTTGCGAAAGAATAGAACTAACTTCTTGTTCAGAATCGTGACGGTTCCCGATATCCATAGAAATCAGGAAACCAGGACGTACGAAGAAAGGCTGCCCTTCCTTTAACATCTTAGAAAAAGCAGCTTGTACTTCTGCTTTAGATACGGAATGATCCGTTTCTAGGCAGAATTTCTTGTTTTTAGAAAATAACATAGCGAACGCCTCCTTATTTTTGGATATCTTTCTTTTCCCGGAACATAGCCAGGAAATCCTTGACCACGAGTTTAATCTGCTTCGAGAACAGCGTCCCGACAGCTAACCCAATCAGAAATTCCATAGTGCTCACCTCCCATAGAACACTCAAGTAACAAAAGAAGAAAAGGCGTCGCGGTAGCGGCGCCTAATTCTCTGAAGAAGAAGCCGATGGCGGCTCTGTTTTTTAGTCCATGAACTTGACGTTCGTTTCATACTGGACTAATTCGCAGATCTGATTCAGTTCTTTCGAATCATGCTTATAAGAGAACTTAAAAGCATGAATCCAAAAGATGCCGAATCCCTTTGCCAGACGAATAGCTGTCAGGATACCCGGTTGCTGGAACCAGTCGATCAACGTATCCTGATAAGTTTTGGTTACATCGTACATATGTAGCCATTCTTTCCAGTGCGTGTTTATTTTCATCATAATGCGAACCCTTCTTTCTTATGGACATCGCCCCAGACGGCTTTTTCTTCGCCATCATTAATTGCTCTCATGATGACAAATTGAATCTGTTCCATGGATACGCCGGCTTCCTGAAGGTCGCTGATCAACGTACCTTCCATATCATTTTCCGGGATTAAGTCTGTATCGCTGCAAGCATTATAACCAACAGCGAAATGATATTGGTAAAGACGGTCGATAAGTTTCTGGATGTTTTTCATAGTGAATCGCTCCTTTTGAATGAATAATGTGAATACACTCTCTTTGACTCTGCATTATAAGGGCTTGTCACCTTCTCTGGCTGCATTAAAGAGAAAAAAGGAGAGAGCCAGGAAGACTCTCTCCTAAGAAACAATCAGAACGGAATAACAGCTAAAGCGTGAAGTTTGGAAACTCCTTTTTCAGGAGCAGCTTCGGCCGCTTCTTCCATCTTGATATAATGAACCGGATTATTCTTTAAGGCCGGTTCTTCTTTCAAATGGCGAGCCAGAACGACGGCATCGGCTCTCGTTTCCGTCACCATGATGAATCGCCGCGTATAGTATTTGCGGTGGTTTTTGTTAAACCAGATAGCGCATTTCTTAGTAGAAATACCTAAAACTGGCTTCGTGACCTTGCAAATGTAACCGTAACGGCCTTTATGATTATAGGCCAGAAAACTTTCCTTAGACATGATATCAATAGCGAATGTAGTCATAGTAAATTCCTCCTTGAATTTAGACAAAAAAAATAAGCGAGAGATCAAAAGCTCTCGCAAAACACCCAAGTACTACCGATTATCTTTCCACCGGAAGTACAGAAGCTCTATTATCAGTAAAAGAACAGCGATCAGGCAGAAGAGCCAGTCGCTACCTTTAAATACAACATCGGCAATGAAGTCGATGCTACTGATCAATAAAATGATTAAAAACATGGCCATTATTTTCAGGAATTTAATGATCATGTTATCATCTCCTTTCAAGCAAACACGCAAAATAAGAATCTAAGGAATACCCAAGTTTAGAATGGGCATTCTTCTTGATGACAATTTAAGATATCCAGGATACGGGTAGCCAAATGGTTAGAAAAGCTGCCCGCAAAGTGCTTCTTTCCGTTGCGGTCCCACCAGACAGGATGCAACGGAAAGGTTTTAAAGAAACACTTCCAGCCGCCGACCACCTTATCATTTTGGTCGATCAGCTTCCCGAAGTACATCGGGTATCCATTATGATCCAGGACTACATGCTGATTCATGGTGAAATACCCGATTGTATTTTTGCAACGGATTGGATATTTCGTTGTCATAGTGGGATACCTCCTTATTTGGGAGCACGTATTGCCTAACGTGACCTCCCCTTTTCTCCCTGTACGGGAGTAAAATAAAAAATACAATTATAATTGAGAGACAACAATAATGTATTTGCCGTCTTTCTTGGCTATTTCAAAATGGACGCCAGTTTCCTGTTCGTCCATATATGAATTTAACCAGTTGCACGCTTTACGCGCCTTAGCTTCTGTATCAAAAGTAATCATGGTATATGCCTCCTTAAGAAAGATAATCGAGAGCGCAAACGGCTCTTCTTCACTGAACACTCAAGTAAAGAGAATAGAGTATCTAGTAAAAATATGAGAAGGCGTTTATTAATGTGTCCGCCAACACGACACGGGAAAATTGAAAAATTAGTAAATAGAGATTCCCAATTCGGAATCGGGGACTAGTTTATCAATTTTTGCGAAGTAATCTCCGTGATAGAAATCACCATCGCGAAGACATTCTTCCATAGTACGTCCATAATCGTCCGCGCCTTTCATCCCTACGGATGATTTAAAAGCTTCTTCTGCTCCTGCTTTTGTGCTGTAAGCAAATAAGGAATTCTGTCCTTCATAATATTGGATATAAAGAATATACATAGTCATGATAATGACTCCTTTCTCTTCCTATTCGGAAGAAAACAAAATAATGAGAGCACAAAGCAGCTCTCTCTCTTTCAAAGAACACCCAAGTAAAAACTACTTGGATATGTCTTTATGGAAGCTCTCAGTATATAACAGGTACGCCAACGTGAAGGCGGCTTCCTTTGTACCCAAAATCAGTTTAACGACATGATTCAGGTCGGAAAGATAGTTCTTCTGGATTACTGAACTGTAACCTGGAAGAACTGGATGGAGAACCCATCCGGAAGAGTTGTACAGCCCTCCGGAAGACGGCCACCGATAACCTGCGCCACGATAGCTGTTTCACCAGGTACCAGCGTACCGAAGCGACGTTGCGCCGGAACTTTCATTCCGAGCAGATCGCCGACAACAGCAGCAGTATCGGTATGGCCGATATAAGAATCGGCTCCGCCGGCGAGCAGGTTCTTTGCCTGTTCGACTGAAATCTTCTTGAACGAAACCGAAGCTTCGTCAAGAGCACTAATCATCTGAATGCTGAAAGCGTTAAAGAGTTTCATAGTAAACTCTCCTTTCTCTCCTTGTACAGGAGAATACAAAATACGAGAGTACGAAAGACTCTCTTTCAAAAGACACTCAAGTAAGGATAAAAAGGTTGAGTGCCTTTTTTCGAAGATAGTTTAACGTCGTTTCGGACGAAAGAAACCGAGAGTGCAGCTGACTCTCCTACAGAACACCCAAGTAGGTAACCTAAAAGTCTGAGTGCTCTTGTTTTACGATAGTTAGAAGGAGGATTCCAAGAATATCGGTACCCGAAGGGCGGCCGATTTCTTATCTCTTCTTGGCTATCGTACACTGCCTTAGCAAAAAAATACCTAAATTAAAAAATAGGGATTCTGCAAAAACGGCAGCGTGCGTCCTCTCTCTTCTTTATCCGAAAAGAGCCATAACTCTTCCGCAGAAAAGAAAACAGAGAACGCAGGAAACGGGCCTCCCAGAATCTCTTTTGGATATCATAATCCAAAAGAAATGTTAGAGAGAAACCCACTAAAAAACACTAAAGTACCAAAGACCGCGTATTCTCTTATGAAAAGGATAATAGTATCGTTCTTATCCAGAAAGCTCCCAAACTACACTCGTATTATACGCTATTTGACATAGAATATAAACTATGTATAATCGGGAAAGAGAAAGACAACAGTCTCTGAAGGGAGCCGGATGGCAGCGGAACCTTATCAGTAGCAATGCACAGCCAGACTGCGCTATCTACGACAGGAAGAGCACAGACAGACCGTACACCGTGCGTTCGGGAACCTTCAGCCACCCGGAGGGTACTTAAAAATATATAGCCACACGGCTCCTTTTTTGGACTTATCCTTTATTTTGTCGTATAATAAATCCATCAGAAAGGATCGTGATATTTTATGAAATTAAACGACTATCAGTTACAGTTACTATATGTTCATGCAAAAAGAACTTACGATGCATTCCAGTCCGTTAAAAATTTTGACTATTCAGGATATACTGAAAAAGAATACATCGCAAAAAGCAACGAACTTGAATTTCAATTTAATACTGAAGCCGCTATATTAAACGAACTGTTCGGCATTCTTTTAGGCCGTCAAACCGGTTGCGGAGAAAAATTAGCGAATGTCTTCTCTAAAACTCCACCGACCAAAGAGGATATCAAACAATTCTTCGAAGAGATTAATTAACTCTTTTGCCGAATTCACTCCAAATATAATTAATGACGTCGATGGTAGGATCAAAATCTTTTACCATGGCATCTATTTTCTTATTGGATAATGCAAATGGAACAGCCATTTTACGGATGACTTGTTCTCCACTATCTTTTTTTGTGCTGCAATTAATCAAATGAATTTTATGACTCTTGCAGTACTCAATGTCTTTTGCATGAAAATCGCCTATCCAATCTGTTTTAGCTTGAATCGGATATCCGTTAACACGGAAATCGATCTTTTCATCTCGATCTTCTCGCAAAGAAACCGAGACACGAAAATGATTCGTTTGAAACGACAGAATTGCTAAAATAAAGACATATACGATTTCGGCTAATTGGCCATTTTCAAGAGTCGTATAAGCGACTTTTTTATGCCAGAATGTATCGAATTCTTTTTCTTCACATCCGGCATAAGCCATTCCGATGGCTTCTTTCTTTAAATCAAATAACATTTTCATTCGTTCTTCAAAGCTTAACATATGAATCATCCTTTCTATATAAAAATAAAACAAAACAATATAAAAAATATGGAAGGGAGTTTTTGTTGATCGGGTCCTCCCACACGACCCGAAGTAGATTATCTACTAATGAGCGGCTTCTTCTTTGGCTACGACTTTCGTAACATTATATAATGTCACAAGTAAAGTAGCCCAATTACCCTTATTATCTGTAAGAAGATGAGTAGAAGCTACCTTACCTTCACGATTAGCTAAGATTTTGGCGAGACGACTACCTTTTACGCCGCAGTCGACGAAAGCCGGAGTTTTCTTTCCATAGCTAACAGGCGTACCATTGATATTTAAAACAATAGCTTTACCTTTAACCATAAGCTGTGCCGTAGCATCTTCATCTTCCAGATGTTTCTGAATATTCTGGAGATAAGTTGCTGCGTCTTTCACTTTGAGACGAAATACCATGACAGACGGATTTGCTTCCGCTTTCAGTTCGGGTACTTCGACTTCGGATTCGGAGAGAGTCTGTACGAATTCAACGAATTCTTCCCGAAGAATCTTAGTGCCGAGCTTATTGATGATATAGTTGTCTTCGACGAAACCATAACCGAACAGTAAGGCAATCCGACTCATGTCATCATAGTCGAACGTTGCCAGGCGATACATATTTTCAATGCTGTCTAACAACGAACGATACAGATTGATGTCATGCGTTTCGCTGTAAACCTGACCCGCATTTTTAATTTCGCTGATCAGCGTTTTTACGACGCATTTTGCGTCAATAGAGAGACCGTTGTATATTGCAATGCAACGATCTTTCGCTGCCTGATCAAATTCCGGCATCGTGGATACATCGTCGATGGCTTTCTGAGCCATTTTCTGCGTCTGTGCCGTAAGTGCATACTGGATACTCTTACGAGCATTATCTGTATAGAACATCTGTCCTTTTACGGAGTTAACCTTACCGGATTTCCAATCAATGCTTACTTCGACATCCGGATTTGTTTGACCGTTGAGCAGGCTACGGAGTTCTTCAGATACGAAAATCTGATAAAACTTAGAGCCAGCGTCGATAGTGCTTTCCTGATACCAACGGCCAACGCCCATATTGATGTCATGGAGGCAAGCCATGATATTTTCTTCGTCTAGTTTCATGTCATGAATCTGAGCGAAAACAGAATCAATCTTGTTGGCAGAAACTTCAACGAATTTTACATTGTCTTCGCTTCCATCAATCTTCAGAACCGGTTTATAATTTTTATTGCCAGCTCCAAAGTTACGGAACTTAACGGCAAACTTCTTAAAAGAATCGAAGTCGCGATTGAGTTCCATATATTGGAATTGTACGAATAAGTTCGTAACAGCTCCGACAGAAAGATTGCCGAAACTACGGACTTTGGCCATAGCTTTCGCCATTAAGTCCCAACCAATCGTAATCTGGCTGGAATCTTTAGTTGTCGGCGGTTCGCATTTGACAGCGATCGGTTCCGATTTTAATCCAAGAAGATCTGCGCGGATAAACGTAGCGCAGTCTCCATCAAAATCAAGACCAGCCTGACGGTTCTTGACAATCGGCATTGCCGGATACATCACGATGGATTTGCCGAGATTCTGGCAAAGATCATGGAGTACAGCTCCCTGTTCCGGATAGAGTTTACCGCTATTAACGGCATCGGTGATTCGATCATAGATAACATCGCCAATGTTGCGGACATTCGCGTATTCCCGCTGATCGAAAGACGGGAATTTGATTGAAGTATATTCGGTGATAACGTCCAAAGAGTTACTGAATATTTCATCGGCGTTCAACAGCTTAATTCCGAACAGTGCGCCGATATCGCCTACCAGTACGTTGTAACTCCCTTCCATCGGCATGTGGAATTTATTGAGCGCCTGACGGTCGCCCTTCAGAACCTGATCGATGGAACGTTTGAAAATCCAGCCATATTTCTTTTTGGCATCCGGATCAATGCTAAGAACAGCGTTCGAGAAGAGAACGTCGTCTGCCAACGTTTCTTCTGAAACATCCATAGCACGGAAATTGAAGTGATCTTCCAATGCTCTCTGGTGCGCCATCTTGAATACTTCTTTGGCTACTACTGGATCTTGGAACAAGATCTTTGTCAAGACCTGGTTAGCCAAAGAGGCATCGTAAGAATGGTTATCGAATCGTTTTACGATATTAAGGTTCGATACTCGACGGGTGTCAAAGGACGCTTTCAACGCGTCCATATCGGCCAGATACTGCGTACCATCTTTCGATTTAAAATCTCGGATGATCAGAACATGACCTTCGAACCGTGTACCTTTGCCTTTGCAATCGATAGCTGCGCGAATTTCTTCATTTAAGCAACCGTCGATTTGTTGACGGCAAATAACGATTGGATTCATATCCAGTTTGTCGATGATTTCTTCCATTGACTTATTAGATACACCAAGAGACAGAGTCTTGCATAAGTAAGCTCTGTTCTGTACGGCATGACCAGCTTTCACTAATGTGGTGAAAGACATGCCGTCCAGATCACCGTTAGCAAATTCACCGAAATAGATAGCAAGATTGTTGACAACTGGACCATCTTCAGTAACTGCCATCCAGTTGCCGAGACGAGACGACAGTTTAACAGCCTTTTCGGAAGAAACCGTTTGACCGATAAAATCGAAAAGGCAACCGAAATCGGCCGTATCCATGGCTTTACGAACGCGGTCGACGTTGTTATTGTTCAACAGCGTCAAGACGCCTTTCTTGACATTGTTCTTGGTGGAAATCTGTCCACCTTCTGGACCACCGAAACGACAGAAACCTGTCATATTCGAACGTTCATCGAATTTCTTGGCATCCTTACCGAAAACAGGGTAACAAGTCGTTACGCCCCATTTTTTCGGATTGTCGGCAGCACGGTAGAACTTCATGTTCTTGCCTTTACCGCGCATATAATAACGAGCCGTAAGGAGAACGGCTGCGCGATGCGGATCATTGACATGGCTAACGTCGATCTGGATGATGTTGTTGTTATCACCATTCAGAAGAAGTTCTTCTCCATTGAAGAAAAACTTAGACGGTTTAACCGTCACGATATCACGGATCTGCCGTGAAACTTGGATTTTTTCTGCAACAGGAACAGCATAAGTTCCATCGTCAGAGAATACGAAACGAATAATAGTTGCCATTGTAGTCGTAGTGTTGTTCATCATAGTAATCCTCCTAAAGAAACTAGACAAGAGTTTCTCTAGGTGATATACTTTATGTATCCACCTAAAGAAGCCTCTTTTTTATGCCTAGCTCTACTCGGTTTAACGTCATGAGCTGGACGAGAGCTATGGATTTCGAGGCAGTTTTACAGGTAAGACTATAGAGTTGCACTTCAACTCGCAGACTGTCTCTAATGGAACTGCGGCCAGGGACTCTATAGTCTGGAAAAACGGAAATTAATTAGAACATGGGAGTCGACTAGACAATAGTATGATAACGACACAAAGGACGCTAGAAAGCGGCAACTTTCATCCTTGCATCCTCTATGCCGGCTGATTGACTATTTCAGCAATTTAGCTAACGAAACAAGTATTATGGCCAATAATACCATGAAAGCCATAAAATCATACTTTGTCACGTCGTCCACCTCCTTTCTTAGGTGGGCAGGAGAGAGAACCAGTTGCAGCTGGTTCTCTCTTTATTTGCTTCTTTTTAAGGCTATTAAGAATAAACCGAACAGACTATCAGCAAGTTTTATGTGCTTTGCAAATAATCTGCGCAGGCGTAAGTTTGCCTGCGAATGTGCTAACAAGTTGACCATTTACAAAGACGTCAGTAAATTCACCGATATCCTTGTAATTGCCATTCTTGATGACACAAAGGTTTGCAGTGATATGCAAGCCTTTGGATGTGTTCCAACCCCACGATTCAAGAACTAAATCGTGTTTCCAGAACACTTTCTTAGCCAAGAAATCGTAATATTCCCGGCTTTCTTTCATGTCTTTCGCCATAGCTTCGTTTTTCTTCAAAGCCATGGCATTCCGAGCTTCAAGTTCAGCATAGAACTTTTTGTTGGCGTTGTAATTGCTAACGCCGAAAGCAACGAACAAAGAAATAACAACAATAATAGCAACGATAATGTAAATGGTTAACATAATAAGCCTCCTGTGTATTTTTATCGCGCCCATCTGGCGCAGAAAAAGTTTTTAGCCCTCGAATCAACTGACCGGGGGCTAGATTTTCCAAAAAAGAAAATCAATATAAAAGCAGGTACCCCCTTAAAAAATTTATATATTTTCTTTTCTATATATGGTTTTAAAATTCGATTTCCCTATAGACATTTTTATCCTAAAAATTTTCCTATATTCTCTTCTAACTTCTCTAAAAAAAACGAGGACGCCGATATTTCTTAGCGTCCTCTTTATTTTTTATAAAAAATATTTTATTTAAGGTACTTACTTTGGATACTTTTGTCCTGTTACTACTAGAAGGCGATAGAAATAAAGCCTCATATATTTTTATTTATTTGAAAGGAGATTTTATATCATGACTATTTTAGAAGGAACCGATCGAGAAAAAGCGTTATTTATCTTAAAGAACGCGCGCAATTTTATGGACTCCGCCAAAAAGAATATGGCGCTCGCGTTATCGGCTAAAGATAAGGATATCCAGAAAGAGTATATCGACATGGCTACGGAAGATCTGAAAAGTGCATCGAAATCGTATCGGTTAGGTTATATCTTCTTGAAACCTAACTTAGACGAATCAGATCCGTTTTTACGACAGCTCGAAGAAAGCTACGAACGATTGAATAACCTTCAGTAATAGAACCGAGAAAACAGAAAGGAAGAATGCTTATGTTTATAGATTTAGATTCTGAAGAGGATTTCGTGTATGATTTAGATTTCTTCACTGAACAAGTAACGATATACAAACTACTCGAAAAAAGAGTGCGTACCGGTGTTTGTATGAAACCGATCCGTTATAATCCATGGGATGAGACGAAGCGGAGCCGATTCATCGAATCGTTAATGCTACGAATTCCTGTGCCGCCTATTTATTTTGATGGTGCGAACGACAGTAGTTGGCTGGTCATCGATGGATTCCAACGATTGGATACGCTTAAATCTTTTATTCTAGATAAGACAATGAAACTAACGAACTTGGAGTATTTTACGTATTATAATAATTATTCTTTCAAACAGTTACCTAATAACATGCAACGAAGAATCGAAGAAACTTATATCACAATCCATGTCATTAAAGCCGGGACTCCAGAAAATATCCGGTATAGTATATATAATCGAATCAATCCTTAAAAATAAAGAAAGGCGCCGCTGGTCATAAAAAGATCGTGGCGCCGATTTTTATATATTCCTATGGGTATTATGATTATATATAGAAGTAATATTTTTGTAGAAACAAAAATATTAAATCTTATATTTTCAGATAAAGGAGATTTTAATTATGGGTGAAAATACAGATTACGTAGCGTCCGAATTGACGCAGGAAGAACGGGATGCTTTAGAATCCAGAACGAGACACGAAGATCCGGTTGGTTATTCCGAAAACGGGGATTACCAAGCTGCACCGGCATTCGATAGTCCGGAAGAACAGCTGGAACACGATGCCGAAGAAGCCGAAAAAGAAGCGCAGGAAGAAGCGCGTCGAGCTCCGGTATATCACGAAAATTAGTAATACGTATGGAGGAAGGACGACAAGACGCCCTTCTTCTTTCTATCCTATCTTTTTTTTTACTTAAGGTGGCTATGGCGTTGTGAGCTATGATAACAACAATAAGCCGGCGCATATTTCGGAGTTCGAGCTGGAGATGCGGACTTCACTTACGAAGTTAAGCGTCCAGCAGGAAGAATTAGCGAAAGATGTTCGCGATTACCTTTCAAAGACTGTATCGCAGGAAGTGACGATGTCGCAGATGCGGTCAGAAATAGATACCCTGTTCGATTATCATAAGGAACTGAAACAAGAACTGAAACAGAGTCGGGAAGATATCAGTAAGACGATCGACGATAAGATCGACAGCTTATATAAATTGACGGGGATCACGGCGTTCATCGTAAGTACGGTCATCGCTATGATAGGAATCGCTATAACGGCGAATATGCATTAAAAAAAGCGGCATAAAAAGCCGCTTTTTTCTTTTAAATATAACTAAATATTTTCCGAACGATTTCCGAAAGGTTAATTTTCTTCCGAACTTTAGATATAAAATATACGGTTACGGAGTGTATTTATTTGTTGCTGTATATTAACAAGCGTGTTAATATAGCGGATAAACGTAGGTCGTGCCTTGCTTCGTAAGTATAGATATTCGCATCTGATAAGTGTTACTTATCGGAATAATAAGGTTTTATGCTATATTTACGGCATCTTGCCGCCGCATTTGCCGCCATGATTTCACAAAATCGAATCGAGCTTCTTCATGGCTTCCCGATTGCGTTTATCCGTAATCGTATCGTAAATGTTCGCCGTCGTGGCAATGGTGGAATGGCCCAGCCGCTTGGAAACGTAGTCGAGCTCGATATTGTTTTCCAGCATCATCGTCGCATGGGTGTGGCGGAAGGAATGGAAACTGCCGCCACCGAATTCCTTTTTGCACCACATATTGAAGTACCGCATGTCATTGCTGTTCATGGGACGGCCGTCTTCACGGGTACAGACGAAATCGCTTTCGACGTAGTCGTCGCCGTAAAGACGATGGTTCTTGGCCTGCTGGGCCTTATGGCGGAGCAGGGCCTTGTATAAGGTTTCATTAAAAGGAATGGTCCGGACCGACGACTTCGTCTTCGGCGTCGCCTTGCAGACGGGCACACCCTTTTTGTCATACAAGGTACTGACCACGGAAAGCGTGCGGTTTTCCATGTCGATATGGGACCATTGCAGGGCCAGGCATTCGCCGACACGCAGGCCCGTACAATAGGCAATCATGCACGGCGCATAATATTTATGCCCTACCGGGAAGGCATGGAAAATAATCTGTATTTGCTGATGTGAAAAGATGACCGGCTTTTTCCGGGGAATATCGAATTTCGGCATCTTGACATTGGCCATGGGATTGATTTCGATATACTGGCGGTTGGAGACGGCCCAGCGCATGGCGTCGTTGAAGACCGTGAAAATAGATTTGACCGTTGACCGGGAATAGCCGTCTTCTTTCAGGCTGTTGATCCAGTCCTGGATTTCTGCCGTCGTCAGCGCTTCCAGGGCATAATTGCCAAAACGGGCACCAATATGCCATTTAATGATGCCGGAATAAGAATCATACGTATTAGGGCCTAAATTGATGCGCACATCCTTTTCCAGCCAGTCCCGCAAAAAAGCCATGACTTTGACTTCCGGCTTTTCCGGCAGCTCCCCGTCTTCATCCAGGGCTTTCATGGCCTGACGATAGGCTTTCGCCGCCTGGGCATACGAAGTACCGCCGACGCGTTCCACCCGCTGCCTTCCCTGACCATCTTCCGTCGGGACTTCAATCGTATAATACCATTTCTTGCCTCGTTTTCGTAAATACATATGCGGCACCTCCTTTGTTTACTATTGTACTATGAGAAAAGACAAGATGCAACAAACGTTCCTGCTGAATTTGCCGATTTAAAGGAAATAAAACAAGTTCCCCATGTAATTACTCATAAGATGATAAAAAACGCCTCATAAGTCCATTTATGAAAATCAGGCGGATTTTTCGCAAAGAAAGAAACTATGTTCGACGAAACGATTATCCCTTCGGCGAACATAGTTTCTATTTGCTTTATTTGGCCGATATGGTACAATAAAAACAGAGATAGTCCGATGGCGACACATCGGCTCTCCTCTATGTTTGTGTTTGAAGAAGGCCGTGTACCGCAAGGTATGCGGTTTTTTTCAGTTCATAAATTTATTTCTTATTAGCTGAAATAACCAGCACAATAAGCGTAGCAAAAGCTATCATTAATGATAATGCTTCGTATACACTCATGCCGATCACCCCGCTTTCGCGAGGAAAACCGAATACATCGAACTATCTCATAAAAATAAGTTTATCATTTTTTATATGAACTTCAAGATGTAAATTTCCAAGCCGATGATAGAATCAACATTAGCAAACTGTTGTATTCGGTAGAAGCAAAGCACAATTTTTATGGAATATTTACGCTGTTTATACATTCCTTTGTTATACTGAAAAGACTAGCACAGAAAAGGAATGATATCATGAAGAAACTGACTTATGAAAATATTGCCCATGCCAAAGAGCTGAATGTTTATTTAGAACAGGGAAACCGGGTCCTCGATGCCCTGGGGTATACGGACCATTCGCAAAAGCATACGGCAAAGGTAGCCGTCACGGCCGGCAAAATCCTGAAGAAGCTCGGCTATGACGCCCACATGGTGGAACTCGTGCGCATTGCCGGTTATATGCACGATTTGGGGAACAGCATCAACCGCGTAGACCATGCCCATACGGGGGCTCTCATGGCGTTCCATTTCCTGCGCGACTGGGGCGCACCGCCGGAAGATATTGCTGCCATCATCTCGGCCATCGGCCAGCACGATGAACGGAGCGGCATCGCCTTTGACCCCCTGTCTGCCGCCCTTATCCTGGCCGACAAGAGCGACGTCCGCCGGGACCGCGTCCGCAACACCGTGCCGGAAACCTTCGACAAGCACGACCGCGTCAATTATGCCGCCCTGTCGTCGAAGCTCCACGTCGACACGCACAAGAAAGTCATTACCTTGAACATCGAGCTCGATGAATCGATTTGCTCCATGATCGATTATTTTGAAATCTTTTCCCAGCGCATGCTCATGTGCAAGCGGGCAGCCGAAGTCCTGGGATTGCGCTTCAAACTCGTAGCTAATGGCAACAAGATTGCATAAGGGTTCATTTTTTAATAAAAGAAGAGGCTATCGCATAAGCAAAAACATGCATAATGCGATAGCCTCTTCTTTTCATGTACTGTAGGGGCGCTCACGTGGAACGCCCGCTTCTGCCTCAAATGATGCATCCCTATCGCAAGGACAGGATATGTTGGTCCTTATCCATGTACGATGAGTTCCAGTATATCCGGCCGGGTGTAGTGGCCGGCGGCGTCGAATTCCATGTGGCGCAGGACGACTTGGTCCATGTCCAGGTCGGCGTAGATGATGGCTTCCCGGTCCCAGACGGGCTCGGTGACGTAATGGCCGCACGGGTCGACGATGCAGCTGCCGCCGCGGCAGGCCGTGTCGTTCAGTTTGGCGACGGCTCCGCTTTCGACCAGGTCGGCCGGGTACATGTCCTTAGTGAAATACTGGTCGACGTTGAAGACGTAGCAGCGCCCTTCGATGGCGATGTGCTTGACCGTATCCTGCCATTCCGGGTTGTCATTGGTATTCGGTGCCAAATAGAGGCTGACGCCTTTCTGGTAAAGCGCTGTCCGGGCCAGGGGCATATAATTTTCCCAGCAGATGAGCGAGCCCATGGGCCCCCACGGCGTCTGGACCATGGGGAAATACGTCGACGGGTCATGAGAATCAACCCAGATATAGCGTTCTGCCCCAGTCGGTTTGATTTTCCGATGATGAGCCGCCAGCGTGCCGTCCGGTGCCAAGATGACATTACTGCAATACAGGGAATACGTCGTTTCATCCCGTTCGGTAATACCCAGGCTGACATAAGCTCCGGCGGCTTTGGCCGCAGCGGCTACGTCCTGCAAATCCTGACGGACGACGACGGCCTGGTCATAATAGCGCTTCCAGTCGGCCCGTTCGGCTTCGGAACGGCTGCCGACGGTAAAGCCGAAGGTCAGGCCATAGGGATAGCATGGGACCAGCGATTCGGGAAAGACGATGAGCTGTGCCCCATTCCGGCTGGCCTCCTCGATTTGATGGACGACTTTCTGTAGCGTCGCCTGTTTATTGAAGAATACAGGCGCTGCCTGTATGATAGCGGCGCGTAGTGTTTTTTGTAGGTTTCTCATGGTAAGTCCTCGCTTCCGATAAAATCAAAGTGGTAAGACGAGCTGGTGAAAGACCTGGCCGTCCATGTCCTTCCAGGTGAAGGTGTCCCCGTCCCAGAGGAGATAGCTGTGCGGGCTGTTTTCCTTAGGAAGCGACGTCGAGCCGGGATTCAAGTAATAGTTATCCTGGCCGAAGGGCTGCCAGATTGGGACGTGCGTATGGCCGTGGAGCAGGATGTCGCCAGGCTGCATGGGCGGCAGAGATTCCAGGTTGTAGCGGTCGCCATGAGTCGCATAGACGAGGCGGCTGCCCTGGGTCAGGATGGCATAGGTGGCCATGATGGGGAATTCCAGGACCATCTGGTCCACGTCGGCATCACAGTTCCCGCGGACACAGAGAATGGCCTCTTTGACTGCGTTGAGCATGGCAAAGACTTCCTTCGGCGCATAGTCCTTGGGCAGGTCATTGCGCGGTCCGTGATAGAGGATATCGCCGAGCAGGACCAGGCGGTCAGCCCCTTCCCGCTTCCAGGCGTCGAGCATACGGCGGCAGTAATAAGCCGAGCCGTGGATATCTGAAGCAATGAAGAATTTCATTTATTTCGCCCCTTTCTTGGCATCGATGGCGGCAAAGACCGTACAGTAGTTGCCTTCCGGCGTCCGGCATTTCGAGCAGTGGACACAGCGGGCCGGCCGCAAATCGCCCTGGTTCCAGCGGCGGACCAAACCCGGTTCCGATAATAAGGGCCGGCTCAGGCCGATACCGGCCAGTTTCGATGTCTTCAAGGCCGTTTCCATCTGCCGCGGGTCCTTGAAGCCGCCCGTTACATAGACAGGGACGCGTACGACGTCGGCTATGTCTTTGGCATAATCGAGGAAATATCCGCCGTCGCGGATGACGTGGCCATCCCATTCCAGGCCGATTTCCTGCTGGGCCTTGCCGTGGATATTGCCGCTCACTTCGATGGCGTCGATGCCAGACTGCTGCAGGCGCCGGCAGATATCCAGCGAATCTTCAAAGGTCAGGCCGCCTTTAAAGAAATCGGAACAGGTAATCTTGATCCAGATGGGGAAATGCGGGCCCGCTGCCTGACGGATAGCCGCGATGATATCGCCGACGATACGGTAGCGATTGGCCGGCGAACCGCCATAGGCATCGCTGCGCCGGTTGTAATAGGGACTGAGGAACTGATTGAGCAGGTACGAATGGCCGCCGTGGATTTCGACAGCATCGAATCCGCTGTCGCGGACGCGCTTGGCCGCCTGGGCATATTCGCCGATGAGGTGCTGGATATCGGCCGGACTCATGGCGACACCGACAGTCCCGGTCTTTCGTTCCGGCACGGCTGACGGCGAAAAGATAGTCCGCCCTTCCCGCTCAAAGGTCGTCTTGGTCCCGCCATAGGCGATCTGCATCATGATCTTCGCCCCATAGGCATGGACGCGCCGGGTTAACTCCTGATACTGCGGGATAAAGGCATCGTCATAAATGCCCATCATGCCGGCGTTGGGCCGGTCTTCCCCATCGACGCGGGCATAGCCCGTACAGATCAGGCCCACTTCGTTCTTGGCCAGCTGGTCGTAGATGCGGTACTGCTTTTCCGACATATAGCCCTTGGCATCGGCCAAGGCTTCCCACGTCGCACTGCGGAGGATGCGGTTGCGCACGGGCATCCCGGCGATGACGGCATGTTCCAATAATTTCATATATATAATCCCCCTTTTTTATCAATTAGTTAGCCACTAGCCACTAGCCACTAGCCACTAGCCACTAGCCACTAGCCACTAGCCACTAATCCAGTATACGAATTTTTTGCTGAAACTGCAAGGCTGAAGGCTTCACGGTATCTTTCATCCTTCCAGCGAACGGACAACCACAGCCAGCTGACTGACAGCCCGGCGGAATTCTTCCGGCGTCGTATAGGCATAGGACAGGCGCAGAGACTGGGTGTGGCGGCTGGAATAGATATCGCCGGGATTGATGAGGACGCCAGCCGATACGGCTTTGCGGAAGAGCAGTTCCATGGGAAGTCTGCTGCGGAAGGTAAGCCAAATATAGAAACCGCCCTGCGGCACCTGCCAGTCTGCCATGTCCGCAAAGACTTCGGCCAAGGACTGACAGGCTGCCTGGCAGCGCCGCTGCAATTCACAGCGCAGCCCATCCAGATACTGTTCATAACGACCGCTGGTCAGGAACCGGGCCAATACCTGTTGAGACAGGGAGCTGGCGCCATAGTCAATCTGCATCTTGACATCGCCCAGGCGCTGTACGACTGGTTCCGGCGCAATCATCCAGCCGATGCGCAGCCCTGGCGCCAAAGATTTGGAAACACTTCCCAGATAGAGGACCCGGCCGCCAGGGTCCAGGCTTTTCAGAGATGGCGGCGGCGTTCCGTCAAAGGTCAGTTCTTCATACGCCCCATCTTCAATGATGGGCAGATCATAGCGGTTGCATAATTCCAGAAGCTGGATGCGGCGCCGACGGCTTAGGGTCCGGCCTGTCGGATTGTGGTTCGTCGGGATAGTATAGAGGACGCTGTTTCCTCTATCCGAAGACTGGCGCAAGTGTTTTTCCAGGGCTTCCAGCGACAGGCCCTGGTCATCCATGGGCAGGCCGCAGAGGCGGAGATGGGCAGACTGAAAGACCTGGAGCGACTTGACATATGTCGGGTCCTCGACGTAAACTGTCGCCCCGCCGCGAAGAAGGCCAGCCGATATGAGCTGGAGCCCCTGTAGGGCGCCAGACGTAATCAAGATGGACGACGACGCCACGATCAGCCCCCGCTTCCGGGCATAGTCTGCCAGGGCCTGACGCAGAGTGGGCATTCCTAACGGTTCGACATAGCCCAAAGACGTAATAGTGTCGGCCACGTCCCGCATCGTCTGGCGGAAGGCATCCTGCGGGAACAGCCTGGGGTCCAGTTCGCCCGTACCGAGACGGACCAGGCGGTCATCGAACTCCAGGGTATTGATGGCCTGGACGACTTCCTGATTGGCCCGGAAATAGCCAGCCGTCATGTAACGGTTCCAATCCGGCTGAACCGGCAGGCGCAGGGACCAGGCCGTACTGGCTACGACCGTCCCCTGGCTGCCCCGGCCCTGGAGTACGCCCGCTTCCAATAGCGGCTTCAGAGCCTGGTTCAGAGTACTCCGGTTCACCTGGAAATGCCGGGCCATCTCGCGCTGAGACGGCAGGCGCGTCCCGGCCGGCCATTCACCGCTTTCCATTTTTCCATACATCCATTCGAGGATTTGCCGGTATACGGGCACGGCCTGCGCAGGGTCGGGATGCCATTCGATTTGCACGGGAATATGCCGCTTCATCACATCGTCTCCTTTTTGGTTGGTATAATTCACATCGCTTTGGCGGGTTGGAATCCGGCATAGCTCTGTTATACTGTGATTATACCACACGAACCAACTTTCTTTGGTTGGAAAAGAAGGAGGCTTTTTTTATGTTCTTTTTCCAAGGCCTGACCATGGGACTGGCTTACGTCGCTCCCATTGGCATGCAGAATCTCTTCGTCATCCATTCGGCGTTATCCCATTCCCTGCGCCGCGCCGTCGTGACAGCGCTCATCGTCTTGTTCTTCGACATCAGTCTGTCGCTGAGCTGTTTTTACGGCATCGGCAGCCTGCTGGATCATCTTCCCTGGCTCAAAGCGGTCATTCTGGGCGCAGGTACGCTGCTCATCCTCTACATGGCCTATGGCATGATCCGCCAGGTCCCGGATGCGCTGACCCTTAAAGGTCAGCCGGCCTCTCTGGGCCAGACCGTTTCCAAAGCCTGTATCGTCACCTGGATGAATCCTCAGGCCATTTTGGACGGCACGATGCTCCTCGGCGCCTTCCGCATCACCCTGCCTGCCGCCGAAGCCACGACCTTCCTGACCGGCGTCCTCCTGGCATCGGGCCTGTGGTTCCTCTCGCTCACGGGCTGCGTCGCCGCCTTCCGCCACGCCATTACGCCCCGCATCCTGCGCGCCATCAACGTCCTCTGCGGCACGGTCCTCATGCTGTACGGTCTCCATTTAGGCTATACCTTCGTGCAGTTCTTTCAAATCTAAGACGGATTCTCCATGATATGGAGGATTTCTGCATCGGTATGAGCCATACCTTGATTACCAAACTTTACTGATTTTTTAACCCTTTTTCGATAACGGGCCCGACTTTAGCTTCCCATGCGGCAAAATCTTTTGTTCCCGTCATGACATGCCACGATTTAGCACGATATAAATGCCGGTACAACTTCTGATAATTCGGGTCCGACGCAGCCAATTCCTGCATGACGTCCTGACGAGCCGCTAAGAGATACTGCGGTACGCCTTCTTTCGAAGCCGGTTTCAGGGCGGCCATCATGAAAGGCTTAGAAGTCAATAAGGCCACTAATTTTTGAGCCGGTTCTACCTTATTCACTGGAATCTGGGAAGAGATGCTGACGTAATCAACATAGGCCGTCGCTACATCGGGATGTTCACAGCTGGAAATGGCCTTGACGTCTGTATCATCCCCCTGTCCGAAGCGGACGATGGCGCTCATCGCTTCCGGATAGGCATACAACGCCCGGCCATGGCCCTGAGCAAACCATTCAGCCCGCGTAAATTCATTGCCATCGTCATAACGGCCCGTTGCGGTGCCCGTCATCGCGTACAATTCTTTCAAATACTGCATGGCATCCGCTTGAACGTCTCCCATGGCCTGTACCGGAACGACCTTTCCTGTATGGTCCTGAAGAATATTATAGTACTTCATTTCATTATTTAAGCTGAAATCAGCGATGACACCTTCGTCCCGTCCGGGAAGTAATGCCTGGGTCTTCCGTGGACCGATGGCTTCATAAAGCTGTTGCATCGTCTGGACACGGGATACGGCATGATCCTCTTTGTGGTAAAACAGCGTATCCATGCAGACCATCTGCGGGATGCCGTAATACGTCCCCTGAGAGTACCCCTATTCTAACGTCCAGTCTGGATAGGCAGAGCGGGCTGGAATGGTTTCTCCTAAGGGATAAAGCAGCCCTTTTTCTATATATTGCGGCGCATAAAGGCCATCGAAGACAAAAACATCACTTTTCGGCTCTTCAAAATAGCAATCCCAATCGACGAAACGCAATGTCACATCGGGTTCAATATTCTTCCATTGCGCAGTCAAAGCCGTTTCAAAGGCCTTAATATCAGGAACATAGCGGAACAATCCTACAGTCAGCACCTTTTTGTCTGTCTCCGTTCCCTGTCCCGGTTCACTGGCCATCCCTGTCACCACAGTCATCATGGAAAAGGCCAGGCTTAAAATGATACGAAATAATCGTTGTCTCATATGCTTATCCCCTTCAACATAAATTAGCCAGCAGGCAAAGCCCTGCCAGCCAATTTATATTGTAGCATATGTCATCATGCGTAGTCACTTTTACTTTATAGTTTGAAGCACAGAGTTTGTAGTTTACAGAGAAATCTTTTAAATTTAAAACCATTCGCTAACTGCTAACCGCTGACTGCTAAAAAAGCACTGTCTTCATATGACAGTGCCTTTTTATTACTGCATAGCTCGTTTCCGGCTCATCCACAGGCCGATGGCGATGACGCCGCCAGCTAGTACGGCCTGAAGGGTCATGGGTGCCCAGGCACCAGCCATTTGCTGCATCAGGGTCCCCAAGATTTTATCGTGGCCGATCATGGAACCGGCTGTCCAGCCCAGCAAACCGGCGCCGGCATAGAGGATGACCGGGAAGCGGTCCATGAGCTTGCCGATGACCGTACTGCCGCCGACGATGATGGGGATGCTGATGAGGAAGCCGCAGGCGACGAGAAGGAAGCTGCCGTGTGAAGCCCCGGCGATGGCTAGGACGTTGTCGACGCCCATGGCTGCGTCGGCGATGATGATGGTCTTGATGGCTCCCATGAGGCTGTCCGAAGCCGTCACGTTCTCATCGTGTTCTTCCGGAATGAGCAATTTCACAGCAATGGGCAGCAGGATGAGGCCGCCTAAGGCCTGTAAAAAGGGAATCGTCAACAGCCAGACGGCGATGAGGGTCATGACCAGACGGATGACGACAGCACCGCCGGTCCCGATGAGGATGGCTTTGCGGCGCAGATTGGCTGGCAGCTTATTGGCCGCCATGGCGATGACGACGGCATTATCGCCGCCGAGGAGGATGTCTAGTAAAATGATAGAGCCTAAAGCCATGAAAAATTGCATCGATAAGATTTCCATAATATACCTCTTTCTTTGAAAAACAAAAGAGACTTCCGCATGGTATCAGCAAAACTGGTATCATGCGAAAGTCTCACCCATTGCGATAGCAACGCTGCCACCAGCCGGTCAATGACGGCACGATGTTGATGACAACTGACGAGAGGTTACTCCCCTTCGCGATTCGATTGTAGATTAAGTATACCAGGCCTGGACCCACCTTGTCAATATCGTTCCTTCCTGTTCCATGTTATAATAAAAGCAAAAAACCAGGAGGTATCATCATGAGTACACAACGTATCGGATTCATCGGGACCGGTGTCATGGGCAGCGGCATGATCCGGAATTTACAGAAAGCTGGCTATCCCGTCAACATCAACACGCGGACGAAGGCCAAGGCCGAAAAGCTCATCCAGGAAGGCTGTCGCTGGTTCGATTCGCAGGCAGAACTGGCCGCCCAATCAGACGTCGTCATTACCATGGTCGGCTATCCCCAAGATGTAGAAGCCGTCTATTTCGGGGAACACGGCGTCTTTCGCGGCAAACAGGGCGGTTTCGTCATCGACATGACCACGTCCAGCCCTTCCCTGGCCAAGCGCATCTACACCCAGGCCAAAAAACAGGGCATCGAAGCCTTGGATGCACCCGTTTCCGGCGGCGACATCGGCGCCCGTCAAGGGACACTGGCCATCATGGCCGGCGGCGAAGAAGCGGCCTTTGAAGCCATGAAGCCTATTTTCTCAGCTATGGGCCAGACCCTGACCTATTTCGGCCCGGCCGGCAGCGGCCAGTATGCCAAGATGAGCAACCAAATCGCCATCGCCTCGAACATGATGGGTGTCTGCGAAGCCATGGCCTACGCGAAAAAAAGCGGCCTCGACCCGGAAAAAGTCATCGCCACCCTTTCCGCCGGAGCCGCCGGCTCCTGGTCCCTGGCGAATCTGGCACCGCGCATGCTGCAAGGCGATACGAAACCAGGTTTTTACATCAAGCACTTCCTCAAAGACATGCGCATCGCTATCGAATCGGCAGAAGAAATGGGACTGGACCTGCCAGGACTGCGCTTAGCCAAAAAACTCTACGACCAGCTGGCCGACCAAGGCATGGAAAACTGCGGGACCCAGGCCTTGTTCCAGTGGTATGACCACCAATAAAGAGCTGCCCCATGGACAGTCATGCCATCCGCTGCTTTCAGCGGGTCTTTGAAAAAAAGAGCATCCACCAGGCGGCCAAGGACCTGTGCATGACGCCGCAGGGCGTGAGCCGGGTCATCAGTGCTTTAGAAGGAGAAATGCAGACGGCCCTTTTTATCCGCAGCCGCAAGGGCATGGAAGCGACGCCGGAAGGCCGGTATTTTTACGAGCACACGCAGGAACTGACCCGCCAGCTCCTGGACCTGCAGCTGGGGATGCAGGCGTTGAAGCGGAAAAAAGCAGGCCTGCATATCGGTTTCTCCTGCGGCGTCCTGAATATTCTCTCCATCCATGTCTTGAAAGGCGTCATGGCCCGCCATCCGGACAAGTCCCTGGAATGGGTCGAGGATTTCAACGAAAAGATTGTCCAACTCATTGCCGAAGACAGTTTATCCTGCGGCTTCTGTATCGGCCCGATCCGGTCAGATGCCTTTTTCCAGCAGGAAATCTATCGCACTGGCATCGAAGCCGTCGTCTATGAGGGCCATCCTTTTTATGACCGGCCGTCCATCACCATTGAAGACCTGAAAGGGCAGCCCCTCGTCGGCCTGAACGAGCATTTCTCCTTATTCCATAGCATCGTCAGGCATTGTGCCGATTTCGGCTTTACGCCGCAGTTCGTCGTCAAGACCATGGAGAGCCGCCTCATCTATCACTTCTGTCAGGAACGCGTCGGCATCGGTATCGACGTGAACATCCATGCCGCCCCGCCGCCGCTTCGTTACGTCCCCATCACGGAAGGGACGCCGTGGCGCATCTTCTTTGTCTGTAAAAAAGAAAAACGCGATGATTCCTTATTCCAGGAAATCATCGCGGCCCTGACCTCGCATCTGCAACTATAGCAACAAATCGTTGACACCTGCTGTCGTTTCTTTGATGGACGGCAGCTCTTTTTTTATGATACTGTAGAGGAGAAATACAGAGACACTATCACGCTGATTACAGGAGGTTCCTCATGACTCGAAAATTCCCGCACGTATCCAGTCCCATCACCATTGGCCGCACGACCTTCCGCAACCGTATCTTTTCGGCCCCCATGGGTGGCACGGACATTACCAACGACGGCTGTATCGGCCCGAAATCGACAGCCTTTTACGAATTGCGCGCCAAAGGCGGTGCCGCTGCCGTCACGGTTTCCGAATTGATGGTCCATCCCCAGACCGACGGCTCTCACGCCTATCATCTGGACGAATCGATTCTCAATTCCCTGGCCGCAGCGACCTACACGGCCGATGCCATCCGCCGCCACGGCGCCATCCCCTCGCTGGAATTATCCCATTCGGGCCAATTCGCCGGGACCTATATGACCGACAAAAGCCGTCAGCACGGGCTCTGCCAGTGGGGTCCCAGTGAAGGGATGCGCCCTGATGGCGTCCCGGTCAAAGCCCTGACCCAGGAACTGATCGACGATATCGTGAAAGCCTATGGTCACGCTGCAGGCCTGGCCAAACGTGCCGGTTTTGAAATGGTCATGATCCACGGCGGCCACGGCTGGCTCATCAACCAGTTCCTCTCGCCCTTGTTCAATCACCGCAGCGACCGATACGGCGGCTCCCTGGAAAACCGCGTCCGCTTTGCCATCGAAGTCCTGCAATCGGTCCGCACCGCTGTCGGCCCCTTTTTCCCCATCGAATTCCGCATGAGCGGCGCCGAATTCACCGAAGGCGGCTACGACCTGGAAGAAGGCATCCAGATTGCCCAGGCCATCGAAGCCTACGCCGATATCATCCATGTATCGGCCGGTACGTATCAGAAAACCTTTGGCATCACTCACCCTTCGATGTTTGAAGCCCACGGGCGCAACGTCTATTTAGCCGCGGAAATCAAGAAGCACGTCAGCAAGCCCGTAGCGACTATCGGCGGCCTGACCGACCCGGCCATGATGGAAGACATCATCGCTTCGGGGAAAGCCGACATCGTCTACATGGCCCGGCAGCTGCTGGCCGATCCCGAAACGCCGCAGAAAATCATGGAAGGCCGTGACGCCGACATCGTCCACTGCCTGCGCTGTTTCACCTGTATGGCTGAACGGGCGGCGACTGCCACGCGCCGCTGCACCGTCAATCCCCTCATCGGCCGGGAACTGGACGGGACGGAAATCCAGCCGGCACCGGTCAAAAAGAAAGTCCTCGTCGCCGGCGCCGGCCCTGGTGGATTGTATGCAGCCTATACGGCAGCCCGCCGCGGTCATCACGTCATCCTCTGTGAAAAAGAAAGCGAAGTCGGCGGCATCCTGAAAAGCGAACAGGCCATCCCTTTCAAACGGGAAATGTATGAATTGGGAAAAACTTATGAACGCCTGGCCCGCCAGGCCGGTGTCGAAATCCGCCTGAATACGGAAGTAACGCCGGCATACGCTGCCAAAGAAAAGCCGCAGGCCCTGATCATCGCCGCAGGGTCACGTCCCCTCGTCCCGCCGATCAAAGGCTTGGACGGCGACAACGTCATCATCGTGAACCAATACTATAAAGAAAAAGCCAAAGTCGGGAATCACGTCATCGTCTTCGGCGGCGGCCTGGCAGGCTGCGAATGTGCCATCCACCTCGGCCAGGAAGGCAAAGAAGTGGAACTCATCGAAATGCGCCCGGCCCTGGCACCGGATGCCAATGTCCGCCACCGCCCCCTGCTCCTGGCTCAAATCGAAAAGTACGTCCACGTCCATACGCAGTATAAAGGCATCGAAGTCACGCCAGAAGGCGTCCTCTGCCAGGACCCGCAGGGCCAGCGCGTCCTTGTCCCTGGCGATACGGTCATCTGTGCCTTAGGCCAGCGGTCCTGTACCGACGTCGTAGAAGCCCTGCGGGACAGTGCGCCTTTCGTCCGCGTCATCGGCGATGCGGCCAAAGTATCTACCATCACCAACGCCGTCTATTGGGGTTACTGGGCTGCTCTCGATATCTGATATCTGGTCCTGGTCAGTCCTCATACCAGCCAAACAGGGTTTGCCCCGTCTCTAACTGCTGAATCCGGGCCATGTCGTCCGGCGTCAGGGTGACGTCGAAAATATCGAGATTCTCCACCATCCGCTCCCGATGGGACGATTTCGGGATGACGCCGATGTCCTGCTGCACCAGGTACTGCAAGGCAATCTGTGCGGCCGTCTTGCCGTATTTCTCGCCGACAGCCTGTAAAATGGGCTCCTGGAATATGGGCTTTTTCCCTTCTGTAAAAGGGCTCCATGCCTGCATTTGTGTCCCCTGTGCCACAAGTGCCTGCTGGAGCTCTTTTTGCCTGTAATAGACGTGGCACTCGACTTGGTTGACCATGGGGATAATATCACAACTTCCGATAAAATCAAGATATTCCCGGGCATTGAAATTAGAAATGCCAATGGCCCGGACCACGCCCTGGCGGTAAGCTTCGGTCAAGGCCCGATACATGTCCAAAGCCTCGGCATAAGGCTCGTGGATGAGCAGCAAGTCGATATAGTCGGTCTGCAACCGGGCCAGCGATTCTTCGATACCCTGCCAGGCCAGCTCATAGCCAGCCCGGGTCTGACATAGTTTCGTCGTAATGAAGACATCCTCCCGGCGAAGGCCGCTTTCGGCCACGGCCTGGCCGACGATGGCTTCGTTATCGTACATGTGGGCCGTATCGATGAGACGGTAGCCGACGGATAAGGCCTCCCGGATAGCCTGCTTCCCTGCTTCTCCTTTCAGCATCCACGTACCAAAACCAACAGCCGGCATAGTCAGACCATTATTCAAAATGATGTGCTTGTGCATGCTACTCCTCCATTCATCCTACAAATTCAAAAAAAAGGAACTGCGCATGATACGCACTTCATGCCACAGTCCCTGTCTTACTTATCCTAGTTCAAGCCGCTGAATGATAATTAACAACAGCAATTTCCGTCATAGAATTACGAACGGAATCAGCAATTTTATATAATTGCTGCATGACTTCTGTCGAGTAATATGTTTCTCCGCACTGAGTGCACACTTGAGACGGCACATTGCGAATAATCACAATACAGGAGTCAAGATCAATAGTAAAAGTGGTCAAAGCATCTTGTAAATCACCTTTGCAAAATGTGCAGTTCATCATCATGTATCCCTCCGTTTCGTAAATGTTTCATTCCATTTATTGAAATCTGGCTCGTATGCGGTGATGATAGTCAGGGTATCGTCATTCACAATGATACAAACAATATGCAGCTTTCTATTTTGAACCGTACACCCAAAAACAAGACAGCTAGGAAAAGGATAATCTGATGGATAATCTTCAATAATCCTTCCGTTGGACAAAGCCTGTAATACTTCATTAGGTGATATATGCCGACTGATTAATCGCTTGGCAACATGCTCTGTCCATTTTATTTTACCAGAGTCAACCGAATCTTTAATTATCGGTAATAATAGGCTATTAATTATACAATACCATGTTACCTGGCCAAAATCAACTTTTTCAAAATAATTGTTTGCTCTAAACTTATTATACACCAAGGAGCTCCTTCTCTTTTTATGTTTTCTTTAATGCATTAAAGTTTCCCCACAATTATTTTACACCATCCAATTTGGGAAATATCTTAAGGCAGCTATGTAATTATAAAGGGGGGTGAGATTATAGAAGGGCATCTTATGCCCAACCATGTACATATGTTAGTAAGCATTTCTCCGAAATTGAGCGTTTCTTCATTCATGGGATACTTAAAAGGAAAATCGGCACTAATGATGTTCGATAGGCACGCCAATCTCAAGTATAAGTTTGGGAACCGTCATTTTTGGGCGGAAGGGTATTACGTCAGCACCGTAGAGCTTAATGAAAAAACAATCCGAAAATATATCCAAGACCAAGAAAGAGCGGATATTATCCAGGATAAATTAAGTGTAAAAATATGAAGATCCGTTCAAACACTGATTTGTGTTGGGGCAATCCCTTTAGGGATACGTGACGAGTGAAATGCACAGTGGCTTGAACAAAGTGAAAGCCAGCGCCTTGAGACGCTGGCTTTCAGCAACAAAGGCTTATAGCCGTCAGCCGAGCCACCCGTTTTACGGGTGGCGGCGACTGGTTAGCAGTTGGCTTTAAATTTAAAGTTCTTCTCTGAAATTGTAATGTATCCATGTAAGATTTTGTACGCATGCGTGCCAAATTTTGCGTTTCAATAATAGGAGATAAAAGTAACTGTGTTTTTATATGGAAAATTTGAGTTCCATCAAAAAAAATACGTTTTGTACAACCAAAAAATCATCCTAAATAATAGAACTCAATTTCATTCCATCATATGACCAATAATAGGCGCCACGATAACTCCCGGACTTACTCACTCTCCCCATTCTATTAAAAAGTTCTCGTGTCAAAGGCGAAAGTTTCCAGCGTTTTCCTTCAAATTCTACTTCTTTATCCGATACCACTTTAGCAGTAATTGACGGATTTGGATTAAAATTAATCGTTTCTCCAACAAGTTGGAGTTCTAAAAAGGACAATCCACGATTTTCCTTAATACTAAAATTGTTAGTCCGTCTTATTTCTTCAGGAATTGGAATTACTTCTGTTAGAAGATAATTGATAATCCATTCTCCTCTATGAATAATAGAAGTTTTGTTCCATTTTTTGCGATTTGTAATTTCTTTTCGTGCAATTTGCAATCCTGCCTTGTTTTCATAAACATCTTTTTTATAAGAAAAGGGTTTATTGCCCAATTCTTGATTATGACGAATCAAGGTTAAATTGCCAATGGTATTTATAAGTTCTTGATGGACGCTCTCATAATCATCTCCTAATTCTTCTTGCCAGTCATAATTCAATGTCTGAGGCATGATGTGTTCTATTTGAAGTTTTTCGTCGCTCGGCCGATTTTTCGTCATTTTTTCTTCAATTAAAGAAAGTATAAATCGGCAATATTGTAAATTATAGAAATTAGCAGTCATAAGATATCGTTCCAGCTCAATATCATTAGGAAGTCTCAAACGGTTTTCCTGTTGAATCAGTATACTAAACATAGCTTTCCTTTTATTCGGAGCATTTTTTAATTTCCACATGTAATTTACATATAAAGGAAACGTTTTGTTTTCCGCCTGTGTCAATCCAAGAATACGTCTTCTAATGATATAGATTTTGAATACATGTAGTATATCTATAATATCATCGTCGTCAAATTCTCCATTTCTCCATTCATAGAGAAGTGCCATGAAAAATGAATAAGCTGTGGATACACGCAGAAATTGAAAATCCTTCAACTCATAATCGATCCCTATATGCCCGGTTCGTCCACCTGGCAAAATATAAGCATATAAATCAGCACAGCTTGACAGTTTTTTCATCACAGTCTCTGCTTCCAAATCACTAAAAATTTCTTTGAATATCCTATACAACAGCAGTTTACAACTTTTTGAACAAATAAATATCGCGTAACCACACCTTTGAAGT
>ERZ773158.435-NODE-435-length-51127-cov-11.066671_pt1 | contig 51127 bp, 58 predicted proteins | sample MGYA00511918_ERZ773158 | MGnify/ENA primary metagenome ERZ773158 (study PRJEB29015, sample SAMEA2737876) | human gut metagenome | biome: human gut; feature: human-associated habitat; material: faeces | place: China | collected 2012 ...
TAAGTGTCAGGGATAATGAGTTATTCTCTTTTACCCGTCAGAAAAAGATTGACCACGCAACGAATATCACCGGAGAGATAGCTGCATACGCTTATCAGATATTTAAGGAAAACTATAACTGGAGCAAGCCAATCCGTAGTGTTGGTGTCCGAGGTGCAGATTTAGTGACAGATAATTATTGGGAACAGATTGATTTGTTCTCAAGTGTGGAGAAGCGTGAAAAGCAGATGAAGATGGATTCAGCGGTGGATGAGATACGCAGAAGATTTGGATTTTACAGTATCCAGAGGGGGCTCATGTACCGGGACAGGATTCTGTCGGCAGTCAATGCAAAAGAAGAACACACAGTACATCCACATGGATACTTTTCAGGTTAGCAACGAGAAGTGCTAGATAATCAAGGCGCAGATGTGTTGTGCTTGCACATAAACATATGGGACTTGGTTATCTGATACGGCGACTGCCGTGAGCGAAATGAAGCGAAGCGGAATTGAGCTGCACTACGAGTAGCGATAGAGTAAAAAAGAGGGAGGCGGAACATGAGCGAAGCAGCGAGAATTGATCTGGTAGACAGAGCACCATTGACGGAGAAGCAACAGAATGTGTATGAAAGCATTATGCAATATCAGTGTGTGAATGGTTATGCTCCTACTATTAGGGAGATATGCAAGATGGTAGGGGTGGCATCGACTTCAAGTGTTTATGCACATCTGAAAATATTAGAAGAAAAAGGCTATATAGCAAGGAAGATGGATGCTTCCAGAGCAATAGCAATCTTGTAAGGAAGGTGATTACATTGAGCAATAAGGTATATGTTGATGTACTTGCAGAGTTTTCAAAGGACGGACTGCTCATTCCCAAAGAGATAACATGGGAAGATGGCAGAAAGTATGAGATTACACGAGTAAAAGACAAGCGCAGAGCAGCCAGTACAAGGGCTGGCGGCGTTGGAGAGCGTTATACCTGTGTGGTAGATGGAAAGGAAATATTCCTTTTCTATGAAGATAACAATATGTGGTTTATGGAAAGAGCCGGAGCCTGATGTGATTATGTGCTGACAGCACAATTCATATCAGTTGGCTTTAGATCAGCAAAGCCGGGGAATGTGCAGACATTCATCGGAACTCCCGGCAAAAGGCTTGCAAAGGTGATTTCCCTTTCCTTTACGAGTACAGAATTGTAGATTGATGATTTTGTATGAATAAGGAGCGAACTGAATTGAACAAAGGAAATGTTATAGAAATTAGATGTAAAAAATGCAACAAGTTAATGATGGAATACTTTGTATGCGGTGATGATTCCGCTGTAGCACTTCAGAATATTGGAATTAAGTGTGACAGATGTAAGCGAGTGATGATACTCAAGAAGTATTCCGAGGGAATGATGAAGGAACATTCTGAGAATGGGACTTTCAGAATATAATGATTGACAATTAAATTACAGCCCACCTGATAAGGGCACATCGAAAGATGGAAGCACCAGAGACGCAGGGGAAACGAACAGTATTTATGATACTGGTTTCCTCGTGCGTCTTTTTTAGTGCTGTAAAGGTAATCCGACTTGTTCGTTTCCAAGGGCGGCAAGGAGGATTTATGAGCAGTAAAGCACAGACAAGAGAAAAGGATTATGAGAGAGGATTACGAATTGCTGACAGTAGAAAGGCGATAGGATTATCACAGGATGAGTTAGCTCATAGAGTAGGTATAGGCAGACAAGCAATATCTGCGATTGAAAATGGTGGAGATTTTAAGACACAGACATTAGATAATCTGGCAATCGTACTTGGTGTATCTGTTGATTTCATAATGTATGGAAAGAATGAAGAAAATTCAGAACTATTATCTGAGGCAATGGATGTTCTTTCAGATATGGATGAATTGCAGATAAGACAGTGCCTTGCAATGATGAAAGCGATGAAAAGCGTGTCAGTTGAAAAGTGATTGTCGTGTTTACACGACATAAGTGTCGCCTGTACATGGTCGGAAATTAAGGTGTGGCAGATTACAATATACTTGTGCTTGAGATACAGCACAGAGTTTGAAAGCGGCGTGCACAATGCTTTCTTTAATATTTCAATTAAGGAAGGTAATAGCCATGAAAAAGTATAACGGAAAAGAACTTTACAAAGGACTTTTGTTTATAAAGTCAATGATGAGTATGAATAATGTGAACCGACAGAAAGAGCTTGATCAGACATATGCATTAAGTGTGGGAATTGAGTGTGAGCAGACTGTTGTAGATGATGGAGCATCTACATCGGTTGACAGACCTCAGATACGTCAGCTGATGGAAATTCTTGAGATTTCAGATTACAAGGTACTTGTCGTAGAAGATATTTATGAGATTACAAGAAATCCGGAAGATTTAAAGTCAATGATGGATCGCGTAAATAATTTGGGGGTGACAATATTTGACCTTGGTACTATGAGTGCGAGGTACAATAATTATGCGATTGAGTGTTAGGAATTAAGGCAGGTATTCCTACATTGTATTTGCTTCTGAAACAGTGGTATTTGATGACTATGGGAAGCCAGTCATCAAATGCCCAACAGAGGCTGAGGCAGTGGAATACATCAGGAATCGGTTAGATAGTGAGGTTATTCAGGATGATATATGATATTTATGCAGTTGGTAATACGTTGAGAAGTATTAGAAATAAATATGGATATACACAGAACGATATGGCGGAGAGCCTTGATGTAAGTTATATTCATTATTCGCAAATTGAGCAGGGAAGACATCGGATGAGTCTGGAACTTATGCTGAAGATTGTAACAAAGTATGGAGTAGATCCTAATACATTGTTTGGAATTGAAAGCAGGGAAAAACATGAGAATGAAGATTTGTCTGTATTGGAAGATAAATTGCAGATGCTTAAACCAAATGATAGAGAATATGCAATGTCTACATGTTTGATTTTTATTGAAGGCTTAGAAGCAAGAAAGGAAGTGCTTTGAAATGAGAAGAGCAGGAAGAAAGAAAAAGCCGCTGACTATACAGCCGATAAAGTGTGTCGTGATGCTATCTTCTGATGAGGAGCATGACTGTATTGCAGCAGAGAAAAAGGAAAATAAACAGTTGAATCGTATTATGGAATTTGCGGACAATAACAATCTTATCCCTATGAAAATATTCCGAAGAGGAATTTTTGGACGACGATTAAGGGATGAAGTGTTTTATAAGGCAATAAGATATATGAGAGCAGGAAAGGCAGATGCACTTATCGTAACAAATCTCGATGCTATTTCAGACGGAATAGCAGATTCTTATTTAAAAATTGGAGCAGTAAGGGAAGCTGGGTTTAGATTATTCAGTGTAGATGAGAAGGAACCCAAGGTTGACTTGTATATTCCACCAAAGAGAGGTGATCTGCAGTGAAGATAAAGAGAAATATGATTGTGTGGGCTGAATTAAAAAGTGGACTCAGGCATATACAAGCTGGAAGGAGACCATGTATTGTAATAAGCTGCGACAAAGCAAACGGAAAATCACCTGTATACACAGTTGTTCCGGGGACAACTAAGTTGAATAAGGATTATATTCCAGTACATTTCAATATTGAGCCTTCAGAAATTAGAGGATTTTTAAGACATACAACAATGTTTTTACCGGAGCAGCTTGTCACAATAAATGAGGAACAGATAATACAGACTGCCGGGATCATTGTCAGCACAGATGCAATAAAAAAGGTTGATGCGATGTTAGTCAGACAGCTGCAGATTGGAGAATATGATGGATGATGAAAATGAATTAGAGAATCAGAGTATAGATATTCCTATATGGAAGCGATATTTGCTTACTGTAACTGAGGCGGCACAATTTTATCATGTTGGTGAAAAGAGACTTAGACAAATTGTAGATATCCATCCTAATGGGGAGTTTTATCTGCTAGTAGGAAACAAAGTTTTATTTAAGAAAGAGCAATTTGAGCAATTTCTGGCAGAGTCAACTGCAATTTAATATGTAAAGTAGTAGAAAAGGGGGCACAAATGTGGTACAATAACCATGCTAGGGCTCTCTTTTTTGAAAGGAGACAAAGCTATGAGTGAGAAAAGACGAGATAATCGCAATAGAATTCTTCACGAAGGAGAGTACCAGAGAGCAGATGGACGTTATCGTTTTAGATATGTAGATATTCATGGAAATGAAGGGAATTTATATAGTTGGCGTTTGGACCATAATGATCCTATACCTAAAGGAAAGAAAATGGAGCTTTCTTTAAGAGAAAAGGAAAAACAACTGGAACAGGATATGTTTAATGGACTTGTTCCAGGAGGTGGAGGACTTACAGTTCTTGAATTAGTTGAGAAATATGTAAGCCTTAAAATAGGGGTCAGACAGAGTACTTATGCTGGTTATAAGACGGTAATTAATCTGCTGAAAAAAGATGATTTTGGCAAAAAAAGAATCGACAAAGTGAAATTATCGGATGCGAAAGCCTGGTTGATCAAGCTTCAGAGGGTAGATGGAAAAGGTTATAGTTCAATTCATACTATCCGTGGTGTATTAAGACCGGCATTTCAGATGGCAGAAGAAGATGACTTGATTCGCAAAAATCCATTTGGCTTTGAATTAGTCAATGTGATTGTGAATGATAGTGTGAGAAGAGAAGCTGTCACAAGAAAGCAGGAGCGGGAATTTCTAAGATTCATAAAAGAGGATGCGCATTTTTGCAAGTACTATGATGCAATATTTATCCTCTTTAACACAGGACTTCGTATATCAGAGTTCTGTGGACTTACAAAATCAGATTTGGATTTTAAAAACAAAAGAATACGGGTAAATCATCAATTACAGAGAACAAGTCAGATGCAGTATATCATTGAAAAGCCTAAGACAGAAAGTGGCGAGAGATATGTTCCAATGTCTGATGAGGTGATGGCTTGTTTCAAGAGAATACTTAAGGACAGGGTCAATCCCAAAGTTGAACCGATGGTTGATGGAATGACAGGATTTTTATTCCTTGATAAGAATGATATGCCTATGGTGGCATTACATTGGGAAAAGTATTTCCAACATATTCGGGAAAAGTATAATAGCATATATAAGGTTCAGATGCCGCCGATTACACCACATGTGTGTCGCCATACATTTTGTTCTAATATGGCTAAGTCAGGAATGAATCCGAAGATGCTTCAGTATATTATGGGACACTCGGATATCAGTGTTACGATGAATACCTATACTCATGTTAAATTTCAGGATGCACAGGAAGATTTTCAAAAAGCAATCAATTCATAATGACCTGATGAAAATGAGAGAAAAATGGCTGAATGCCAGTATATATCTTAATCCCCAATTTCTTACCTGTCGATTTCCAATGGCAGATTTGCCTTTGGTACAGACTTGAAATTTACCAAAGTTTTTACCAAAATTGATGACAAAAATATGCAAAGATATGGTAAAATATGCCAGAATAAGTGAAAAATGAAGAAAGGTAAAAAGGCTTGAAAAGCCCGAAAATACTGGAAATATGAGAAAAATCAAGATTTTATTCATCTGCCACGGCAACATCTGCAGATCGCCGATGGCAGAGTTTGTGTTAAAGGATATAGTAGAAAAGCGTGGTCTCACTTCCAACTTCGAGATCGCTTCCGCTGCCACCAGCAACGAAGAAATCTGGAGCGGCACCGGCAACCCGGTCTATCCGCCGGCACAGGCGGAGTTGAGGAAACATGGGATTGGAAAAACGGTATATACAAACTTTTCTGAAAAACGAGCAAGGCAGGTAACAAAAGAAGATTACAGATATTATGATTATCTGCTCTGTGCAGATGCAAACAACATCAAAAACACCATACGCATCACGGGACCGGATGTCGATGGCAAGATAAAACTGCTTTTGGACCTTGCTACGGATCCCAAAAGAAAAGGAAAATCCATTTCAGATCCATGGTATTCCGGCAGGTTTGACGAGACCTACAGAGATGTTGTTTCCGGTTGTGAGGGACTGCTCGCATACCTTAAAGAAACAGGACGGATTTCATAAAAACACAGGGAAAAATATGAAAAAACAGTGTCAATGGTATCAGAATATCATCGACACTGTTTTTTCGTTCATGACAATAGGTTTAGTCACCTCACAACGCGTACTTTCTATCACTGATAATAATTTCGTATATTTTCGTGAAAAGTCAATACCCGAATAATATATAAATATACATATAAAAAATTAGTGAAAAAGACGAAAAAAGACAAACAACACAAAAATATCTTGTTTGAAATGCCGGAAAAATGTATGATGTCAATGTACGAAATAAAACGAAAATTTTAAGAGGGGAGAAAAGTATGTATAAGACCGGTTAGAAAACGCAGTCGTTGGCTACGGATATGTGGAGAAATCAAAAATGGGGGAATTAAAAAAATGAAAAATAAGAACATTTTGAAGAAGACCGCTAAGAAGTCAATTAGCTGGCTTTTAATTTTAGGAATGCTGATAACGTTACCACAGACACCGGGAGCGGTATCTGCAGCGGCAGCAGGACTGAAAACAGAGACCGAAACAGTGCATGCAGAAGAGGTGGAGACAGAGACCAGAGTTATGAATGCCAACGAGGCAGAAACAGAGACCGAAGAGGTGGAGACAGAGACCGAGACAGTGCATGCAGAAGAGGCGGAGACAGAGAATGCAACAGTGCATGCGGAAAATGCTGTGACAAAGACAGATCTGACGGTTCACTTCAAAAATGAAAATAACTGGGATAAAGTATATGTAAAATTTGGTGCAGGCGACAGCTGGGCAGCTGTTAAAAATTTTGAGTACTGCAAAAATTATGACTATGGCGGACTGTTAAAAGAAAACAGTAAGAATAAAGGCTGGTATAGCTTTAAGGTTGAAAAAGATGATGCGTTGGATCTGAATGGATTATTTAATGCTGGTGCATGGGGTGACGATAATCAGACAGAAAACTTCAAGATCGAAATTACATCCGAAACTATGGAAGTATGGATCACAGGCAAGACTGTCAGTGAAGAAAAACCAGAAAGCTGGGCTATTGGTGAGACAGTCAGTGCACCGGTTGATGTGACTCCTGTATCAGGTGTAGAGAGCCCTGTGCTTGGAAAAGACAGTTCTGTGACGTTTAATTATGAGATATCTGCAGATAAGCTAGGAACAGAAAAGCTTTATCTTATGGGTTCACTTACAGACTGGACAGATGGATATGAGATGACAGATGAAGATAAAGATGGTATTTATTCCATTACCGTTTCAGATAAGCCTGCTGGAATTTATGAATATAAATTCAAGTATGGCAGTAACTGGGTGACAGATCCGGCAAATAAGAATTACAGTAACGGAAACAGTAAGGTGGTAATACCGGGACTTGGTAGCGATACGTTAGAAGCTAAGGTCGGTGTCACAACTGCATTGCCAGATACACTTAAGTATTACACAGCAGATGGGACAGTTGCGGATGTGAAGCCGGAGTATACTTTAGAAACATCAATGGATGGTGTTTCAATTGATGAAGGAAAATTAACACTTTCAGATGATGTGACTGCAACCGACATTCTGGTAATTGCGTCATATAAAGTAGGAGATGATGTTTATAAAAGCACAGTGTATGTGAATGTTGTCATGGCACAGTATAATTACCATATTTACTATTATGCAGACAATGAGGATCGTGTGACAGCAGATTCTGCGGCATTATGGCTTTATGGTGATGGGGTAAATGGAACACTTCATGATTTTACGGATACGACAGAGATTGATGGATATACATGGTTAACGTACACATGGACGACAAGTTTAGACAATATCAGTATTATTGCAAAGAATCCGGGAAGTGAATGGACATGGCAGGCAGCTACAGTAAATTATAAAAATGCAGATGCTGCGGAAGATGTAGATGTTTATGTGATTCACGGAGATACAACAGCATACACAACGATACCGGATATTAAGGAAGCTACGCAGAAACATTATGTGCTTGTGGAATATAGAAGAAACAATGCAGATTATGATGGATGGAATATTTACACATGGGACAGTGGATATGATGATACGGTAAAATTTGTTGAGAATCAGGGCAGCTGGATTGCTCCGGTACGTGTTTCATCATCAAAAGAATCTATCTCTTTTTGCATGCGTCACAGTACGGATGATAATGAATGGGAGAGTAAAGATGGCGGCGATCATATGGTAAAGATCGCAGCCGGACAGCGAATGACAAAAGTTGTTTTTGAGGAAGGAAAAGGAATTGTATCTTACTATCCGGACAATCAGGGTTATGAACTTGATACAAAGAATGGAAAAGTAAATCTTTACTATCGAGATGATGATCTTTACGCTGAAAATAAGGCGGGAGAGATTGCATCCGTAAAGGTTGTCTATGATGATAATGAATATGAGATGACTTATAATGCCAATACGCAGAGATGGGAGAAAACAGATGTCGTATTGACAGAGGGAGAGCATCATTATTATTACAAAGTAAAAGCAGCAAAAGATAGCGAAGAAGTAATAAAATTAGACCTGTTTAATGCGAATAAGGAAGCTGGCGATAATCCCGGATACAGCATTTTTGAATACTATAAATTTAATGCCACAGTAAGTGGAACAATGTCTGGGAAGACAATGGATTATGGTGACAATAATGTATTGACGGTTTCTGTCAATGCAGACAAGATCAATGGAGATACCGCGTTTAAGGCATCCGCAGTAACGGCAGATTTGACAGCTCTTGGCGGCAAGAAAGATTTTAAACTCGATCCGGCATTGATGGAGGGAAGCATTGCGGTAAAAGAGGGAATTCAGGCGGGAACCTATGAACTTCCGGTTACCGTAAAAGATCAGTATGAAAATGAGTATACAGGAAAAGTCTCAGTTGAAGTAACAGAGCGGAACAAGGGAACGGATTTTGACTGGGATGAGGCAGTTATTTATTTTGCAGTGACAGACCGTTTTTATGATGGAAATACCACAAATAATGATGCATATGGAACAGGTGATTACAACAAAGATCCTGCTACTGGTTCGTTGAGTTATCATGGCGGCGATTTTGCAGGTCTGACACAGAAGCTGGATTATTTATCAGATCTTGGAGTTAATACGATCTGGATCACTCCTATCGTTGCAAATGAGATGAAAAAAGGGCTCGCTACAGATCTTCCGGGAACGCTTTCTTATGGTTACCATGGTTACTGGGCAAGTGATTTTACGACCTTAAACAAACATCTTGGAACAGAAGAAGAGTTTAAGACCTTACTTGATTCGGCACACAAAAAAGGCATGAAAGTGATGGTGGATGTTGTATTAAATCATGCCGGATATGATACAGAAAATTATTTTAACTCTATGCTGAATGGAAAAAATATGATCCGGAGTGGAGCGGATCTGATTGAGGGAGATACCAAAAAAGGACCTTTGTCTAACCTGCCAGACTTTATGACAGAAGATCCGGATGTGCGTAATCTGTTGGTAGAGTGGCAGTCTGCATGGGTAAGCAAATATGACATTGATTATTACAGAGTAGATACTGTAAAGCATGTGGACGATACAACATGGGCTGCATTTAAAAATGCACTGACCAGGATTGATCCGGACTTTAAAATGATTGGAGAATACGCTGGTGCAGGCTATGCAAGTGATACCGGAACCTTAAGAAGCGGTGAAATGGATTCACTTTTGGATTTTGATTTCAATGACCAGGCACTTGCTTTTGTAAAAGGTGATATTGATGGTGTTGAGATTTTTATGGAAAAGAGAAACGCAGCAATTGATAATACAGCGACACTTGGAGCATTTACAAGTAGTCATGATGAAGATGGCCTGATGCAGAAAATCATTGATGAAGGATATACAAAGGATCAGGCATACAACATGTTTAAAGCTGCCACAGTTCTGCAGATGACGGCAAAAGGACAGGTCATTGTATATTATGGCGAAGAGATCGGACAGTATGGAAAAGACAATTATCCATATCAGACCAATCGATATGATTTTGACTGGAGCCAGGCACAGAATGCAGACGGAAGTTTAAATACAGACAATGAGATGCTTGTCCACTATCAGAAACTTTTGGCTGCGAGAAATAAATATTCAGAGATTCTTGCAAAGGGAGATCGGACAAAGGTTGCAGGTGGCAGCAAAGAAGGATATCTGGTATTTGAAAAATCATATCAGGGAAAAAATGTTTATGTAGGAATTAATCTGACAGATACGCCGGTTGTGGTAGATAAACTTGCGGTAACAGGAAAAGGCTATAAGGATGCTTATGCAGATTCAAAGGTAACGGAAGCAGATGGAACAGTATCATTTACAATTCCTGCACTGAAAGCAGGTGGAACAATTATTCTTGGAGTACAAGAAGAAACAATAGAGCCGGACAAAGATATTGAAGCAAACGCTATCACCTTAAACAAAACGGACTTAACCTTGAAAAAAGGGAAATCTTACACCTTAAAAGCAACCGTAACACCGGAAAATAGTGTAGATAAGACCGTGACTTTCAAATCTTCCAAATCCTCTGTTGTAAAAGTAGATGCAAACGGAAAAGTAACTGCAAAGAAAGCAGGAACCGCTACAATTACAGCTACCACAAAGAATGGTTTAAAGGCAACCTGTAAGATCACGGTTACAGATCCGGCAACCAAAGTATATCTGACACCGGCGATGAGTATCAAAAAGGGAAGTTCCGTAAAACTGACAGCATCTGTATTTCCGAAGACAACGACAGATAAACTTACATGGTCTACATCAAACAAAAAGGTAGTGACAGTAACAAAGAACGGTAAGATCAAAGGAGTCAAAACAGGAACAGCTACGATTACAGTTAAAACAACAAGTGGAAAGAAAGCAACCTGTAAAGTGACCGTTGTAAAGAGTAATAAGAAGTCAGCAGGTATTAAACTGAGTGTAAAGAAACTGACATTAAAGCAAAAGGCAACAAAACAGCTGAAAGCTGCTCTTGATAAGAATGCAACGGACAAAGTGACATGGAGCAGTTCTAACAAGAAAGTAGCTACAGTCGATAAAAATGGTGTTGTAACGGCTGTAAAGAAAGGTACTGTAACGATTACCGCAAAGACATCAGGTGGAAAGAAAGCAACCTGTAAAGTGACGGTAAAAGTACCGGCAACCAAGGTAAAATTAAACAAAACCAAGGCGACTGTTGCAAAGGGCAGGACTCTGACCTTAAAAGCGACTATGACACCTTCTTCCTCAACAGATAAACTTACCTGGACGAGTTCCAACAAAAAAGTGGCAACAGTTGATAAGAATGGTAAAGTAAAGGCACTGAAAAAAGGAACAGCCACGATTACTGTAAAAACTGCAAGTGGAAAGAAAGCAACCTGCAAAATTACTGTAAAATAAAAAAAGTTGTAAAAAAATATTGCAAACAGGAAATCAATGTGGTATAAATGTTACAACGTTAAAACAGTAAAGCGATGAAAGAGACTCTGATCTTTGGGCGTCGACAGGAATACAGCGTCACCGACTGAGAGCGCTGTTTGAAAGAGAAGGTCAAGGGAACACTCTGGAGCAGACTGATTGAACAGGAATTTGCACGAGCGGTTGATCTTAAAAACAGCGGCAGCGGATCGAAAGTAGGTCAGTACGTGGGTGCGCGTTAAGCACAGAGAGCGGAAAGATGATGAGAACGACATCATTTTTCAATGCGGGTGGTACCGCGGGATACTAAGAGATTTCGCCCCGGAAAAGCATATGCTTTTCCGGGGTTTTTTGTATTCATGATAATAGAATGTTCGCGGAGCGTGCATTCTATTATTTGTTGAAAATCTGAAAGACAGAGTTTTGTTTTTCAAAAAGGTTCCCGTCCCGCACCTTATCATATCTAAAGGAGTGTACAGAATATGGAATTCATGACAGGTGTAAACAAAAAGGAAACCTTAGAGATCGGTGATTTACTGACCGGCAGCTATGAGGGAAAAAGTGTAAAAGTAAACGGAGCAGTGCATACCATCCGTGATATGGGTGAAGTTGCATTTATCGTCTTAAGAAAGAGAGAAGGACTGCTCCAGTGTGTTTACGAAGAAGGAAAAACACAGTTTGACTTAAAAGATTTAAAAGAGGCAGCAACGATTGAGGTGGAGGGAACCGTAAAACCGGAGGAACGTGCACCACACGGATTTGAGATCCGTCTGGATAAAATCAAGGTATTGTCCGAACCGGCTGCACCGATGCCGCTTGCAATCTCAAAATGGAAATTAAATACCTCCTTGGAGGCGAATTTAAACAACCGTGCGATCGCCCTTCGAAATATCAGGGAGCGTGCAAAATTCCGTATTCAGGAAGGTGTGGTACGGGGATTTCGTGATTTCTTATACAGTCAGGGGTTTACAGAGATCCATACACCAAAGATCGGTGCAAAAAGTGCAGAGGGCGGGGCAAACCTGTTCCGGTTGGAATATTTTCACAGACCGGCAGTTTTACAGCAGAGTCCTCAGTTTTACAAACAGATGATGGTCGGCGTATTTGACCGGGTATTTGAGACGGCGCCGGTATTCCGTGCAGAAAAACATAATACCAAACGTCACTTGAACGAGTACACCAGCCTTGATTTTGAGATGGGATATATTGATGGATTTGAAGATATCATGGCGATGGAGACCGGATTTTTGCAGTATATGATCGCACTGCTCAAAAAAGATTATGCAGAGGAACTTCGGTTATTAGGCGTCACACTGCCGAACGTCGACAAAATTCCGACCGTGCGTTTCGATGAAGCAAAAGAAAAAGTGGCAGAAAAATATCACCGCCAGATCAGAAACCCATACGATCTTGAGCCGGAGGAGGAAGCACTCATCGGACAGTATTTCAAAGAAGAGTATGATGCGGATTTCGTATTTGTTACACATTATCCATCCAAGAAACGTCCGTTTTACGCGATGGACGATCCGGCAGATCCGACTTATACCTTAAGTTTTGACCTCTTATATCAGGGACTTGAGATCACGACCGGTGGACAGCGTATCCACGATTACAACAAACTGATGGAAAAAATCGAAAAGCGTGGTATGGAGTCTGAGGGAATGGAACAGTATTTATCCGTATTCAAACATGGCATGCCGCCACATGGTGGACTTGGAATCGGTTTAGAGCGTCTGACCATGAAATTAGTCGGTGAGGACAACGTCCGTGAGACGACGCTGTTCCCGCGTGATTTAAGCAGATTAGAGCCGTAAATCCAAAATATTTTGAATGTAAAATGGAGTTTTGCAAACAGACATCATATGAATGAAAAAGGAGAACAGCCGTGAAACATTTGGGAACAAAAACAATCGAGACAAGACGTCTTGTTTTAAGAAAATTTACACTTTCCGATGCAGAGCCGATGTACCGCAACTGGGCATCTGACCCGGAAGTGACAAGATATCTGCTGTGGCCGGCACACGAGAGCGAAGAGGAGACAAAAGGTATTTTGAAAGGCTGGATTGCCGCCTATGAGAAACCGGAAAAATATGAATGGTGTATCGAATTAAAAGAGATCGGTGAGGCAATCGGCAGCATCGGTGTGGTGATAGTCAATGAAAAAGTACAGTCCATGGAAGTCGGCTATTGTTTAAGCTGCGATTACTGGCATAAGGGAATCATGTCCGAGGCGCTTTCAGCCGTTGTGGAATACCTGACCAATGAAGTCGGCGCACGCAGGATCCAGGCGAGATGTGATACCAGAAATCCATACTCTGCGAAAGTGATGGAAAAATGTGGATTAAAATATGAAGGAACTGCGATCCAGGCAGAGTGGAACAACTCCGGGGCAGGGGATGTTGCCTGCTATGGTCTGGTTGTTGGACCGGTTGTTGTTGAAGAGCCGGAGGAAACCCTGGAACCGGAGAACGAAGAGGAAGAGCCGAAAGTCATTAAAACAGGACGCAAAAATGAGATCTCAGACGAGACGATCGAGTATGTCGGAATCCTTGCAAAATTAGAGCTGAATGAGGAAGAGAAAGAGCATGCAAAGAAAGATATGGAAGAAATGCTCAACTATATTGATAAATTAAATGAACTTGACACCACAGGAGTGGAGCCGATGTCACATGTGTTCCCGGTAAACAATGTATTCAGGGAAGATGTAGTGACAAACGGAGACGGCAGCAAAGAGACGCTTTCGAATGCACCGGCACAGAAAGACGGTGGATTTAAAGTGCCAAAGACAATTGGAGATTAATCAGATTGCTCAAAGAACATTTTGTGCAGCAGGCAAAGAAAATGTTCGGATAAAAAGCAGGAGCAGGAATGGAGATTTATATGAATATTATGAGTTTGACTGCCGTGGAACTCGGCAAAAGAATAAAAGCAAAAGAAATCTCAGTAGAGGAAGCTGTTACGGCGGCGCTTGACGCGATTGAGAAAAAAGAAAAACTCGTAAACAGCTTTGTGACAGTAGATAGAGAGGGAGCACTGAAACGCGCAAAGGAAGTACAGAAACAGATTGATGACGGCACACTGACGGGGCCGCTTGCAGGTGTACCGGTTGCCATCAAAGACAATATGTGTACGAAAGATCTGCTTACCACCTGTTCTTCTAAGATTTTATATAACTTTATTCCGACCTACACGGCGGAGGCAGTTTTGAATCTGGAAAAAGCAGGGGCAGTTATTTTAGGAAAGACCAACATGGATGAGTTTGCCATGGGAAGCACGACAGAGACGTCCGCTTACGGTGAGACAAAAAATCCATGGAACACAGAGCATGTGCCGGGCGGTTCTTCGGGTGGTTCCTGTGCAGCGGTTGCGGCAGAGGAATGTGTCTTTGCACTTGGATCAGATACCGGCGGTTCCATCCGTCAGCCGAGTTCCTTCTGCGGCGTGACCGGAATCAAGCCGACCTACGGAACGGTATCACGTTACGGACTGATCGCTTACGGTTCATCCTTAGACCAGATCGGACCGGTCGCAAAAGATGTGACAGACTGTGCCACGATATTAGAGGCGATCGCTTCTTATGATACGAAGGACTCCACTTCCGTGAAAAGGGAGGATTATGATTTTACCAAGGCGCTGGTGGATGATGTCGCCGGAATGAAGATCGGTATCCCACGCGATTATTTCGGGGAAGGCTTAGAACCGGAGGTAAAAACAGCAGTTTTGCAGGCTGCAGAGGAATTAAAGAAAAAGGGCGCCATCGTGGAAGAGTTTGATTTAAGCCTGGTAGAATATGCGATCCCTGCATATTATGTTATCGCCTGTGCAGAGGCAAGTTCCAACCTGGCAAGATTTGACGGTGTCAAATATGGTTACCGCACCAAAGAATACGAGGGACTTCACAACATGTACAAAAAATCCCGTTCTGAAGGATTCGGGCCGGAGGTAAAACGCCGTATCATGCTTGGCTCTTTCGTGCTGAGCAGCGGTTATTACGATGCATATTATCTGAAAGCACTCCGCACCAAGGCACTGATCAAACAGGCATTTGATAAAGCATTTGAAAAATATGATGTCATTTTAGGACCGGCAGCACCGACCACTGCACCAAAATTAGGACAGTCTTTAAGTGATCCGATCAAGATGTATTTAGGAGATATTTACACGATTTCCGTAAATCTTGCCGGCTTACCGGGAATTTCACTGCCGTGCGGCAAAGATAAAAACGGTCTGCCGATCGGGTTACAGCTTATTGGAAACTGTTTTGAAGAGAAGAAGATCATCCGCGCGGCATATGCATTTGAACAGACAAGAACCTATGAGCACAGCCCGCTTGCATAGTCCGAAAATGGAGGAATAGACATGAGTAAAATATATGAAACTGTCATTGGACTTGAGGTCCATGTTGAGTTAGCAACGAAAACAAAAATCTTCTGCGGCTGTTCCACGGCATTCGGCGGTGCACCAAACACACATACCTGTCCGGTCTGTACCGGTATGCCGGGTTCCCTTCCGGTGTTGAACCGTCAGGTGGTGGAATATGCGATGGCAGTGGGAATTGCCACAAACTGCAGTATTACCCAGTACTGTAAATTTGACCGTAAAAACTATTTTTACCCGGATAACCCGCAGAACTACCAGATCTCCCAGTTATATCTGCCCATCTGCAGAAACGGTGGTGTCGAGATCGAGACGGCAGCCGGAAAGAAGATTATTGGTATCCATGAGATCCATATGGAGGAGGATGCCGGAAAACTGGTGCATGACGAGTGGGAGGATGTCTCCATCGTAGATTACAACCGTTCCGGTGTACCGCTGATTGAGATCGTATCCGAGCCTGATATGCGTTCCGCGGAGGAGGTTATCGCATATCTTGAAAAGCTGCGCATGATCATCCAGTATCTGGGAGCATCTGACTGTAAATTAAACGAAGGTTCCATGCGTGCCGATGTCAACCTGTCCGTCCGTGAAGCCGGCGCAAAGAAGTTTGGAACCCGTACCGAGATGAAAAACTTAAACTCCTTTAAAGCGATCGCAAGAGCTATCGAGGGAGAGCGTGCACGTCAGATCGAACTGCTTGAAGCCGGAAAGAAGATCGTGCAGGAGACACGCCGCTGGGATGACAATAAGGAATCTTCCCATGCAATGCGTTCCAAAGAGGATGCACAGGATTACCGTTATTTCCCGGAGCCGGATCTCGTCCCGATCGTGATCAGCGATGAGTGGATCGCAAAAGTAAAGGCAAACCAGCCGGAACTGCGCACGGAAAAATTAGAGCGTTACCAGAGAGAGTTTGATCTTCCAAAATACGATGCCGAGATCATCACAGGACACAAAAAATTTGCAGACCTGTTTGAGGCGGCAACCGAGCTTTGCGGCAAACCGAAAAAAGTGTCCAACTGGATCATGGTCGAAACTATGCGTCTGTTAAAGGAAAACAACATGGATCCGGAAGACATCCGTTTTTCTCCGGTCAATCTTGCAAAACTGATCAATCTTGCCGATTCCGGTTCCATTACAAACACGGTCGCAAAGGAAGTATTCGAACTGATCTTTAAAGATGACATTGATCCGGAAAAATATGTTGAAGAGAAAGGCTTAAAGACAGTCAACGACGAGGGTGCACTCCGTGAGACAGTACAGAAAATATTAGCAGAAAATCCACAGTCGGTTGAGGATTACCATAACGGCAAAGAAAAGGCAATCGGATTCTTAGTCGGACAGACCATGAAAGCCATGAAAGGAAAAGCAAACCCGGCGCTTGTGAACCAGATATTAAAAGAGTTACTGTAAGGTATTATATTTGATACCAACATCATGTGTATAAAAATATGAGGACTGACAAAAGTCCTCATATTTTTGCGATAGCTTGACAATCTTGTTTATGCGTGCATATACTAAGATAATTGCGAAACTCATTCATGAACTGGCGATGTTGTGGAAAATTGACAGATGAAAAAGAAAGTGCTGGGGAGCCGTCGGTACTTAGTGACCGTATTTTGGTCACTTAGTATCCGCTACGAGCGACACGCAGCGAGAGCGTGCTTTCGTTTCAGCTGTCAATTTCCCACAACGTTCACAGCCTAAAGCAGAGTTTCGCCCAGGTAACTGTTTTATTGAATAGCATGGAAAGAAGGAGCAAAATGACCTATCATTTATCCGACGAGCAGGAAAAATACTTTTATGACACCTTAGAGGAACTCTGCAAGCAGTCCCGTCTGTTAGAGTCACACCGCTATATGCAGCACGGTGACACCAGCGTGTTCCGCCACAGTGTGTCGGTTGCATATTTCAGCTATTATCTGGCACTGAAAATGAATGCGCCGGTGGATATCCATTCGCTGGTTCGCGGTGCGCTGTTACATGATTATTTTTTGTATGACTGGCATGAGAAAGATGCATCACATAAATGGCATGGATTTCATCATGCAAAAAAGGCGTGTGAGAATGCAGCCCGTGATATCCCGGATTTGAACGAGATAGAGAAGGATATGATAAAATGTCATATGTTTCCATTAAATATCGTTCCGCCAAAATACATGGAAGGCTGGATCTTATGCTGTGCAGATAAGATCTGTTCCGGGGCAGAAACCGTGAAAGGACGCCTGCCGGAGCATATCGTTCTGCCGTGGAGGAAACAGATTCGTTCAGAATTATAGAATGTTTGTGAGTTTGACCAAAAATGGAGACTAAAACGGGCATATATAAAGTTTTCGCTTTATATATGCCCGTTTTTCATGCAAAATGTTAGCCTTCCGCAAGATTTCCCGTGTAAAGCTGATAGTATTTTCCTTTTTCTTCCATGAGTTTGTCATGGTTACCGCGCTCAATGACGCGTCCCTGCTCTAATACGATGATACAGTCACTGTTTTTAACGGTGGAGAGGCGGTGGGCGATCACGAATGTGGTGCGTCCTGCCATCAGTTTATCCATACCGTCCTGAACAATCTTTTCGGTTCTGGTATCAATCGAACTGGTCGCCTCGTCGAGGATCAGTACCGGCGGATCTGCAATCGCAGCACGCGCAATGGCAAGAAGCTGTCTTTGTCCCTGACTTAAGTTGGCACCGTCACCGGTTAAAAGTGTGTTGTAACCGTCCGGAAGCTGATGGATAAAGGTGTCGGCGTTGGCAAGTTTTGCCGCTGCAATGACTTCTTCATCTGTGGCATCGAGTTTTCCATAGCGGATATTTTCCATTACGGTTGCAGTGAACAGGTGTGTATCCTGCAGTACGATACCGAGAGAGTGGCGCAGGTCATCTTTTTTGATCTTGTTGATATTGATACCATCGTAGCGGATCTTACCATCCTGAATATCATAGAAACGGTTGATCAGGTTCGTGATCGTAGTCTTTCCGGCACCGGTACTTCCGACAAAAGCAATCTTCTGACCAGGTGTTGCGTAGAGGTCTACATTGTGGAGCACGATTTTATCCGGGTTATAACCGAAATCAACATCATCAAAGACAACATCGCCTTTCAGCTCGATATAATCGACACTGCCGTCAGCCTGATGTGTGTGTTTCCATGCCCACATACCGGTACGTTCTTTTGATTCGACGATCTGACCGTTTTCTTTTCTGGCGCGGACGAGAGTGACATAGCCGTCGTCAGTTTCCGGTTCCTCGTCGAGCAGTTTAAAGATACGCTCAGAACCGGCAAGGGCCATGACGATATTGTTGAGCTGCATACTAAGCTGGTTGACCGGCTGGCTGAAACTCTTATTATAGGTAAGGAAACTTGCAAGTTTTCCGAGTGTAAAACCGCCGATGCCGTTTAAGGCGAGTACACCGCCGACTAAAGCACAGAGTACATAGCTGATGTTACCAATCTGTGCATTGACAGGCATTAAAATATTACCAAATTTATTGGCATTGTCTGCACTGTGGAAGAGCTGGTCATTCAATCTGTTAAAGTTTTCGATACTTTCTTCTTCATGGGTAAAGACCTTGACGACTTTCTGACCATTCATCATCTCTTCGATATAACCGTTGACCGTTGCGATATCTTTCTGCTGTGCGATAAAGTATTTTGCACTGAGTGCACCGATCTTTTTTGTGGCAAAAAGTGTGACACCGATCATAAGAAGTGTCACGATTGTCAACGGAACATTTAAGAGAAGCATGCTGACAAATACACTCACGATGGTGATGATACTGTTCAAAAACTGTGGCATACTCTGGCTGATCATCTGACGGAGTGTATCGATATCGTTCGTATAGGTGGACATGATATCTCCGTGATAATGTGTGTCAAAGTAGCGGATCGGAAGTTCTTCCATATGGGTAAACATGTCATCACGCAGGTTTTTTAAAGTACCCTGTGAAACATTTACCATGATACGTGTATATATATAAGAAGCGATTGCTCCGATCAGGTAAAAAACGGCAACACGCATGATGGCATGCAGCAGACCGGAAAAATCAGGATCTGCCTGACCGATGAGCGGCAGAATATAGCTGTCGATCAGAGTCTGCATAAACCAGGTACCCTGTACACTTGCAAGTACGGTAATGAAAATACAGATCACGACAAGAATACAGTGAACTGCATAATTTTTCATAATGTAAGCGAGCAGACGCATAAAAAGTCTGCCGGGATTTTCAACTTTCGGACGTGGACCTTTTGGACCTCTGCCACCCGGACCATGAACCGGTTTGGTATTTTTTTCTGCCATTATGCAGCACCTCCTTCATCGAAATCACCGCTTCCGCTGGTCTGTGATTCATAGACATCGCGGTAGATATCATTGGATTCTAATAATTCTTCATGTGTGCCAAAGCCATTTACAACACCGTTATCTAAAACGATGATGCGATCTGCATTCTGGACGGAGGAGATTCGCTGTGCGATGATGAATTTGGTTGTGTCCGGAATCTCTTCGGCAAAAGCCTTGCGGATCTTTGCATCGGTTGCGGTATCAACAGCACTCGTACTGTCATCTAAAATAAGTATTTTCGGTTTCTTTAACAGGGCTCTTGCAATACACAGACGCTGTTTCTGACCACCGGATACGTTGGTTCCACCCTGTTCAATGTAAGTGTTGTAGCCGTCCGGGAAGCGGTCGATAAATTCATCTGCGCAGGCAAGATGGCATGCGTGGCGACATTCTTCATCAGTCGCATTTTTATCGCCCCAGCGGAGGTTTTCATAGATGGTTCCGGAGAAAAGCACGTTGTTCTGCAATACTACGGAGACCTCATCGCGCAGGGTGTCAAGATCGTAGGAACGTACATCTTTTCCGCCGACGAGAACAGTACCTTCCGAAACGTCATAAAGACGGCTGATCAGGTTGACGAGTGAAGATTTAGAACTTCCTGTACCGCCGATGACACCGATGGTCTCACCGGAGTGGATGGTAAGATTGATATCATCAAGGATCGGTTTATCTGAGGTCTTGTTATAACGGAATGTTACATGGTCAAATGTGACACTGCCGTCGGCTACTTCGTAAACCGGATTTTCCGGGTTTGTGATATCACTTTTTTCATTTAAAACCTCACAGATACGCTCGGCACTTGCGATACTCATGGCTAACATAACGAAAACCATTGAGAGCATCATCAGACTCATCATGATGTTCATACAATAGGTAAGAAGACTCATCAGTTCGCCTGTGGTAAGAGAACCTGCAACGATCATTTTTGCCCCCAGCCAGCTTAATGCGATGATACAGCTATATACAGCAATCTGCATGACAGGGGAGTTGAAAGCGAGTACGCCCTCTGCTTTGACAAACATGTTATAAATATTTTTGCTTGCCTGTGTGAACTTCTTCTTTTCATAATCCTCACGGACATAGGCTTTGACTACACGGATCGCGGAGACATTTTCCTGTACCGATGCATTTAAGTCATCGTACTTTGGAAATACTTCCATAAAGTAATGATGTGCCCGTATTGTAATAAAGGCAAGGATCACACCAAGTACGATAACAGCGATCAGGTAAACGCATGCGAGTTTCGCATTGATAAAAAATGCCATGATCATCGCGCAGACTAAAGAGATCGGTGCGCGCACGCACATACGCAGCAGCATCTGATATGCGTTCTGCAGATTCGTCACATCGGTGGTGAGCCTTGTGACAAGACCTGCGGTGCTGAATTTGTCAATGTTGGAAAAAGAAAAGGTCTGTATATTTTCATACATTGCTTTTCGTAAGTTACGGGCGAATCCTGCGGAAGCGCGGGCACCGTATTTTCCACCCATCGTTCCTGCAAACAGGGAAACACCCGCGACAATGACCATACATCCGCCCATGACGTAAATATGGTGGATATCCCCGGCTTCCACGCCGTTATCGATGATCGATGCCATCATCAGTGGGATGATCGTTTCCATGAGTACTTCTAAGATCATGAAAACAGGAGTGAGGAAAGAATCTTTCTTAAATTCTTTGATCTGAGCTCCCAGAGTTTTTAACATAACATCACATCCTTTTCAAAAAATAATTGATTTTTATTTGTTAGTGTGCTAACAATATAGTTATAAGGCATAAAAAAAAGAATGTCAATGTAAAAAATAATATTATTTCAGCAGGAGATAAATCATGCATACAGATATGATAGGATATAAAATACGTTTGATCCATAACCAGATCCATAAGCGGATGGAGGCAAAAAAACAGGAAAATGAAAAAGAACCACTTACGGGAATGCAGCGCTGGACGCTTGGATTTTTGCGGGATCATGATGGAAAGGATATCTATCAGAAGGATATTGAAACGGAATTTTCGGTATCGCGGGCAACCGCATCAAACATGCTTGCAGTCATGGAACGGAAAGGGCTGGTGCGCCGTGAGACGGTGGAGCATGATGCGAGGCTGAAGAAACTGGTGCTGACAGATAAAGCACGTACTATGGTAGAGAGGTCAGAGCAGGATATGCGTGAAATGGAAGCTCTTTTAGAGAAAGGACTGAGTGATGAAGAGGTAAAAGATCTTAAGAAATATTTAGACCGGATGCTTTTGAATCTGGATGTGGATATTACCTGTCCGAAGAATTCTTTCTGTGGTGGCATGAAAAAATAGAAACACTAGATATTGTGGTTAATGATGCAGGATATACAAGTGAAAAAAATGACGAAGAAATCACCTTAAATTTGGTAATAGTGAATAAAGACCGCGTATTTACTGGGGTTGCAACGATCGATTCTGTCCGGATATCATAAAAATGGGAAAATATATATGTTCCAAACACATTGACAAAGACACAATATATTGTATAATAAATACTCGTAGGTTATGCGGCCGTATGGGTATGGCAGGCAGCCATCAGTCAGAACAGAAAGGGATTTGATCGGAAATGAAAATTATTAAAAGAAGCGGTATGGAGGATACCTTTGATATTAAAAAAATCGAGGCGGCGATCCGCAGAGCGAACAACAGCGTTATTGATTATGAGAAGCTGACGGACAAGCAGATTGACGAGATATCAAAAAATGTGGAAGTTGCCTGTGAAAATATGAAGCGTTCCCCAAGTGTAGAGGAAATTCAGGATATGGTGGAGAACCAGATCATGAATCAGCGTGCATTTAATGTGGCGCGCAACTATATTACATACCGTTACAAACAGGAACTGGTGCGCAAGTCCAACTCAACTGATGAACAGATCTTAAGTTTGTTAGAGTGTAATAATGAGGAAGTAAAACAGGAAAATTCAAATAAAAACCCGACCGTAAACAGTGTACAGAGGGATTACATGGCAGGTGAGGTCAGCAAGGATATCACAAAGAGATTTTTGCTGCCGCCGGATATTGTGGAGGCGCATGAGCAGGGAATCATTCATTTTCATGATGCGGATTATTTTGCACAGCATATGCACAACTGCTGTCTGGTCAACTTAGAGGATATGCTCCAGAACGGAACCGTCATCAGTGAGACGATGATCGACCGTCCGAAGAGCTTTTCAACAGCATGTAACATTGCAACACAGGCAATCGCCCAGATCGCAAGTTCACAGTATGGCGGACAGAGTATTTCACTTTCCCATCTGGCACCGTTCGTACAGGTCAGCCGTGAAAAATACCGCAAGCAGGTCCGCACGGAACTGGAAGCAATCGGAGTGACACCGACTGAGGATAAAGTCAATAAAATTGCGGAGATCCGTGTGAAAGAAGAGATCAACCGTGGTGTGCAGATGATCCAGTATCAGGTGATCACACTGATGACGACAAACGGACAGGCACCGTTTATCACGGTATTTATGTATTTGGATGAGGTACCGGAAGGCCAGCTTCGCGATGATCTTGCCGCAGTGATCGAGGAGATGCTCCATCAGAGAATCCTTGGTGTAAAGAATGAGCAGGGCGTATACATTACACCTGCATTCCCAAAACTGATCTATGTGTTAGAGGCAGATAATATCCGTGAGGGTACCAAATACTGGTATCTGACAAAACTTGCAGCGGAATGTACGGCAAAGAGAATGGTTCCGGACTATATTTCAGAGAAGATCATGAAAAAGTTAAAAGACGGCAACTGTTATACCTGTATGGGATGCAGATCTTTCCTGACTGTTGACCGCACAAAAGAAAATTATGCAAATGCAAAAAATTACGTTCCGGGTAAGAAGTATTACGGCAGATTTAACCAGGGAGTTGTCACTTTAAATCTCGTGGATGTCGCATGCTCTTCCGGAAAAGATATGGATAAATTCTGGGAACTTTTGGATGAAAGGTTAGATCTTTGTTACAGGGCTCTGATTATCCGTCATAAGAGACTGCTCGGTACACCTTCTGATGTGGCACCGATTCTCTGGCAGAACGGTGCACTGGCACGTCTGAAAAAAGGTGAGACGATCGATAAACTTTTATATGACGGTTATTCCACGATTTCTCTTGGCTATGCCGGACTTTGTGAGTGTACCAGATACATGAAGGGGGTTTCCCACACCGAGCCGGAAGGAACAGAGTTTGCATTAAAAGTAATGCGCCGTTTAAATGATGCATGTACGGAATGGAAAGAAAAACACAATATCGATTTCAGCCTGTACGGAACACCACTGGAATCAACGACTTATAAGTTCGCGAAATGTCTTCAGAAGCGTTTTGGCATTATTCCGGGAGTGACGGATAAGAACTACATCACAAACAGCTATCATGTCCATGTGACAGAGGAAATCAGTGCATTCGATAAGTTGAAGTTTGAGTCACAGTTCCAGGAGCTTTCTCCGGGAGGTGCGATCAGCTATGTGGAAGTGCCGAATATGCAGAATAATCTTGACGCTGTACTTGCAGTGATGCAGTATATTTATGACAATATTATGTACGCAGAGCTGAATACCAAGAGCGATTACTGTATGGAATGCGGTTATTCCGGAGAGATCAAGATCGTCAATGACAAGGACGGCAAACTTGTCTGGGAGTGCCCGAACTGCGGTAACCGTGACCAGAACAAGATGAGCGTGGCGCGCAGAACCTGCGGCTACATTGGAACACAGTTCTGGAATCAGGGCAGAACACAGGAAATTAAAGAGAGAGTGCTTCATTTATAAAATTCATATTGCGAAAAAGAACCGTATATCAACATTGATGTGCGGTTCTTTTTATGATAAACTGTAATGGTACTAAATCACTAAAATAAAAATTTAACTTTGGAGGATAAAATGTTAGAAGCAGGAATCAAAGGACAGCATACCATTATAGTAGAGAAAGAAAATACAGCAGCAGTGATGAAAAGCGGTACGTTAGCAGTATTCGCGACACCGGCAATGATCGCCCTGATCGAGGAGACCGCATGGAAGAGTGTTGCAGATGAACTTGAAGAAGGATGTGTGACTGTGGGAACGAGCCTTAATGTAAAACATCTTGCCGCATCACCGGTGGGAATGAAGGTGACCTGCAATACCACTTTAGTGGAAGTGGATAAAAGACGTCTTGTATTTTCCGTAGAAGTAGAGGATGAGACCGGAAAAGTCGGAGAAGGAACGCATGAGCGTTTTATTGTACAGGCGGAAAAATTTCAGAATAAGGCGGATGCCAAGTTAAATAGATAGGAGGAAACATTGAATTTAGTTATCGGGTTACTGGTCCCGTTTCTGGGAACTTCGTTGGGGGCAGCATGTGTTTTCTTTATGAAAAACGGGTTGAACCGTCTGGTACAGAAAGCACTGCTTGGTTTTGCATCCGGCGTTATGGTGGCAGCATCTGTGTGGTCGCTGCTGATACCATCCATCGACATGTCAGAGGGAATGGGAAAATTTGCATTTTTACCGGCAGCAATCGGATTTATATTTGGAATCCTGTTTTTACTGCTGATGGACAAAATCATTCCGCATCTTCATATGAATGAAGACAAACCGGAAGGATTGCCAAGCCACCTAAAAAAAACAACCATGCTGGTACTGGCTGTCACTCTTCACAATATACCGGAGGGGATGGCAGTCGGTGTTGTGTTCGCTGGACTTTTATCAGGAAACAACGGAATTACACTGGCGGGAGCATTTTCATTGTCCATAGGAATTGCAATTCAGAATTTTCCGGAAGGTGCAATTATATCGCTTCCGCTGAAAAGTGAAGGCGGCAGTACAAAAAAAGCCTTCTGGTATGGCGTGGCATCCGGTGTGGTAGAACCGATCGCGGCGGGAATTACGATTATTTTAGCCGGAATCATCACACATATGCTGCCATATCTGCTTGCATTTGCAGCAGGGGCAATGATCTATGTGGTCGTGGAAGAGCTTCTTCCGGAAGCATCAGAAGGAGAACATTCCAATATTAATACGATTGGATTTGCGGCAGGTTTTCTGATCATGATGATATTAGATGTCGCATTGGGATAAAGGAGGAAATAAATATGCAGGACGATATAAGAGAACAGCTGATCAAACAGTTTCCATCAGATGTGGTAGAGATACTGGATCAGAGTGGTAAACCATACTATGGCTGTCCGACCTGTAAGAGGGCAGTTACAGTAGGAACTGATAAATGTCCGGGATGCGGACAGGTGCTTGCCTGGGATCATATCCGCAAGGAAAACCAAAAAAAGGGGACGATGACAGCAGTGTTGAAATTTGAGGTGGCAGGCGATTTTACAAAGGGAGACTGCAGAAAATGTCCGCTTTCCTACATTGCAAAAGAAAAAAATGAAAATGTTTATGAATGTCCGTTGAAAATGCGTGCAAACTGTAAACTTGAGCTTATGTAGAAAGGAAATTCATGCGCGGTGTACAGATGGTCATTATAGCGGTCGGAGGCATTTTATTATTCTGGTTCTTCGCGCCGCTGTTATGCAAAGGAATTTTTAATATAGGAACGGCGACCGGGATTCTGATCTCGTTATTCCTGTTATGTTATGGAATTTTTTTCGGGCGTATGAACAGGAGAGCTTTGATATTGTGGAATGGCAGGAAAACACACTGGATATGTGTTTTCCTGCTTGTCCTTGTACTTATAATGATCATGACAGTGTTGGCAGAGACATTTCTGATGATCCACTCAGCATTACACACTCCGCCGCAAAATACGACAGCTGTTGTTTTAGGATGCAGTGTAAAAGGTACAAAACCAAGCAGAATATTAGAGGAACGTATTGATGCTGCATATGATTATCTGAGTGTAAATAAAGATGCAGTATGTATTTTGTCCGGTGGCAGAGGACCGGGTGAAGATATCACGGAAGCACAGTGCATGTATGAAGTGCTGACAAAACGGGGAATCAGTGAAAATCGTCTGATTTTAGAAGAACGATCTACAACGACGGAAGAAAATTTAAAATATACCGGAGAAATTTTAAAAGACCGTGGACTTGATATGACTGTGACACTGGTTACCAGTGAATTTCATGAATATCGGGCGAATCAGATGGCAGCCAGGCTGGGAATGAAAAGTTACAGTACCCCGGCACATACATTTTTTGTATATTTTCCCACCTATTATGTGAGGGAACTGTATGGCATTTTATATTATGAATTGCGTCATTGGGATTAGTGTGGAAGTATTTTTATAAAAACAGTGCAGTAATAAAAAGTGGAATGTCAGAGAGAGGAAAAGATGCCAGGAAAATATTATGCAGTAAAAAAAGGAAGAAAACCGGGAGTGTACCAGAGCTGGGCAGAATGTAAAGCGATGGTGGACGGCTTTCCTGGAGCAGTATATAAGAGTTTTAAAACAAGAGAAGAAGCAGTGGCTTTTGCCAAAGCTGCGACATATACCGGAGCAGATGCTGCGCCAAAGATGCAAAATGCAATGAAGAAAACAATGCAGCAGGAAGATGGGGCAATGCCGTCTGTCTATGCGTTTGTGGATGGTTCTTACAATGTGGCAACGCATGTCTACGGATATGGTGGCTTTCTGATTCATGATGGCATAAAAGAAGTGCTGCAGGGGAGTGATAAGGATGCAGAGATGGCAGCGATGCGCAATGTCGCAGGGGAAATCTGCGGCAGTATGGTTGCGATCAGAAAAGCGGTCGAATTAGGATTGCCGGAAGTAACGATTTATTATGATTACATGGGAATCGAAATGTGGGCAACCGGTGCGTGGAAGTGCAATAAAAAAGGGACAGCAGCATACCGTGATTATGTGGCATCGGTGAGAAATGTGATTGTGATCCGTTTTGTAAAGGTAAAAGGACATTCCGGTATCGATGGCAATGAGGAAGCAGATATGTTAGCAAAGCAGGCAGTGGGGAATGAGATATAAAACCGGAATCCGGGAGCAGATATATGGATAAAAAGTTAAAATATTATGATCTGATGGAGGACTTAAGAAAACAGATCGTTTCAGGAAAAATAAAGCCGGGAGAAAAACTGCCATCGGAAAATGAACTTTCCGGGACATATCAGGTAAGCAGACAGACTGTACGGAAAGCTCTGCAGATTCTTCAGAACGAGGGATATATTTATGCGGAACATGGACGTGGAACGTTTTGTTCGGAGATGGCGAGACGCACGGGTGAAACAAAAAATATAGCAGTGGTCACGACATATCTGTCTGATTATATTTTCCCGAGAGTGATCCAGGGAATTGATAAAGTCCTTACGGAAAATGGATATAGTATTCTTTTAAAGAATACAAGAAATTCCAGAAATATGGAAGCAAAATGTTTAGAAGAATTATTGCAGAAGGGAATTGATGGGCTGATCATAGAACCAAGCAAAAGTCAGATCTTCTGCAAACATATTAATTTATACCAGACGCTGGATGAATATCGGATTCCATATGTATTTATTCAGGGCAGTTATGCGCAGCTTGCAGAAAAGCCCCATATCCTTTTAGATGACTGCCTTGGAGGATATCTGGTTACAAGATATCTGATCTCACTGGGGCACCATCACATCATAGGGATATTTAAAGCGGATGATACGCAGGGACAGCAGCGGCACAAAGGGTATGTGCAGGCTTTACAGGAAGCAGGGATTGCGTATGACCCGGATAAAGTGGTATGGTTTTATACGGAAGACCGGAAAACGCATCCATATGAACAGATGTGTCATATGGCTAAGATGAGATGTGAGCATTTCTTTGACAGTGTGGTATCGTATAATGACCAGATTGCACTAGAGGTCATCCGGGCATTAGAGGATGAAGGACTTAAAGTGCCGGATGATGTTTCAGTGACAGGATATGATGATTCCTATCTTGCGTCAAGTGGAAAAGTGCCGCTTACCACGGTGGCGCATCCGCAGGAAAAATTAGGTGAAATGGCTGCAGAACTTCTTCTTGGACTGCTGAAAGAGGGAAACATCCCGGAGTCAGAAAGACAGATCCTTGTAAAGCCGGAGTTAGTGATCCGGGAATCCTGCAGATCCCGGAAAAAGGAGGAATAAAAGATGAACTATGCGCAGATCAAACCCTGTTCTATTGAGAATGGCACGGGCGTGAGGGTGTCTTTGTTTGTGTCCGGATGCAGACATCACTGCAAAGAGTGTTTTAATGAGGAAACATGGGATTTTTCTTATGGTAAGCCTTTTACAAAAACGACAGAGGATGAGATCGTGCAGGCGTTAGCACCGTCCTATATTGCAGGGCTGACGCTGCTTGGCGGAGATCCGGGTGAGCCGGAGAATCAGCAGGGACTGCTTCCTCTGTTACAGAGAATAAAAAAAGAATTGCCGGATAAAAATATCTGGGCATACAGTGGATATCTGTATGAGGATTTCCTTCCGGGAGGAAAGGTGTATTGTGAGGCGTCAGAGCCCTTCCTGTCAATGATCGATGTTATGGTGGATGGACCTTTTATTTTAGAAAAAAAGGATATTTCCCTGAATTTCAGAGGATCTTCGAACCAGAGAATCATTGATATACCCGAAACGCGAAAGAACCAGGAAATCGTATTACTGATGGAATAAAGAAAATGAAATGGAGAGTAGTGTGAAAAATAAGATTTTTCACACACAAGATTTGTGCTTGCGCACAAACTTGAGATGCCCTGAGGAACGGGCTAGAAATGGAGAGTAAAATGAAGTTTTCATGGAGAATGATTGCTGCGGCTTTTAGTTATGCATTAGGTGTATTAGGCTGGTGTTATGTAGGTGGCTATAAGATTCTGACCGGTCCGGTGAGAGAACTGATCCTTGCACAGATGGCGGGAAGTATGTCTTTGGGACGACTGGTGGCGGCCCTGATCGAGGGATTTATATATCTTTCGCTGGCAGGCGGAGTCTGGTGCATTGGGTATATGTTAAGTAGTCATTTCAGGGAAGATTGATAAATACATAGAGAGGAACAAAAAGAAAAATGGTTTTTAGAGTGCCTTCATATTATAAGAATTTTCGGTGTATTGCGGACAAATGTCCGGATAATTGCTGCAGAGGATGGGAAATTGATATTGACGAAGATACCCTGGATTATTATAAAGATCTGAAAGGACCGATGGCAGAAAAAATCCGTGCGTCGATCAGCGAGGATGGAAGTTTTGTATTGAATGAAGAGGGATGGTGTCCGCTTCTGAATGAGAAAGGACTCTGTGAGGTGTGTCTGACTTTAGGGGAGGATTCGCTTTCAGAAGTATGCACAGAGTATCCGAGGTTTACAACGGAGTATCCGAAAACAAGAGAAAAAGTTTTATGTCTATCCTGTGGAGAGGTTGGAAGAATTGTCTTTTCAGATACAGAACAGATCGGATTTGATGAGCAGATCCTCTCGGAGGACTATGATGAATATGAGTGGGAAGATGGCGATGATGAGCTTGCAGAAAAACTCGAATCAGTAAGGTCGCATGCAATCGGACTGCTTCAGGATCGCAGCCGCCCGATTGCAGAGCGTATCGCGGTGTATCTGAATTACTGCTGTCAGATGCAGAAAGAATTATTTGAGACAGTACCCAAAGAGGAGGAACCGGAAAAAATCAGCCTGTATGAGGCATTTCTACAGCGGCTGTCCCAATACGAGGAGCTTGAATCCATCGGTGATGCATGGTCTGGGATGGAAGAAGAGCTGAAAGCTTTTTATCATGAAGAAAATTATGAAAAGACACATCGTGCTTTCATGGAAGCGCAGATGGAAAATGAATATCAGTATGAACATCTGATGGTATATTATACTTTCCGCTATTTTATGAGGGCATTCTACGATAATAATCTGCTTGAAAAAGCTCAGTTTGCAGTTGCCTCATTTTTGATGGTGCGTGATATGGATGTTATGGTCTGGATGAAAAACGGACAGAAATTTGATTTACAGGATCGCATAGAAACAACGAAAGTTTACGCAAAAGAAGTGGAACATTCGGAAGAAAATATTGAAATGTTAGGGGAATCATTTTTGTTTGAAGATGTATTTTCCGTAAAAGGTCTGCTTGCACAGATTATGTAAAAAATAAGCCGGGTGACAGGGCACCTGACAGCTTTCATAAGCTGACGGCCTGATCAACCGGCTTTTAGTATCTGCCTGTGAGAAAATGCAGGAAAGATACAGGTTTTTTTCCAGCGGCTTTTGTCTCGTCGATATATTTCTCATAGAAAGAAATAACTTCGCAAAAAGACATTGCCGGATCGATTGCATATGTCATACAATACACCTCCTTATTTGTTTTCTATAATATAGCACAATGCATCGGGAAAAACAACAAAAAATAATATGAAAGATTGTACAATATATACAAAAATGGAATGAGTGAATGAAAAATTCACAAAAACAGAAAAACAACAAGTGGGTATTTTTACTGATTTTTACAGAATGAAATTGTATAATATTACTTAAGAAATAAAAAATGAACATTTTTTGCCATAAGGAACAGGTAAAATAAAAAAATTATACAAAATATTTCTGACCTGGGAAAAGGGGAGAATATGGAACAGGGAGAAGCAGTCCGCAGACGTGAAGCGGAAAAGAGAGAAAACGAAGCGAGAAGAAGAAGACAGAAAAAGCGGAAAAGGCAGCAGATGTTTGCGCGCAGTGTGATGGTTCTGACAGGAGCTGTATTTGTGGGCGTTATTTTGTATGGGGGATGGCGTCTGTCCCACAGGACGGCACAGGCGCAGGAAGAGATCGTGGCAGAGGAAACGAAATATATTGCAGACCGCCCGGATTTTTCTGTGGAGCTTTTAGACTACAATGAATATTCAAGACCGGGAACGGCACTGGAAAAAGTAAACGGGATCGTCGTACATTATACGGCAAATCCGGGAACAACGGCACAGCAGAACCGGGATTATTTTGAAGGACTGGCACAATCCGGGGAGACACATGCAAGCAGCCATTTTGTCATCGGAATCAGCGGAGAAATCATCCAGTGTATTCCATGCAATGAGATTGCATATGCTTCAAACGACAGAAACAGCGATACGGTTTCCATAGAGTGCTGTATTCCGGATGATACGGGAAAATTTACGGATGCGACTTATGGATCGCTGGTTCATCTGGTAACATGGCTGATGGGACGTTATGATCTGACTACGGATGATGTGATCAGACATTATGATGTAACAGGAAAGGCATGTCCGAAATATTATGTGGAAAATGAGGCTGCATGGGAGCAGTTTAAGTCGGATCTTGTCGATTACATAGAGACCAACGGTATTGCAAAAACAGAGGAAATACAGTAAAATGGGTGTATCAATTATGTCGAAGGAAGCAGTATGATAGAGAAATATTACGAAGCATTACAAAAAAGAGAAAACCTCCGCGAAAACCTTGTTGGGCTGCGTGCCCGGATCAAAGATGAGGCGGCAAAAGAGCAATTTGTATCGATGATCGGGGATGGCGGATTGCTGTTAGAATTATTAGAGGAAGAAGATCCAAAGGTGCGCAAAAATGTGGCGATGATCCTTGGGGAACTGGAATGGATGGGGGCTGCAGATGCACTTGTTACGGCATATGAAAGGGAGCAGACTCTTTTTGTAAAAAGCACGTATTTAAAGGCACTTGCTTATCTTGACATTACGGCATATCAGGAACGGTTCAAAACGAGAATGGAAGAACTTCTTTCTTATACCCCGGCAGCAGAAGAAAAAAAGCATATTGATGAGGAAGTCCGCGCACTTGGCAGACTGTTGGAAAAGGCAGAAGAAAGCACAGACCACACTTTTACGGGATTTAAAAACCCGCATGAGATGCTGCTGCTGACGGGACATGCGCGTACGGATGTGACATTAAAGGAAATCGGGGTACTTCCGGCGGATATCCGGAGAAAAACGGCGAAACATCCGCTTGGAGTGGCAGTGTATACAAAGGATGTACGCGCTATGGCGAACCTTAGAACTTACCGTGAACTATTGTTTCCAATTCGTTTAAAACAGGAAGCAGAACAGGCAGAAGTGCTGGCGGATGAGGTGTGGCAGAGCGGTATTGGGGATTTCTTAAAGGAGTGTCATAAGCAGGGTACGCCGTTTCGGTTCCGCGTGGAGATCCGGGCTGATATGGAGAATGACAAAAGAGCTTCTTTTGCGAAAAAGTTTGCGATACAGTTAGAGCGTGTGTCGGCGAGATGGCTGATCAATTCGACCGGTGATTATGAGACAGAGATTCGTCTGATAAAGAAAAAAGATGGAAGTTTTGCACCATTTTTAAAATTGTATACCATTCCGATGCGACGTTTTTCCTACCGGAAAAATGTGGTGGCGGCATCTATCCATCCATCACTTGCAGCGATGCTTGTATCGCTGGCAAAACCCTATCTGAAAGAGAACGCACAGATTTTAGATCCGTTTTGCGGAGTCGGCACGATGCTTATTGAGAGGGACATTGCACAACCGGCAAGAGAAAAGTACGGAATCGATATTTTTGGACCGGCGATCGAAGGCGCAAGGGAGAATGCCTCATTAGCAGGGGAAAAGATCAATTTTATCCATAGAGATTATTTTGATTTTAAACACGATTATCTGTTTGATGAGATTATTACCAATATGCCGGTGAGGGGCAGACAGTCGCGCGGTGAGATGGATGCACTTTATGCTTCCTTTTTCGAAAAATCAAAAGAAATCTTAACACCGGGTGGAGTAATGATTTTTTATTCGAATGAAGAAGGCATGGTAAAGAAACATCTTCGTTTACATTCAGAATACAGGCTGATACAGGAATTTGTGATTTCGGAAAAGCGTCATTTTAGTCTGTATATCGTTGGAATAAAGGGGTAGAGGGAAATGGCATTTTTGAGCAGGAAGAAGGAAGAGGATGCTTTGAAATCAGAACAGATACTTTTGGATGCAACACTGATGCAGAATCTGCAGGATCGGTTTTGCGACGCAAATAACCTGTATTTAAGATGTCTTGACAAAAATCGCACGGAAGTAACGAAGACATATGGTTCAAAGGAAGAACTTGAGTATCTGGGCAGTGTGATCGACATGGACAGACATATCGGACTGTTAGAGAGGCTGTTAAACAGCAGGATCGAAAGTGTGATCGAAGAGGATTGTGGGGCAGACGGGATCCGGATGTGTGGAGTGGCAGTAAAGGTAAGTGGAGAGGTGTCTGCGATCTGGATCGTGACCGGCGTTATGGAAGATGCCGGCTGCGATGTGCCGGATTATATTATGCGGACAACACCGGAACGCTATTATAAGTCGATCGAGTTTTTAGAGACGCTGTCAAAGCAGATGTTTGCCGTCAAATTAGAAGAACTTTTGGCGCAGGAGGCATTTTTAAAGAGCCGGGAGTCGGAAATACAGATGGAGACGGAATTAAAACGCAATGAGGCGATGACGGCAATCGTCCGTATGCTCGAGTCGGAGGAGGGTTTTGATAAGATTGTTCATGATATCTTAAAAGAAGCATGTGAGTATCTTGGAATTTCAGCGGCTGTTTTATTCCGGGAAAATATAGACGGCACGACGGTCAACATGATCAGCGAGTATTGTTCTGCGGGAAGAGAATCACGGATGGAGGCATCACAGAACATTTCAAAAGAAGAACTGCCATTTTTTAATGGAAAACCATATATGATTTCGGCAGATTCAATGATGCCGGAAGCGTTCCGCAGAATGTTTGAAGTACAGAAGATGAAAGCCGGGTTATTCCTTCCAATCGACGTCAGCGGGAAAACGGGAATGTACGTCTGCTTTTGCGAGGATGAAAAAGAGCGCATCTGGGACGGCGGAGAAATCAAGTTTGTCAATGATGTCCGAAGAATCATACAGACGATTCTGGTAAAACGCATTGCAAAAAATTCACTTGCCAGTTCGTATGCATCGTTAGAAGCAATCCTTGAAAATGTGGGATGTGGGATCTATGTGATGGATACACAGGAAAATACGATGCTGTATACAAACCAGCACTTTCGTAAAGCATTTGGGGAAGATGTGCGAAGTGCAGGTATTGAGGAATGTTTAAGACAGGGAGCGCAATCGGAGGACAGCCTGTATTTCAGGGAGGTTTATTCGAAAGAAGAAAACCGCTGGTTTGATCTGCACAGTACAAGGATTAACTGGGTGGATGGAAGAAAGGTCCTTTTGTGTACCATTTATGATGTGACAGACAAAAAGCTGTATCAGCAGAAGATTGAGCGTCAGGCAAACAATGATTTCCTGACCGGATTGTATAACCGGATGCGCTGTGAACAGGATTTAGAGCGTTATATCCGTCAGACGAAGGAGTTTGGCGGTGAGGGAGCGCTGCTTTACATCGATCTGGATGATTTTAAACATATCAATGACGGACTCGGTCATCAGTATGGAGATGTGCTGCTTAAGAATATTTCCGGCAGTCTGCAGAGAATTCCCGGTGTGGAGAATAACTGTTACCGTATGGGTGGTGATGAGTTCATTATCATATTGGCGCATCATCATATGGCGATGCTCCAGCAGATCTTAGATGAGATCAAGGCGCTGTTCACGAAACCGTGGATGCTAAAAGGGACGGATTATTACTGTACGATGAGTATGGGAGTCGTTCGCTTCCCGGCAGACGGGGATACGGTGGAAGAATTGATCAAGAAAGCCGATATTGCACTTTATTCTGCAAAATGTGCAGGAAAGAACCGTATCGAGTTTTATGATGACAACGTGGAGTCCACCTCTTACAAACGGCTTGACCTTGAAAAAAACATGCGCAATGCCACACGAAATGCTTTCAGTGAATTTGAGGTATATTTCCAGCCGATTGTAAATATTACAAAAGAGGGAAATCCATGTGCCGGTGCGGAGGCACTGATCCGCTGGAATTCGGGAGAACTTGGACTGATTCCGCCGGCAGATTTCATTCCGCTTGCAGAGTATTTAGGCCTGATCAATCCGATCGGAGAATTCGTCCTGCGGGAGGCATGTATCCACTGCAAATACTGGAATGATATGGGACACCCGGAGTATAAGGTGAATGTCAATCTGTCTGTCGTACAGCTTTTACAGAACGATATTGTGGAGCGGATCGCGCATGTGATCGAGGAGACGAGGATCACCCCACAGAATCTGACTCTGGAAGTGACGGAAAGTCTTGCAGTCAACGATATGAGCCGCATGAAACGGATCCTTGCGGATATCAGGCATCTTGGTGTGCGTGTTGCTCTCGATGATTTCGGTACGGGATATTCATCTTTAAACCATATCAGGGAGATGCCGATCGATGTCATAAAAATCGACCGCTGCTTTATCATTGATATCGGAAAAGATGATTTCTCCAATGCATTTGTAAAAATGGTCGGAGAACTTGCAACAGCGATCCATGTGAATGTCTGCGTGGAAGGTGTGGAAACAAAAGAACAGTTAGATGCACTGGTGGGGTCAAAGGTTCAGCTGATCCAGGGGTTTTATTTTGGAAAGCCGATGAAGGCGGAGATGTTTGAAAGACAGTACCTGTAAGGGTACTGCCTTTTAATGTTAAAACAATTAAAACAGTTCCAAAAATTAAAAAAATAAATAAAATTAAAAAAATATCAAAAAACTGTTGACATATTTATTTTTATATGGTACCATATAATCAAGTTAAGAAACAAACAACTTAACCACTACTACAAAAATATTTTAGAAAAGTGAGGTAATCATTATGAAACAACTAACAAATTATCAGAGAGTAAGCAACTATTTAGTAAAGATTTTCAAGGCTATCAATGAAGAGTATTTCAACAATGAGTTGGAAATCCCAACTATTACAATTCAGAGTACAGTCGGTGCATACGGTCATGTATCAGTACAAAAGGTTTGGCACAACGACACAACCGCAACACATGAGTTAAATTTATCAGCCGACTATCTCAACAGACCTATTGAAAATACAGTAGCAACGCTGATACATGAAGCAAGTCATTTATACGCTTTACAAAATGGTATCAAAGATACAAGTAACCGTGGTGTATATCATAACAAGAACTTTAAAAAGATTGCTGAAGAGATGGGACACCTTCACATTGAGAAGCACGACAAATACGGATGGACTATCACAGAACCTACTGAAGATACGATTGATTTTATTATTCAATATGGTTTTGAAGATATACAGCTTGTCAGAGGTTCACAATTTACTTTTACAGGTATCGGTGGATCAAAAACTGGTAACGGTGGAATAGTACCACCAAAAAACAAGAAACCATCAAGCACAAGAAAATATATTTGTCCTTGTTGTGGTAATTCATTCAGAGCTACTAAAGAATTGAATGTAATGTGTATGGATTGCAACGAACAATTCATAGTAGCAGAGTAACATATAAACGGTGGGTATCTAACAAATAGGTACCCACCAAAAAATAACAATAATTAAGACTATAACAAATTGTTAAAAATATTAAAAATAGGTGTTGACAAATGATAACTTCTATGGTACCATATAAACAAGTTAAGGATAACACCTAACGAACTACTACAAATACTTTTAAGAAAGAATGAGGTAATCACTATGAAGAGTACAACTAACATCAATGAAGTAATCAAAGAATTAAAAGAGTATCAGGACATGCAGGACGCATTAAAAGTTGAGATTGAAAAGCTCAAGGCTGAAGCTATCGAGTATCTTGATCAGAATGAGATTGACGAGTACACATGTACGGATGGCAAGGTCACATATCGAGAAGTGCTGAGTAATCGTTTCCAGTCCACAGAGTTTAAGAAAGCTCATGCAGACTTATATGAAGCCTTCACAAAAAAGACTTTTAGTATGAGATTTACTTGTAACTAATCAATCAAATAAATATCAGGTGGTCGGTGTAATGCCGACTACCTACACAATAAAGAATGTGGGGTAATAAGCATGAAGAAAGATACAAAGAATTATAGAACACTTACAAAGTGTGATGATGGTAAATTATTAAAGGTTATTGAGTATAAATCAGGTGCAAGAGTTGAGATACCTATTAACCGTGACGGTTCCGTAAAATGGTTTGATGATAGTAAGTTCCTGAAGGATAGAAGAACCAAAACCGAGAAGATGTAATGCGGTGTGGCTTGTTTGGTCTAGTTACTAGACAAGCCAGCACACCTAAACAATATGAATGAGAGGTAATTATATTATGGCTTATGTAGAACCGATAGAATCCCTGATGATAAAGAAGCAAGTCAAGAAGGAATTGAAAGAATTATTGTTACATGATGGTATGCCAGCGGATAAAGTACAGATAGCAATAGACATATTTGATAAATGCAGCAAGGATTATGTATTTCAAAATAAGAAAAATTAAAAGTGTATGTTTAGAAATCGGAGGAAAATATTATGCACATATTAGCATTTATATTATTATTCATAATCGGATCAATTCAGGCTGCGTGTCATGGTGACTGGTCGGGCATAGGGGCAATAGCAAAATTCATAGGCTTTATAGCTTTATTCCTGATAGTGGGATATATGATGATAAATCCGGCTTTACTAATCATAGTAGTTGTAATAGTCGTAATAGGTATAATAGCTTGTTGTAGCAAGTGACAGAAAGAGGTTGATTTTATGGGATATGTTCTAACCAACGGAACTCACTATGTAAGAATGACGGAAACTGGAAGAGTAGTAAAAACACAAGATGTAAATGAAGCACGAATATATTTGACTACTGAAAAAGCAAAAGAGAGATTATTAAAAGCACCCAGTAAAACACATGGATATTACATACAAGATATAGAAACCAATGCAAAATACAGATATAGCAGAAACAAGGGAAGAATCAATTTTCCTAAAGAAGTAAGAGAGCTGGTATATAATACTGCACAAGGTAAATGTGTTTTATGTGGTAGGAAGATAACATACGACAAAATGACATTAGATCATGTTGTACCGCTTGCTATGAATGGTGCTGATAGTGTTACAAATTTACAATGCACTTGTGAAGCGTGTAACAAGTTTAAAGGTTGTGTGCTTCCTGATGATTTTATGGAACGCATAACAGAAATATTTATATATCAGACGGACAGAAAACAAGGCAAGCGGTTACTATGGAAGGTAACACATAGATTATTAAATCGGCTAGTGTAAAAAGAAGATTGCATTTTTCTACGGTACCATATATAATATAGTTGAAAGCAAACTATGAAAGGGGTACTGTGGATATGCCAAGAGAGGAAGATCCAAGTTTGAAAACTGAAAATGGTTTATATATAAGCAAAATAAAAGCAAGTGAAAACTACGATAAAAACAATGTAGATAATGTAAGATTGAGAGTGCCTAAAGGCTGGAAAGAACAAATGCAAGCCTATGTGGAATCTTCAGACAAATACAATAGTGTAAATGCTATGTTATGTGAGCTGATCCGCAAGGAACTCAATATAGAAGAGTGATAAATGGAATTGAAAAATACAGAAATATCTGATAGAATATAGTGGTTAGTTGAGATTATCTCAATTCAGGGAATTGGTTGTAGTAGGCTGGTTCCCATTTTTTATTATGTGACCATTCATGGACACAAAAAGAAAACCGACTGCAAATGCAACCGGCAATTCTTAAAAGTGTATTTTTAATTATTTCTTATTGTTCAAACTATATCAAATATATTTAATGCAAATCTGCAAGCAATTCATTCTTGTACTTATAGAAAGTCATTTTAGATATTCCAGCAAGTTTCCATGTATCTTCATTCGATAGGGAACCACCAAAATCTTTATTATGTTTCTTGATAACCTCTTTAGCAACAAGGGATTTTTTTGTTGTCAGCTTAGTACCTTTTTCAAGTCCTATCTGTTTACCATTCAAACGAGCTGTTTCAATTCCTTCTTTGGTTCTCTGATGGAGATAGTCAACCTCTTTTTGTGCTTGCTCAAAGGCTTTGTATATATCCTTCTCAACCTTATTCATCATAAATTTATTGACTGCTGCCATAATGGAATTTACAAGATCATCCGTTGCTTTATCTCCTGATTGAATCTCTGTATTGAAGATACCTTGCATAGCTTCTTTGTAACTATCTGTATTCATGTGTGGCTCTTTCAGGAAAACAAGATTGATACCAATATTAAATAGTCGTTGGTACAATGCAAATCCTTCTTTCGCATTTCTGCTCATTCGTGACACTTCATCAAATACAATCGTATCTCCATACTTCAGCTTTCTATTAAGTTTATTCCATTCAGGTCTATCTAACTTTGTTCCAGTAAAGGCTTCAGTTAAAATAATCGCAGTAGGGAACTCTCTCTTTATGTTCCTGATCTGACGGTCTATTGATTGCTTTTTAGTTGAAATTCTGCAATATCCGTAAATCATATTATTACCTCTCTTTCATAAAACAAACCACCGTTTCTTTTGATACTGCAATTATAGCATGGTACCATAGAAAAATCAAGCAACTTTTATTACTTTTTCAAAATAGGTTACTTTTAATACTCCAATATGGAAATTAAAGGGCGGTCAGATTTTTCGACTGGTACCACTCAACAAATCCCATGATAAAAATATAAGACTGCTGCCACACAAATTTAAACATACACTTTTAATATCGTACCCTTTATCGTAGGCACATCAGGGAATATCAAAAGTCAAGGAAAATCAATGTTTTTCGGTGTTATTCGTAAAAATATTATATTTATATGGTACCATATATGAACAAAATCAATATCGTAAAACATAAGGAAAATCAATGTTTTTCCGCATTTGTGTGGAAATATTAGGAAAAATAAAAAATGCCCTAAAACCCTTTATTTATAAGGCTTTAAGACACTTTTTCATGTTTTTGTGTTTATCGTGTTATATGGTATATTTCAATGCAAATGTAATAATTGAAACAATATTATATAGTTCAAACTATATTGAATTATCCTATAAAGGAAACCTCACTTACAACTGTTTCCCAAAAAGCTAATCCTGGCTTACAATATCTTACCTCATAACATTTACCAGGCACCGCTTGTATTCTTGCTGGTGAACCACCGCCAATTATTCCAAGAACAATAGTAACATCAATGGTAGTAGGTCGATCTATTGAGATTGTAGCAACGGAACCAATAGGAACTTCTGCAACCGTTCTACCACCTATTTTGAATACCATTCTTTTAACTTTTCGATCATCAGATAATGCTCTTACTTTTATACTGGTAGGGGCATTTCCAATAGGGCAACCACAATTAGGACATGAAGCAGCTCTATCTGAAATCTGTTTACCACATTCAGGACACTTAATCAATGCCATAAAAACCACTCTCCTTCTCATTAGAAATATACTGATAGTATAACAGATTTTATGTAAATTGTCATTGAATTGTTATTTATTCAGTTACAACAACATTGATCGCTTGAACACCCTTCTCACTATCCACCGTGTCAAAGACAACATTCTGTCCTTCTGTCAGGCTTTTATATCCTTCAGTTTCAATTCCAGTATAATGTACGAAAATATCTTTACCCTCACTGGTAATAAAGCCATAACCCTTCTGTGAATTAAACCATTTTACAATACCTTTAAACATTATTTGCACCTCTTTCTCTTTTTGCTTCAGCAATTTTTCTTTCAAGCTCCGCTTTCTGCCATTCCAGTTTCATAACTTTGTGTCGCTCCTGAAAGGCTCTCTGTTTCAATTTTTTTTCAATCCATTGTAGAATCATAAGTTTTACCTCTCTAAAATCGCAACAGTAGGTTATATGGTTACATATAAATAATAGAACAAGTGTTTGCATTTGTCAATGATATATTTCCTACTGCTGCCATTCTTTTTAAACTACACTTTTTAATTTATCCTGATATTCTGTTGCATACCTTGTTGAAGATAAAAGCAACTGTTCCAGTAACAATCATTCCAACAATTCCAAAAGGGGAACCGCACATAATACCGATAAACTGTCTGTCTTTATTTGTCATAGGTATTTACTCCTAACTTATCATAATATTCTTTATCGTGTCCTAATTGATCTATATAAGATTTTACTAAACCTAAAATACCTTTATCCTTCAATAATCTTTCTTTATTTAATAAAATATAATAGTCTAGTGTGTCTTGCATTTCTTTTTTTGTAAATCTTTTATTAAGATTGTTACCATCGTCAAGCTGGCTTTGTAAAACTAATTGTATTACATCTTCATCTGATACACTCGGCTCTATCTGATCTTTCCATTCACAAGTCATTAAAGCTAATTTAATTATCACAGCCATTCCCAACTCTTTATGGTCTAAATACGGATAATCTTTGTGTCCTTCTACATACAATAATTTTTTCATATCAAATATAAGCTGACTAAAATTCAATACTTTCTTTTTATCTTCAGGGATTTTAGGATTTTCAATTTTTTTCATATTATTGCAATATGTCATTACTTCTGATCTTGTTAATGGTTCCGTCCAATTCCATTTATAAATTATAGCTGATAGTGATTCCTTCAGGATATTGCCCATATTCTTTTTATCCATTGTTTCAAATGATAAAGGTTCGACCATAACAACATTTCCATTAGCACAAATCTGTATTCCAGTTTTTACATAATATATATCTTTTTCCTTATCAGCGTGGAACTCTACTCTATATGTACTGGTGGTATATGAAGCCATTTTCATATTATTATCTTTTGCCCTACCTTCTTTTTTCAGCCAACTTCCATCGTTCTTTATATCTTTATTCCTGATAATATTACCGTTTTTATCTTTCAGTCCTGTATCCCATTCTCCCTGATCGTCTACACTGACATATTCATTCGCATATTTTTTATAAAATTCAATAGCTTTTTGTATATCGTTCACATGATATTTACTATTAGATATACTTACGTGTACAGGCTTGCTAGTAACACCTTCTTTATAATCATTCCTTGCTTCATCACTCCATATATCATTGTAAATATATAAAGCAAGTCTGTTTAATGCTTCTATGCACCTGATACCTCTTTCATCTAAAATAGTACCATTATCTACCGTTGTTAATCTCCATACTTTTTTCTTGTTACTTATGATTTTGTCTACTAATTTTTCTATAACATCAGGAACTAAAAACGGTTCTCCACCAGTTAATGACAAATGATTTAACATAGAAAACTGTTCAATTATTTTATCTAATACTTCATCTGACATATCTATATTTTGTGGTTCACCACGCATACAATGTTCACATCTTAAATTACATCTTCTTGTTACCTCAATCATAATATTGTCATAAGGTAAGGGAATATTTTTTGTTTCTAATTCATTATTCAATCTATTTCTCCAATCTACCAGCAACGAGAAATCCCGCTGCTGGATTTTTAAATATACACTTTTAATTTTTGGACTCTGCCGGTGTTTCTATCTTATCCATAGCTTTCTTGAATCTGCTCTTGTGCTTGTCCTGAAATCTCTTGTCGGCTTCTACAATAAGATCATTGATAATTTTGTTAATAGCTGGTTCCGTATAAGCTCCATACACTTCATTCAGCTTATCCATGTTTTCAACTGAAATCATTACATTCTGTGCAATATTCGGATTTACTTCTATTGTCCTGAAATCTACAAGTGCTTTCCTCAACGCTTCCCATTTTCCAATCTCTTCAGGTTCAAAGTCAATTCTTCTAATCATCAAGTCCATTCCATGCTCCAACGCTTCAGCTTGTGATTTTACTGCTTTCAGATTTTCTTTTAACTCTCTGTTAGCCTCGTTCATATCCATATTTCCAAAATTTCTAATGTTTGCTATCATATATTTATTTCTCCCATTCTTAACACTTGCTATAATCTAATTTGATATTCGGCTTGGCTCCGATCCAGTTCATCAGATCATCTTCTGATACTCTGTACTCCCTACCGATTTTAAAAGCTGGAAACCCATCTGTACGCATGAGTGCTTTCGCTTGTCTGTTATTTAATTTGAGAAGGTCTTGTACTTCCTCTGTTGTTAAAATATTCATATCTGTATTACTCCTTTACAACTACTTCTGAATCAATCAATTCTTCTAATGCACCTGAAAGATACACAAAATTGTTATCTGAATTTTTCTCTGAATCTTCTTCGATAATATAATTATTTCTAAACTCTGTCAGACTTTCATATAGGTTATTTGCAAGCTCCTGAATCTTTTTACATTCGACTGCTGCCGACTTATCATATACTGTAATCATTTATGTAAAATCTCCTTATTTTCTTTGATATGTGGGCGGTCAGCTAATGGAACCAACCGCCCCACTCTATATTTATTTTGTTGCTTTTTTCTTCCTCTTTTGAGGGTAATACTGAAATCCGATCAGGTTCCCTTTAATATCAAATACTGTATATCCACCTTCTGATTTTATAGGCTTTTTCTTACCTTTATTTGCAAGTAGAATATCCTCTAATGTCAATCCAGTTTCGTACACTAAATCCAACGGATTTTTATATTCTTTAATCTTTCCTTCTTCCAGTAAAACAATTTTCTTGATCTTGTGGATTGCTCCATGTAATACCGTTGTCAGTAGGATCAGGTTCCTATAATCATTATTCAGCTTGTTTCCGTCTAAATGGTGTGCTTCTAATCTATCCGCTTTCTTCCAAAAGTTAGGACAAAATACATCTGCTACTGCCCTGTGCATACCGATTGTTTTTTGGTCGTGGTCTGAAAATTTATAATACAAATACTGTCGGTCTGACTGTCCGCCTATAAAGGCTCCTAATAAAATTGCTGTCTTACGCTTCAGACTTACTACCCTTCCAAACTGTGATACATAATATCCTTCGTATGTCGGATGTTCTACAAAAATTTCTGTCGGTTCCAGCTTCTCAATGTTGGCTTCTTTCAATACATCTTCTGATAATTTATGCTGGATTAAATGCTCATGGTTCCATTTAAACTTCTTTGTAATATCTGTCATGTTTTAATTCCTTTAGGCAGTAACTACACCTAAGAAATGACAAATATTTTAATTCTCCTACATGAGATAAATTTTTCTGATTTAAGGCTATCATTACTGCCAGTCCTTTCTTTTAAAATCATTATTTTTTATCTCCTTTTATTCCTTCTCATTTATCTTGGAACCTGCACCAATACTGATAAATGGATACGGCATTTTACATCTGCTCTCGATGTCAATTCAGGTTTTGAAGTGTAGTGTTTAACTTTCGGTATCTGCTGGGATTTATCTTCAGGTCACATCTCTGTGGTATCTGCTGGTAGGTCAAATCCATGTATGAGTATATGCTATAAATCTTTAGGTCAAATCTTACTGATTAAATACTGTATATCCATCAGAGGGGCTTCGCCCATGTCCTTACATATTGGATATAATGCACTTCTTTTTTATGATTAAAATGTTTCTCAAACCCTTATAAATAAAGGCTTTTGTAACACTCTAATAGCTTTTTCAAAATGGTTCATTCAGGTACAAAAGTGAACTTTTTTGAACCTTCCGTATGGCTCCCAAATGAACCACTTCTATATGTATTATTCTCTGAAAAATTCTTCCGTAGCTCTCTTAACTTCTGCTACCGCTTTTTCTACATCTTTCTTTGAAAAATACTCAATACCATATCTTTTTTTATGGTTCTCTGCTCTGATCTTCGGATCTTTTACTTCCTCAAATCTTGAAAGCAAATCAATCATCTGTTTTTTACAGAAAATACAATCCTGATACTGAATGATAAAATCGGTCAGACTTCTAAATCTTGTCGGATATGAGTTTTTGTCCTCTTTATATATCTTCTCCAATTCGTCATTGTATCTCTTGTGGACTTCATCTATATTCTTAATAGCTTTATCCCACCTTGCAAACCAACCATCGGTAAATTCTGTTTTTAGAATCTCCATATTTATATTTTCTCCATCTGCTTTGCATTTCTCATACAATTTTCTAAATCCTCTACTGACGGTTCTTTCTTCCAACCTTGCTTTGGCTGGTTCCGAATGATTTTCTGTCAGCTCCGACTTCGCAGCACGATCATAATTTTCAATCTCAAAGTAATCATTCTTGATTGCAACTGATAACTGCTTGTGGTTAAAAAGGTTCTCTGTCTTGTATGTGTTCTTCACTTTATAAGTGACTGCAAGCATTGATATTAAATAACGGTTCAGCTTCGCATACTGCTTGTAGTGGTCAGGCTCGTAGTTGTCAAATCTCATATCGGCTCTGATAAGGTTATAATCTGATATTCCAGCACCAGCTAGAATTGTGTTAAACACCGCTTGGAACTCCTGATAACTGAATACATCTCCGAGTAGTTTATTCGGATTTATAACGCTTGTGGTAGTCATACCGTTTTTGGTCTGACTGTTAGAACTGATACATTTTGAAACATCTTCCTGAATGTCCTCTACAATACCAGGACTTTTAATACTTAATGTATGAATACTTCCAGTTAGGTTGTACTTCTCTAGTTTCTGTTTGTTCATGTCTTTCCTTCCTGAAGAATCGGGATAGACAATCATATTAAATTTTTTGTGTTTTAGGGATATATCCTATCCCTCCTCTCCTAATGTCAAAAGTTGCCGAGTTACTAAAAATACACTTTTACTTTTTGGGATAGTTTTGAAAGAATCTTCAAAAATGACTTGAATTAAGATAGAAAGTTTGATATAATATCAATTACAGTTAAATCTTATGAGGTCTTATCCTTGTAAGTAATCTTTTTTGGTCTTGATTGCTGGAACAATCGAAACCGAAACCACCAAAATTAAATATTATATTATGTCATGGGATTCACCGCCTTTCTGAAATGTCAGGCTGATTGATACCTGAATGGTAATTTTGATGAGATATAGAACTTGGTAAGCAAGTAGGGCTTTGCTTCCACTGTTATAGTATCTCTTTTTGTGGTTTTTGTCAATAGTTTTTTTGAAAATTTTTCATATTTTTTGTTTTTCGTGGTAGATGATACCACTTTTTTTATGCCCTGATATAATATTCTCCGAAACTATGTGATTTTTGTGCAAGAAAAAAGCACCATGTTTCAGGTGCTTAATCTTCATAATGAAACTTGCAAGAATATATTATCAGGTTTTGGTTCATGTCCATATTGTATGTAAGTCTGTGTTCGTCCGTTATTCGTCTACTACACATCTTTCTATGCTTTAATGGTTCAGGCTTTCCAATTCCCTGAAGAAGTCCGTCACGATCAATACTCTTTATAAGCTCATTGATCCGCTTTACAATCTTTTTATCTTCCTTCTGCCATTCCGTGTACTGCTGCCATGCGGTAGGTGTAAATACTATATTCATTATTCGTAGCTCTCCAATTCATCTATAGTCTTTGTAATGAACCCACCAGCTTCTGCTTCTGCAATAGATTTATCTAACATAGCAAGATAGTCAGCATTTCTCTTTGCTTTCATAATCTCATTGTATTCAGATTCCGACATCATCACTATGTTTTCATTCTTTGGTCTTGATACAATCAATGTTTCTCCTCTGAAAACCTTATCACATAACGATTTAAAATTTTCTCTTACATCCATGCTCTTTACTGCTAACATATTTAACACCTCATTTCCGTACAATAAATCGTATGTTTTTTCGTACTTTTATTATATGTTATTATTGTTCCCTTGTCAACCGATCTTATGCTGGAAAATATTAAAAGTGTATTTTTAATAATTATAAATATTTTTAATTATATTTAATATAAAAAAAGAGTACCGACTGCTGCCGATACTCAAATAATTACTCTTTTGTTGGTTCCTAGTTATACATATCATGTTGCACTTGGTTAGTAATATCAAGATTAGATTGCTCTTTCGCATTGTATAACAATGTAAGCATATAGGCAGTAGGATTTTTTATTCTATCCGTCTGCTCCTGATATTTCTCTATTGCATACATAATATCTGAATAGTCCAACTTCATCAATTTACCGATAACAACCATTGCTGGCTTGTCCTCTCCACCGATCCTGATTGTTGTTTTGGTCGTGTTCAGGCTCGTATGTAGAATACTCATAACAGAATCTATCTCTTGTTTCTGAAATGGGTGGTCTGTTATCATTATCTCATAGTCATAAAACAACCTAATTTCTTCAAGTGTATAGCGTTCTTTCTCTTGACTTTCACTTGAATTTAGTGTAGTATTAACTATATCAAATTGATTTAATTGAGTGCTTGACGCATTACTACTTTGGTCGGTGGATAATGTATCAGGCTCTTTTTCTTTTATAACTGTATATCCTCTTGCTTTTAATGTAGCTATCATTTTTGCTTCTGATACTTCTTCCGCAACTGCTACCACATTTTCACTACTTCCAACTTTCCATATTTCCGCAAAATCGTATAGGGTATATAGATTGCTAGTCTTTCCCCCGTCCGATCTTTTTCGGTTCACTTTGGATATGACACCCTTTTCTTCCAGCTCCGCAAGTGTTTGTTTAACTTTCGTGGTTCCTATCTTGGTTAGGCTTGAAAGTCGTTTGATACTTGGGAAACATTGATTATTGCTATCTGCAAACTTCTTCAGATAAATGTAAACTAACTTCTGATAATAGTTATCCAGTAGGTCACTCTCTAAGAAGTCTTGATAAACCATAATAAAAGGTCGCTGGTCAGTAGCACTCTGAATTTTTTTTCGTGCCACTTATTACTTGCCCCCTTCTTTCTTTATCTTCTCTGCAATAGCTTCAGCAACAAATTGTGCTATCGTGGTTCCTTTTTTAGCGACTTCCACTTTAAGATCACGGTGTAAATCAGTAGATATAACTACATTCAACCGTTTTGTATCATCTGACATATTCTATCGCTCCTTTTATGATAAATGTATCAATCATAGTTTCCATATCATTATACATAAACTTCCCTTTTTTAGCAAGTAACATTTTTAACATAAATTTCCCTGAAATTTTGGTCTTGTTGTTGGTGTATCTCTCATTCCGTCCTTCTCTTCCTGAAGGATTGATTGAATATAACTCTAATGATTTTAATTACTTGAATATAGTTCATGGTCGTACCGCAACTATACCATAGTCGTGCGGCAACTATGCCCTTGGTCGTGTGACAACCTACCTATGGTCGTGTGGCGACTATGGGTAAACAAATGTTCATATCATTTTTGCTACTGGAATAATGGTGTATTATATCCCTCTATCCTTTGGTTTTTTGCTATGTATTCGGCTCAAATTCAGCTTGTAAATGGTTTAGGGTAGACTTATAAGGGTATAGCCATAAAAGGGCGAAAATAGGTCAAAAAACGCTTGTATATAGCCTATATAATGTGGTAAAAAGAAAGTCCGATTTCATTAGAAAAAAAAATAACCTGATCGAACTGAATCGACCAGGTATTCTTAAAAGTGTATGTTTAATTTAACGACTGCTGCCATATTATCTTGATCTAACTCTAACCCTCAAACCATTCATATCTATATCTTTGAATCCTACAATGAAATAATCTGTACCATTATGCTCTACTGTTGAAGTTCTCCAAGCTGGCACCTCTATAAAATGTCCGTCCTCTCTCAACACTTCCTCATTGATTAAGAACTCTATTCCTGAACCGCTAGTGTAATATGTTTTGTCGTTTCGTGTTCCATATCGTCCATCAGGACGGAGTGTAAGAGTATCTTCAAACAATACTGGCTTATTCAAGTATTCAAGGTCGTATTGCACATCAGATAGCTTATAAAGAATACTTTTATATTCGTCTATCAGTAACAAATCATCAGGATTGTTTGTACTGTATTCAATTCCTGATAGGTCGTCATAATCTCTGTACTTCGATACAGATAATACAGTAGCAATCTGTGAAGATAATTTCTGCATTTCTTCCTGAAGCTCTTTAAGTGTTCCCATAGTTTACCTCTCTTTCTAACAATTTAAAATAGTTAAAACAATTAAATGTGTTTTAAACTACAATCCCATTTCTTCTTGTAACCTAGCAATCTCTTTGTATTTTTCATAGTTTTCATTCATATCTTTTTCAATTAGATTACCAATATATGCAGTTAAATTTCCACCTAAAGCCTTTTTTACTTCATCATATTTATCCAGTAATTCAACCTTAACTGCAATATTGATATTCTTTCGAGGATCTTCAATCTCAACTGGTCTGCCAACTCTTCTTTTTGCTGGTGTAGTCTTTCTGATTTCAGGCTCTTTCTTTGGCTCTGAAGGTTCAACTGCCACCGTCTTATGTTCTTCTGCTGGTAATGGTACAGTCAATTTATTTATAGGTTTATTATCTTTAAAGCTCTTTCCCATGTTCTCACTCTCCAATCTTTTTCAATACTTCTGTTGTAAATGCTTTGTAGTCGATATTCGGCTTACTACTTTTAGCATAATCAATCAATGGTTCTCTAACGGTTTGTGCTTCTCCAACTGCAACACCTTCTCTGATACTTGTATCAAATACAACCGTGTTCATCTGTTTAGCATAATCTTCTATCATGTCTTTTATATCCCTATTCAGGACGGTTCTGTTACTGTATTTGATTAAAAGTATTCCTAGTACCTTTAAAGCTGGATTTAGGCTATTCTGAACGCTCTGAACTGTATTATATAAGGCTCCAAGTCCTTGTAATGCAAATGGTCGAGGTTCGCATGGAATCACAACATAATCACTTGCTACAAGTGAATTTACAGATAAATTTCCTAACGCTGGTGGAGTATCAATAACTATAAAATCATACTGGCTCCGCAACTCTGCGATAGAATTTTTTAAAAGTGTAGGTTCAACTTCTTCTGATCCTTCCACATTCGTTAAATATTCGTCTGCTGCCAAAAGATCATAATACTTACAATGTATCAAGGCTTCATCAGGTTTACAATCTCCCCCCAACACATCAGTAATTGTTTTTACTGGTGTATCTACTCCTGAAGCATAAGTAACATTTCCCTGACTATCCATATCAATTAAAAGTGTTTTCTTTTTCTTAAATCCAAGTGTGCTTGCAAGTGCTTGTGATGTAGTGGTTTTCCCTACACCGCCTTTCTGCAATGCTACGGATATAACAACTGCTGCCATGCTCTCACTCCTAACTATTTCATATTGTTTTAACTGATTATATCACTTTAATATTGATTTTACAATAACAAATATTAAAAAATATTAGATATAATTAAAACTATATATAATTGTGAAAATATCGTAGGGCAAAAATTTTTAAGTCCGTATAGAGAACAACCAACTATAGGGGATATATAAAAATAAATCATAAAAAATAGTTTTTAGTACCC
>ERZ773158.484-NODE-484-length-47956-cov-8.861297_pt1 | contig 47956 bp, 34 predicted proteins | sample MGYA00511918_ERZ773158 | MGnify/ENA primary metagenome ERZ773158 (study PRJEB29015, sample SAMEA2737876) | human gut metagenome | biome: human gut; feature: human-associated habitat; material: faeces | place: China | collected 2012 ...
TGACCCTCTGCTTGTAAGGCAGATGCTCTCCCAGCTGAGCTAAGATCCCATATTCCTGCGGGTTACTCATCTGCAACCCGCTTTGCTAGTATACTATATAGGAATAGTGAAGTCAAGCACTTTTTCAAAAATATTTTTGAAATATTTAAAATTTTTGAAAATATTTCAAGATTCAAAATTACTCCAATAATTCTGTCAAGCTGCCGGATACCTGCCTTATGAGATACCTTTGCAAATCATACATCTCTCCTTCTCCCTATTCCTTCGCAATAAACAAGACGCCCAGTGTTCCCGGTCCACAGTGGCTGGATACTACACCACCCGCTCTGGTCTCTAAAATTTCATGAAAGACATGCAGGTCATTGAGATAAGCCCGTACCTTATCTACGATTTCCGGGGCACTGCCGGAATGAGTGATAAATACGCGTTCCGGCCGGGCATTCTTCATTGCTTCTTCCATGTCTTTCACATAAGAGAGAACAACCTTTTCCATATTACCACGGTATTTCTTGCCCGGCCCCATCTTACCATCCTCAACACCAATCCGCGGATGAAGCTTTAATGCACCTCCGGCTAAGGCAGCCAGTCCACTGCATCTGCCACCACGATAAAGATAGGTTAAGGTGTCTACCACAAAGCTTGCCCGAACCAGAGGCTTTAATTCTTCGATACGGGCGGTAATCTCTGCCGCGCTCTTTCCCTGCTGTGCCATTTCGGCTGCTTCTATGACAAGAAGTCCGATACCGGTAGAAAGGTTTGCAGAATCAATTACTGTAACCAGATTTTCTGCCTCCAGTTCTTCCGCTGCAAGACGCATCACATTCATGGAAGAAGACATCCCGGATGCAATGGCAAAACAGATAACCTCCTGACCTTTTTCTACATAAGGCTTTAACAATTCTACTGCCTGCTCTGCGGATGGTGCTGAAGTCTTTGGAGTGGTCTTGTGTTCATCCGACCAATCAAAAATCTCCTGCGGAGTAATATTTACTCCATCCAGATATTCTTCGTCACCTAATAAAATGTGAAGCGGAAGAATGGTAATATCATAACATTTTACCAGTTCTTCAGATAAATCACAGGTACTGTCTGAAATTATCTTTACCATATCAAAAACCTCCCAAAATAAAAATTTACATTTCTTCCAATAGACGCTCTACCAGTTTTACACAATCAGCTGCATCCGGGGAATAGCCATCTGCACCGATTTCATCTGCAAAGCTCTGTGTAATTGCTGCGCCACCGACGATAATCTTGCTGTTGCAACCGCGCTCTTTTGCCAGTTCTACCACATCCTTCATACGCATCATGGTAGTGGTCATCAGGGCGGAAAGTCCGATAATCTGCGCATGCTCTTTCAATGCAGTATCAACAATAATATCTGCCGCTACATCTTTGCCCAAATCTAAAACACGATAACCATAGTTACGGAGCATCAGTGCTACCAGATTCTTACCGATATCGTGTATGTCACCTTCTACGGTTGCAATAATAATGGTTGCCTTTGGCTCTTCGTCCTTATCTTTGGAAAGCATTGGCTCCAAGTATTCAATGGCATGCTGCATGGTCTGCGCACTGGAAATCAGCTGCGGCAGGAAATAAATCTGCTTGTCAAAAAGAACACCTACTTCATTAATGGCAGGAATCAACTGTCCATTAATAATCGCTCCCGGTTCTTCTCCTGCTGCCAAAGCTTTATCTACTTCTTTTAAAATATTGCCCTTATTTCCCTTTAATACACAGTCAAATACCGGATTTGCCGGCTCTAAAGTGCCTGCCGAAGCTGCGTTATCGGTTGCCGGAGCTTCCTTCTGTGCCCGTTGGTTCATCCGATTGATATAGAGGATATCGGAACCTTCTTTATGTAAAAGCATATCCGAAGCCACTGCCGCATTCATTAATAAATCCTGGGATGGATTTGCAATTGCCATCGTAAGTCCTTTTGCAATTGCCATGGTAAGAAATGCACTGTTTACATAAATACGTTCCGGCAGACCGAAAGAAATATTGGAAAGTCCACAGGCTGTGGCAAGGCCCAATTCATCCTTACAATACTGGATGGTATCGAAACATTCCAATGCTGCCAGCGGATTGGCACCTACCGTTGCTACCAGTCCGTCCACGATAATATCTTCTTTATGAAGACCGATTTTTAAGGCGGCATCTAAAATGGTACGGACAATCTGCCGCTTCTCTTCTGCGTCTTTTGGAAGTCCCTCGTCAGAAAGCGGAAGCAAAATAAACATTGCTCCATATTTCTTTGCAATCGGAAGCAATTTTTCGAATTTCTCTTTTTCTAAGGAAATAGAGTTAATCAAAGCTCGTCCCGGATAAATACGAAGTGCTGCTTCAATAATATCCACATGGGATGAATCGATACAAAGCGGACAATCCACTGTATAAGTAACCTCATGAATGGTATTTAACATCATCTGTTTCTCATCGATTCCATTCATACCCATATTGACATCCAGAATGGCTGCACCATTTTCTTCCTGTGCCCGTGCCATATCACGAACCATATTAAGGCTGCCTTCCCGAAGCTCTGCCTGCAATTTCTTCTTTCCGGTCGGATTAATCCGCTCACCAATTACCATAAATGGTCCGTCCAAATCAATTTCTACCGTCTTACGCTCGGAAGTAAGCACTCTTCGTCTTGGTGCTTCCGCATGATGGATTCCCATTGGTTTTACTTTATCTGCCAATGCTTTGATATGTGCCGGGGTCGTTCCACAGCATCCACCAATAATCGAAACGCCTTCTTCGATTAATTTTGCACCAACTTCCGCAAATTCTTCCGGTGTGGTCTTGTATACCGTTACACCATCCTCTAATTCCGGTAATCCGGCATTTGGCTTTGCCAAAACAGGAACATAGGCATATTCTACGGTCTGGCGAATCGGCTCTAACATTTCCTCTGGTCCTGTGGAGCAGTTCATTCCCACTGCATCAGCACCCAGGCTCTGCAACGTAACTACCGCAGTTACCGGATCTGTTCCATACAAGCTTCTGCCATCCTCGTTATAAGTCATACTTGCCATAATCGGCAAATCACAGGTTTCACGGATTGCCAGCACAGCGGCTCTTGTTTCCTGCAGACTCATCATGGTCTCAATGATAAACAAGTCTACTCCCGCATCTGCCACAACTTTGACCTGTTCTTTATAAATATCTACCAGTTCTTCAAACTGCAATTCACCCATCGGATAAAGCTGCTGACCGGTCATGGTAATATCACCGGCTACCAGCGCTTTTCCGCCTGCTGCCTCTTTGGAAATGGCAACTAATTGCTGGTTCATCTCTACCAGCTTATCTGCCAGTCCATATTCTTCTAATTTAATGCGGTTTGCAGTAAAGGTCGGTGCCAAAAGAATCTGTGTTCCAGCCTCCACATAAGCCCGCTGCAAATCTATCATGGTCTGTGGATGCTCTAAAATCCACTGCTCCGGGCAGACTCCTACCGGCATTCCTGCATTCTGAAGATTGCTTCCGGTTGCACCATCTAAGATAACCGGTCCATTTTTTACTAATTCCTTAAATTCCTCTCTTGTCATCTGCGTTCTTCCTCCTGTCGGATTGCCTCAATAATTCTCGCAATTAAACCCGTCCGGTTAAATGGTGTCATAAAATAAAATCCGTCTGCAATATCATATAATTTTGCTGCGATTTCAACAGATAATTCAATTGCCACTTCTTCTGCCTCTTCTCTTGTCATATCTTCCCGATACCGGTTTACAATTTCATCGGAAACATGGATGCCCGGCATCTCATTTTTCACAAACATTGCATTCTTATAGCTTACCAGCGGCATAATACCGCACATGATTTTGGTGTCAATGTGTTCTTTGATATAAGTCAGTCTTTCCACATCTTCCTCGGTATATACCGGCTGTGTCAGGAAATAACCGCATCCTGCTTCCGCTTTACGCTTCATCCGTTCAATAATCGCATCCGGATTGGCGCCATGATAATTCAGTGCACCACCATAATAAACCGGCTCCTGTGCAAAAACTTCTAAATTCATTTCCTTAACATACTGCATCAGTTTAATGGAATTGAAATCAAAAACAGAAGTCACTCTTTCGCGGTCTGCCCTTGAAACCGGGTCTCCGGTCACAATCAGGAAATGGCGGACATCATTCATATGCATGCCTAAAAGACCTGCACGCAACGCAATCACATTGCGGTCACGGCAGCTGATATGTGGCATTACTGCCACACCGGTCTTCTGCTGGATTTTCACTGCCAGCTGTCCGGCATCCATTCTCGCCCGCGCCATTGGGGAATCGGAAAGGGTAATCAGATCCACATTACATTTTCTTAAATCTTCTGCTCCTTTCATAACCTTGGATGCATCCTCGGAAAATGGCGGGTCCAATTCTACAATATAAGCCTTCTCCCCACGGGAAAGCTTCTCTTCAAAAATAGACGGAGTTCTTGTAACCTCCTGCGTTACTACATTTTCAATTTTCTTTGCTGCCTTCGGCACATCCTGTAACTCGCCAGAAAGCAAAGCAATATATTCCGGTGTGGTTCCACAGCAGCCACCTAAAATATCTGTGCCAAGAGCTGCAATATCCTTCATTTTTTCTGCATAATAAGATGCATTATTGGAATAAATTGTCTTTCCTCGCAAAGTATATGGGTACCCTGCATTTGGAAGTGCTGATACGAATTTGTCACTGGAGAACTTCAGGTTCTTCATAAACTGATACATGTGGGTACTGTCCAGTTCACAGTTAAATCCATAGGCATCCACATTTTCCATCTCGGAAGCTTCTACTGCCACACGTTGCATAGAGAGACCTGAGCGGGTGTATCCACTTTTGTCAAACGCAAACTGCACCAGAATAAATGCGTCTGATTTTTCTTTGATATATGCCGTCACTGGCTCAATATAGGTAAAGTCACTCTGTGTCTCAAATACAAAACAGTCTGCGCCACAGGAAAGGAAGGTGTCACAAATTTCTTTGTACTCCTGTAACACATTGTCATAGTCTTGATGGTCAAGATCATAAATCGGTCCTAAATCTGCTCCGATAAATACCGGAATCTCTTTTCCATTTTCTGCCTGAAATGTGGTTACTGCTTCCTTTGCAATCTCATAGCCCGCCCGGACTGTCTCTTTTACTTCCTGCATATCTGCAAGAAACATGGTATTTGCTGCAAATGTATTGGTGCGGATCAGCCTTGCTCCCGCACGCAGATATTCTAAATGAATCTCCTTAATCTGCTCCGGATTCTTAAGATTCTCCTTTTCTGCAATCACGGTATCTTCGCTGTATTTTTCCTCATAATAAGTGCCCATGGCACCATCGGTTATCAGTCTTTGTTCTTTGATATATTCCTTTATATTCATAGTATGCTCCAGTTTATCTTACATTTGAATTCCTACTAATTATATATGTAAGCTCCTTTTCCTGCAACTTAAAAATATAAATTTAATCCGGTGATTTGCTTTTTTCATTTTCTGTGCTACACTGTTATTCATTGACAATGATATTTTCAAATACAAAGGAGTACACTTGATGAATTCAGTAAAGTTAATTGCCTTAGACATTGATGGCACCCTCTATAATAAAGACGGTGTCATTACCTCTTATAATAAAGAAATGATTCGAAAAGCCGTAGAAAACGGGATTACCGTTATTATCTCCACCGGCCGGCCTTATATCGGTCTTCCTGTGGATGAAATGAAGGAGCTTGGCATCCAATATGCCATTACTGCCAACGGTTCTGCGGTATACCGCGTCCCGGAAAAGGAACTGCTCTTAGATGAAAGCATGGATACCGATTTAAGTGTCCGGCTGTTACGCAAGCTCTATACGCAGTCTCTTCATATCGATGCCTTTATCAATGGTGACGGCTATACCCAGTTTTCCACCAGCGAGCTTACCAACCTATTAGATATTCCGGATTCCTTAAAAAAATATATCCAGACCACCCGGAAGACGATTACTGACTTAGCTGCTTATATCGAAGAACATAAACTTTGTGTTTCAAAACTGACTTTAAACTTTGCACCGGATGCAGATGGAAGCTATACCACAAGAGAAAAAACAAAAGAAATCTTAGACACCTTCCCGGAAGTCACTTATGTGTCCGGCGGTTTTCATAACTTAGAAGTTACCAGATGTGGCATTGCCAAATCCAAAGGACTTAAATTCCTCTGTGATTACCTCCACATTTCCATGGAAGATACCATGGCGGTAGGTGACAGCGAAAATGATCTCGATATCGTCAAAGCTGCCGGCATTGGCGTTGCCATGGGAAATGCACAACAACTCTTAAAAGATTCGGCTGATTTCATTTCCCTTTCTAATGAAGAAGATGGTGTTGCATACGCAATTGAGCGATTCTGCTTTTAACAGAACCGCTCGTTGTATACGCTAGAACTTTGTACATACTTTATATTTATGTCGTAAAGTATTCATCGTATAGTCGTTATAATCTATTTTCTTATCCTTCTGAAGTCTTCCTAATACAATACCTGGATCACGATTTATTTTATTTGCAAATTTCTTAATAGCCTGTAAATCAAATTCACCCTGTCTTATAAATTCCTGATAATACCCTTTCGGAATCAGACTATCTTCTGCGAAACGATTCGCCGCTTCCTCCTGCTCACCACAATTTTTAATGTTTCATGTACTTACCATCTTCTACTAAAAAAAGACCTTGCAGAAAGGATTTCTCCTATCTACAAGGTCTTGCTCTTCTTTATTCCTATTTTTTATTTGAAGTATGCCACTCCACTTTCGAACAGCTTCATATCCTGCTCGCCGTAAATATTGACTGCAACAGACTCTCCACGACGCTCTGCATGTGCCATCTTTCCAAGGACACGTCCGTCCGGACTGGTGATACCTTCGATTGCCATGTAAGAACCGTTTACGTTCCACTCTTCATCCATGGTTGGAACACCGGCTTCGTTTACATACTGGGTTGCCACCTGACCATTCTCGAAAAGCTTGTCTAACCACTCCTTCGGAGCAACGAAACGACCTTCTCCATGAGATGCCGGGTTACAGTATACGCCGCCAAGCTCAGCCTGTGCTAACCATGGGGACTTGTTGGTCACTACCTTGGTATATACCATCTTGGAAATATGACGTCCGATGGTATTGTAGGTCAGAGTCGGTGAATCCGGTCTCTGGTGTGTAATCTTGCCGTAAGGAACCAGACCTAATTTAATCAGTGCCTGGAATCCGTTACAGATACCAAGTGCAAGACCGTCACGCTCATTTAAAAGCTTGTTTACAGCTTCTTTCATCTTCTCATTACGGAATGCTGTTGCAAAGAATTTTGCTGAGCCTTCCGGTTCATCTCCTGCAGAGAATCCACCAGGGAACATGATAATCTGTGCTTCATCAATTGCTTTTACAAATACATCAACAGAATCACGGATGTCTTCTGCATTTAAGTTCTTAAATACCTTTACGGTTACATCTGCACCTGCATTTTCAAATGCTTTCGCACTGTCGTACTCGCAGTTGGTTCCCGGGAATACCGGAATAAATACATGTGGGCGGGCAACTTTGTGCTTGCAGACGTAAATGTCTTTTGTATCGTAAAGTCCGCTCTTCACTTCTTCTGTTCCGGTGGTTGCTCTGGTTGGGAATACTTTCTCTAAAGTCTGTCCCCATGCTTCGATTGCTTCATCCATGGAAATGCTCATATCACCATAGATAAAGTTCTTGCTGTCATTTACTGCACCCACAACAGCTCCGTTTGCTGCAAGGCCTGCTGCTGCAAGGATTTCCTGTGCTTTTACAACTTTATTTTCCGGAACTTCTGCTACGATATTTCCAAAGCCCGGTGCAAATAATGTTTCTTTTGTTACATCTGCATTTACAGTAACGCCAAGTTTATTACCAAATGCCATCTTGCTGACTGCTGCTGCAAGACCTTTTCCGTCTAATGCATAAGCTGCTACGATAACGCCTGTCTCAGTCATTTCATGAATTGCATCATAAAGCTTCATAACCTGTGCGTAATCCGGCATATCATAAGCATCTTTTTCGATGGTAAATAACATCAGCTTATCATTTTCTTTCTTAAGCTCCGGTGTGATAACATCTTTTTCTTTTGCTACATCAACTGCAAAGGATACCAGTGTTGGCGGTACATCAATTTCATTGAAGGAACCGGACATGGAGTCCTTTCCACCGATGGATGGAAGTCCGAAACCAATCTGCGCATTATAAGCACCAAGCAGTGCTGCAAATGGCTGGCTCCAACGACTTGGCTCCTCCGACATTCTGCGGAAGTATTCCTGGAATGTGAAACGAATCTTGTGGAAATCACCACCGGCTGTTACGATACGGGAAACAGACTCTAATACTGCATAAGCTGCTCCATGGTATGGGCTCCATGAAGATAAATATGGATCAAATCCGTAACTCATCATGGTTACTGTATCGCATTTTCCATTCATAACCGGAAGTTTTGCAACCATACTCTGTGTCTCGGTCAACTGATATTTTCCACCATATGGCATGTATACACTGCCTGCTCCGATAGAACCATCAAACATTTCTACGAGACCCTTCTGGGAACATACGTTAAGGTCTTTTAATTCATTTAACCATGCAGCTTTCATATCGCCTGCTGCAACTGCTTCTTCTACAGCCTTTGTGCTGATTTTATTTAAATAATTCTCTTCTTTTACCGGAAGCTCTACCTTTACATCAGTCTCCTGATGTGCTCCGTTGGTATCTAAGAATGCTCTGGAAAGATTTACAATTTCTTTTCCTCTCCAGGATAATACTAATCTTGGCTCTTCGGTTACAACGGCAACTTTCACAGCCTCTAAGTTTTCTTCTTTTGCATAATCTAAGAACTGCTGTGCATCTTCCGGTGCAACAACAACTGCCATACGCTCCTGAGACTCGGAAATAGCAAGTTCTGTTCCGTCCAGTCCGGCATATTTCTTTGGTACTTTATCCAAATCAACCTGTAATCCGTCTGCAAGCTCTCCGATTGCTACGGACACTCCACCGGCACCAAAGTCATTACATTTCTTAATAATGTGGGCAACTTCTTCTCTGCGGAAAAGTCTCTGAATCTTACGCTCGGTAGGTGGGTTACCTTTCTGAACCTCTGCTCCACAGGTATCAATGGATTCTGTATTGTGTGCTTTGGAGGAACCGGTTGCTCCACCGCAGCCATCACGTCCGGTACGTCCGCCTAAGAGGATAATAATATCTCCCGGATCAGAAGTCAGTCTCTGAACGGCACGACGAGGTGCTGCTCCCATAACGGCTCCGATTTCCATTCTCTTAGCAACATAATCCGGATGATATACTTCTTTGACATATCCGGTAGCAAGTCCAATCTGGTTACCATAGGAACTGTATCCCTGTGCTGCGCCGCGAACCAGTTTCTTCTGAGGAAGCTTTCCTTCCATGGTATCTTTTACAGATACGGTAGGGTCAGCAGCTCCGGTTACACGCATTGCCTGATATACATAGGTACGTCCTGACAACGGGTCACGAATTGCTCCACCAAGACAGGTTGCAGCTCCACCAAACGGCTCGATTTCGGTTGGGTGGTTGTGGGTCTCATTTTTAAAGTTTACAAGCCATTCTTCTGTCTTGCCATCTACTTCAACAGGCACTACGATAGAGCAGGCATTAATCTCATCGGACTCTTCCTGATCCTGTAATTTTCCTTCTTTTTTCAGACGCTTCATTGCCATTAATGCAATGTCCATTAAGCAGACAAATTTGTCATCTCTTCCTTCATACATTTTCTTATGTGTATCAAGATAATCCTCATATGTCTTTTCCATTGGCTCTTTGTAGAAACCATCTTCAAATGCAACATTTTTCAGTTCGGTAGAAAATGTGGTATGACGGCAATGGTCTGACCAGTAGGTATCCAGCACACGAATCTCGGTCATGGATGGGTCTCTATCTTCTTCTCCATGGAAATAGTTCTGAATATGTAAGAAATCCTTGAATGTCATAGCCAGTCCAAGGGAATCATAGAGTGCTTTTAATTCCTGCTCCGGCATATCCTTAAATCCGGTCATAATCTTAACATCTGCAGGCTCCGGGAACTCTGTTACCAAAGTCTCAGGCTTCTCCATGCCGGTCTCTCTGGAATCTACCGGATTGATGCAGTGATGCTTGATTGCCTCTAACTGCTCAGCGTTGATATCTCCGTAAATAACATACGTTGTTGCGGTACGGATAACCGGCTCTTCATCCTCTTTTAAAAGCTTCACACACTGCTCTGCAGAATCTGCTCTCTGGTCGAACTGTCCCGGAAGGAATTCAACGGAAAATACTTTTCCATCCCCCATTTCAAAATTCTCCTCATAGACATCATCTACCGGCGGCTCTGAAAATACAGTCTGAACTGCTCTTTTATATACATCATCGGAAATGTTTTCAATATCATAACGAATCAGGACACGTACCTTATCTACTGCGCTGATTCCAAGATAACTCTTAATCTCTGCATGTAACTCTTTGGCGCGTACTGCGTAAGCGTCTTTTTTCTCTACATACACTCTTCTTACCTTACTCATCTTCTACCTCCTAAATGTTTACTTTCTTATGCTCATTATAGCACGGCATTATGAATAAGAACAATTAATATATTTAATTTTATTTATAAGAGTTACTAATGTTGACACAGTTATAAGCGTCACTTATAATAAAGGAAAATATGTAAGATATGCATTCTGATATGATAAAGGAGCCATTATGGATATTAATTACGAATTATATAAAGTATTCTACCACGTTGCTACTTCCTTAAGCTTCTCGGAAGCCAGCAAGCAACTTTACATTTCCCAGTCTGCAGTAAGCCAGTCCATCAAGACCTTAGAAAAGAAATTAGAGCAGCCGCTTTTTATCCGGAGCACCAAGAAAGTCCAGCTTACTCCGGCAGGACAGGTTCTGTTAAAACACATTGAGCCTGCCATGAATCTCATCGCCCGCGGGGAAAACCAGCTCTTAGAATCCAATACTCTTGGGTTGGGGCAGCTTCATATTGCTGCCAGCGATACTATCTGCCGCTATTTTTTAGTACCTTATTTAAAAGAATTTCATAAAAAATTTCCCAGCGTTCCCATCAAGGTTACCAATGCAACCTCTCTTGGCTGCGTTGACCTCTTAGAGCAGGGAAAAGTCGATATTGCCGTTACCAACTGCCCGAATGTACGATTAAATCAATCCTACATCCGCAAAATGGTACTGGATTTTACGGATGTATTTATTGCGAATCCATCCTACTTTAATTTAAAACAACAGGAATTAAGTTTCCGGGATTTAACAAAATATCCTCTGCTGATGCTCGATAACAAGAGTACCACCAGCGAATTCATGCACAATCTCTTCCTCTCCCATCAGTTGGAGCTGATTCCGGAAATTGAACTGAGCAGTAATGACCTTCTGATTGACCTTGCCCGCATCGGTCTTGGCATTGCCTGCATTCCGGACTACTGTTTAAAACATGAATCCAAAGATTTGTTTATCTTAAAAACCTTAGAACCTCTTCCGCGAAGACAGCTTGCCGTCTCCGTCAATCCGAATCTTCCGATTCTTACTTCTACGGAAGAATTCTTAAACCTGCTGCCGACATTATAAATGCATTTCCTCCCAGAAGGTTGTCAGCTTTTCTTCCAGATTGGAAAGTTGGCACACACTCCGCTGTTCCCACTCTCTTGGGAACAGCCGCTGATAATCATTCTGCAGAAAGCGTTCATCCAAAAGCTCGATAATTCCCACGTCTTCTGCAGTCCGGATAACACGTCCCGCTGCCTGAAGTACCTTATTCATTCCCGGATACCGATAGGCATAGTCGAATCCCATGCCCTCTTTCTTATCATAATACTCTTTTAAAATTTCCCGCTCATTGCTAATCTGCGGCAGACCGGTTCCTACGATAATTGCGCCAATCAACTGCTCCCTCTTTAAGTCAATTCCTTCTCCAAAGATGCCGCCCATAACACAAAATGCCACCAGGGACTCTTCTTTTTCCTCCTGAAATGCTTCTAAGAAAGCTTCTCTTTCCTCTTCCCGCATGCCGGATTCCTGACAGATGCAGGTAATTGTTTCATCCATCCGCAGTTCAAATGCCTCATGCACTTTTTTCAGGAAAAGATAGGATGGGAAAAACACCATATAATTGCCCTTTTTCTTCTTTATTGTACGATAAATATAATCTGCAATCCTTCCGTATTCTTCCGGTGTTCTTCTGGTATATTTACTGCTGACATCATTTCCGATTAACAAAAGTCTCTTATCCTGAGAAAATGTTGTCCTGGCATAAACCGCATAATTATCCGTTTTATTCGTCAAAAGCTCCTTATAATACTGAACCGGCAGCAGCGTTGCCGAGAAGAAAATCGTAGCATTTCCCTTATCCAGACACTCCTGCAGATTAAAGGACGGATCCACGCAAAAAAGCTTTATGACAAATCTGCCCTCTTCATCATGCTGCCCGTAAATTACATAATGCTCATCCACACGCTCATAGATATTCAAGAAATTGCGCAATTCAAAATAGAAATCAAGAACCACATCCCGCCCCGGGAACTCCGGATTCTTCTGCATATATTCTTCGATTTTTGCTGCAAGACGCATACAGGAGAAAATGAGATTCGGAATGCTTTCGTAAATCTGATAGGTTTCGCATTCTCTCTTATATTCCAACATCAGCTTATTGCATTTGCTCAGTTCCTTCTCAATGGCAGAGCTTCTTGGCTTCATAATTTTCCGCACCGCAAGAATATCCTCTTTGACAAGGGCGGCACTATACATCTCCCGTCCACGTTCCACAAGATTGTGTGCCTCATCTACCAGAAAGATGTAATCACCCTTGATGCCATCTGCGAAAAAACGCTTTAGATACACATTCGGGTCAAAGACATAATTATAATCGCAGATAATATTATCCGCCCAGGTTGCCGTGTCCAGACACATTTCAAACGGGCAGACCTGATATTCTTTTGCATGTGCCAGCAAAACTTCTCTTGCCATATTATTTTCTTTCTGTAATAAATCGTAAACCGCATCATTTACCCGGTCAAAATGCCCCTTTGCATAAGGGCAGCTTACGGGATTACAGTCCACTTCCTCACAAGGGCATAATTTTTCTTTCGCTGTAATCTGCACACTCTTTGCCCGATAGCCCTTTTCACATAAAATACCAAGGGTCTCTTTTGCCACATTTGCGGTAACAGTCTTGGCAGTTAAGTAAAAAATCTTATCACCTAATCCTTCTCCCACCGCTTTGATTGCCGGATATAATGTAGAAATGGTCTTGCCTACTCCGGTGGGTGCCTGAATAAACAGATTCTTTTTTCTGGCTATCGTACGGTAAACCCCGGCAGCCAACTCCTTCTGTCCCTCCCGGTACGGAAACGGAAATGCCAGTTCCTTAATGGATGCCTGCCGTTTCTTCCGCCACTCATACTGAAAATCCGCCCATTTCTTATATTTTAAAATCAAATCTGAAAACCATTCCTGCAGCTGCTGCATGCTATATTCATAAGAAAAATATTTTAAATCTCCGGTATCGAGATTTCCATATGTCATTTGAACATTGATTTTCTGTAAATCATTCTGGATTCCATATATGTACGCATAGCACTTTGCCTGTGCCAGATGTACCTTTACGGGTTTTTCCAATAAGTCAAGGCTTAAATATACGCCTTTTATCTCATCAATGGTAACTGTTTCTTCTATTATAATGCCGTCTGCCCGTCCCCAGATTCCAAGCTCATAATTTTCTTCCTCAATGATAATATTTAAAGGAACCTCGGCATGGTAAGTGCTTCCCATCTTCTTTTGAATCTTCCGATGGAGTCTGCTGCCCGCCTGCATGGCTTCCATCGTATCAAGACTGGCTCTGCGGTTATCAATGTCTCCGGAACGCAAGATAAACTCCACCAGATTTCGTACCGATATTCTTATCTGCTCACGTTCCATTCCGCTGTCACCCCTTTTCATCCCATCTTATACTTATTTCTATTTATGCTATTCACTATTTTTTCTATTTATCAATTTTTGAAAAATCTCATTTTTCTAGCAGACTTTAAAGGAATTGAAACGTACTCTCATTTCATAATAACAAAAAAATACCAGATAGAAAAGACAATATCCAAATTGTCCGCTACCCGGTATTTCTTCTTACCTTATGAACCTGTATTTTCTGGCTGCCAGAAAACCTGTGCCATCATTTAAGCAGTTGCATACTTGCTTAATACATTCTCAAAGTTCATATCATGTCCGCCATACTTAACAGTAAGCTCTCGATTCAGATCAAGACTTAATACTCCAAGAAAAGACTTTGCGTCAATTATTACTCTATTGTATGAAATATCAATGTCAAAATCACATTTTCCTGCCTCACGTACAAAGTCTCTAACCTCTTCTGTGCCAGCTAATTTGATTTTCTTTTCATTCATTTTTTTCACCATCCTCAAAAAAATAACTGATTTACTTTTGATTCTTGAGCATTATGACACCATTTCTTTTTTTTGTCAATTTTCGCTTACCATCTTAGTATATGAATTTTATGAGCATTTTACACAATAAATTTTTCTGTTTTTCTCCATTTTGGTCTTACCAAAATTAGTTTGCCTGTCACATTTTGTCGTTTTTTATGGTACTTTAGTCACATTTACAAGTTTTTTTTTACTCAGTCAATATTTTTTATCGTTTTTCACAAATTTTTGTGTCAAAAAATAAGGGAATAAGCCTCGCATTCCTTCAAAAGTCTTCAAAAAAGCTCCAAATTCCATCATTATTCCTAAACTTCTTTCTACACATAACATTTACATAATACTTACTATTGCACTTTTTTCCGTACATTCAGCGTTTTTCCATATAAGTGGACATTTCGTGTATTATAACGTGATTGTATCACTCATTAATTTCGCCGATTTTAAATCATGCAAGTATCTTGACTCGCTTGCGCTCATTATATTACGTCTTTCGAAGATATCCAGATCCGCTTTTTCTTGAAATATACTATCTCTATAATAATAAGAAGAACGGACACTCCGATTACTGCCAGATAACCATATTTCCATTGAAATTCCGGCATTCCCGGAAAATTCATTCCATACCAGCCTGTAATTAGTGTCAATGGCAAAAAGAGCGTTGTTACAATGGTCAGAATACTCATAATCCGGTTCTGGTGAATATCAATCTGCGTCTGATACATTTCACGGATTTGCTGTAAATACTCGCGGATTGTCTCTACGTAATTATGCAGCCGCTCCACACGATTCATATAGCGTTCCCAGCCCTGTTCCTCTTCTACTAAAGACTCCCGATTCATATACATCTGCATGAAATCTCCCATATTCATTAACTGTTCATAATATGCCCGGCTCTCTGAAAGCTGCTTCCGATAACGCATTATTACTTCATTAAAATGCTCCGGTATCCTCTTAATTACAACATCCTCTACCTTCTCCAAATTTTCCTCTATCTTTTGCAGATAAAGAATATCATTGTCAATTAATGCATTACAAATAAATAGCAACACCATATGAAGTGTGCAGCCATCAAACATATCATTTTTGACCTTTGCCAATATTTCCTGTAATTCCTCATCTTCTTCTATTAAAAATAGTTTATTTTCAAAGAGATAAAAGCCAAAGGAAAACTCTTTTTCCTTTTTACTTCCCTGTTTTGGTACATGTATAATCCCCTGTACACATTCATGAAATGCCTCTACTTTGCTATAGCGGATAAAACGCATGCTGCTAATCAGATTCTTTCGATGCGGATAATTTCCTTCTAATTGCTGAAATTCTTCCATATTTAATAGTATTATCTGCGGTTCAGATTCCTTTTCTATATTTTTCCCATTATCCCTTGCTAAAGAAAGTTCTCCTGATGCCGCATGCAACCAATACCTGTTCATTTCTCTTACAGCTCCCTTCCTCACAATCCTGTTTTCATTCATCACATATTTTCTTCTATGTCAGCAGACTGCCCTTTATAAAAATTTTCTTTCATTACTTTCTCTTAGATTTTAACACTCTTTGTCTCTTTTATACCACTTTTCTTTTTTATACAAAATTTACTGCTAATAGCTGTTTGTGAATTCATGCTAAGTCTGCCAGTAGCTTCTTACGAATACCTGGCACAACTACGAGAAACACGCTTTGCAAGGTTCTCGCTACTCGTATAACGAAGAATGTGCCTTGGCGCATTCTTGCGCCTGCGGCGGTCGCTTGCGACATCTACCTTATACGCCGCAGTGTGCATCCTCGCAGAGCGTTTTTACGTTACAGGAAAGCAATTTCCTGTAACGTAAAGAAGCTGCCAAACCGGCAGCTTCTTTTATTTTTCTTTATCCGCTCTATTTTTTTCTTCCCGCAATAGCTCTGCTTCCTGTGCTGCCTTAGCCTCTAGAATTGCTTCGTTCAAGGATAACATCTTTGCATCCAGCATAGAAACAATTTCTGCACACTCCCGCAAATCTTTACTGATATATTCCGGTGCATTTCCTTCGAATTTGTAATATATCTTATGTTCAAGACTCGCCCAGAAATCCATTGCAATGGTCCGTATCTGAATCTCAACCTTTGTATCCACTACACGGTCTGATAAAAAAATCGGCACCGTAACCAACATATGATAACTCTTATAGCCGCTTTCCTTCGGATGCCTGATATAATCCTTTACCGATACCACGGTAAGGTCATTCTGTTTTCCAATCATCTCTGCCATACGATAAATATCAGAGGTAAAGGAACATACAATACGGATTCCTGCAATGTCATTTACATAATTGACCATATTATCAATGGTACTCTCGTAACCATATCGTTTCAGCTTCTTTACGATACTCTCCGGCGTCTTAATCCGCCGCTTTATATATTCTATCGGATTGTACTGATGTACATGCTGAAATTCATCATTTAATATTTCAAGCTTGGTTCCAACTTCTTTTAATGCAGAATTATAAAGAAAGATTATGGTATTCCAACCATCTACACCTTCTGTCACTTCAATTGGTGATTCCATTTTCTACTCCTCCATGCATCTACTGCGGAAAATAACCTTTTTATATTTCCGGAATTTTCCTCGTAAGTTATAATATATGCAATAACAATCTAACTTTAGTATAGCACATCTTTGTATAATATGTTTGTTATTAGTTAAATTTTTATCAATTTTTAATAATTATGCACAAGAAGTATTGTTTTTGTTTTCTTATGGTATAACTTTTATCTATATTTTCTTAAATTATTCTTATAAATCGAGCTTCAAATCATTTTCTTTGATCCAGCCAATCTTACGGAAGAACAGACCGAATGCCCAGGTTAAAACACCCGGTAAGATAAAGCATACTAACAGCATTCCAATCCAGTCCATTGGTGTAATGGCTGCCTTGGTGTCGGATGCAATATCATTAATCCAGCCGGTATAAATACCAATCTGACCAACCAGTCCACAGGTTCCCATTCCGGATGCTACGGCTGCACCGTTCATTTGAAGATGGAAGACGCAGGTTGCTATTGGACCTGTTATGGCGGAGCTTAAAATTGCCGGAAGCCAGATTCTTGGATTCCGCACGATATTTCCCATCTGTAACATGGAAGTTCCGATTCCCTGTGCGAAAAGTCCACCCCATTTATTTTCCCGGAAGCTCAGTACTGCAAAACCTACCATGTTGGCACAGCATCCTGCTACTGCAGCTCCTCCTGCCAGTCCGGTCAGTCCCAAAGCTGCACAGATTGCAGCACTGCTGATTGGCAGCGTCAGTGCGATACCTACAATTACAGAGACTAAAATTCCCATAAAGAACGGCTGCAATTCGGTTGCCCACATAATGGCATTTCCTACTGCACTGGCTGCGGCTCCGATTGCCGGTGCCCACCAGATTGATAAGCCTGCTCCGATGAAAATGGTTACAAACGGAGTGACGATAATATCAATTTTAGTTTCTTTGGATACTGCTTTACCGAATTCGGCTGCAAAGATGGTGACAATCAATACTGCCAGCGGTCCGCCTGCTCCACCCAGGGTATTTGCGGCCACACCGACGGCTGCCAGTGAAAAAAGCACCAGTGGTGGACACTGCAAAGCAAAACCAATGGAGATTGCCATTGCCGGACCGGTTGCTGCTTTGGCATATCCACCGATGTCCACCAGAAGCTGGATGCCAGCCTGCTCACCAATTGTACTGATAATTGTTCCAATTAAAAGAGAAGCAAAAAGACCTTGTGCCATTGCACCTAAGGCATCAATGCCATATCTTTTTGCTGAGATAATAATATTTTTGCGTTTTAAGAACGCTTTTATCTTTTCCATTTTTCTTCCTCCTTGACTTCAGCTGTCTTGTCAGTTGTCTTGTCAGTCAAGGAGTAGTTTACCATATCGAGAAAAAAAGTCAAGCTGTTATCTTGCGTAGCCTTTTTCCCGTAATTTTTCTTCTATGATGTCAAGTAATTGTTCTGAATCTGCTTCTACGGTATGAAAGTGTTTATTTCCAGTCAGTGTCTTAAGCGGCTTTGCCTTGCTCTTTGCAACCTTTGCAATAAATTCGTCCACATCCTGACGGCTTTTTAAAATCAGATCCACCGTTATCTGTCCGTAAATATCATGCTCGATTACGACGTCTAAGACTTTCCCACCGAAATCCACGATGGTATAAAGCTCATCCTGTGTCTGTTCATCACTGTGGCTTACTGCAATGGTTCTTCTTGCTTTCTGTGTCTCTTCCGAAGGGTCATAAAGCACATAGCCTTTGTTGGTGCTTAAAATATTCTTATTTACTGCACGAAGCAATGCAATATCCTGTACAATCACCTGACGGCTGACTCCTAATTCTTTTGCCAATTCTGTTCCGGACAAAGGTTTTCCCTTCTCCCCCAGCATCTTAATGATGGTATCCCGGCGCATCTGCCCTTCCATTTTCTTTCCTCCTGACACAGTTACTTAATCCTCTTCAATCACATGAATTTCCAAAAAATCAAATTCAATTTCTTCCACAAAATTATCCTGATAAAACCTGGTCTTTGCATGCCGCTTAAATTCATCCACATTGCGGTCTAACCAGATTGGTTTTCCCAAATCAAAGGTATAGCACACCTCATCTAATGCCCGGAACACCTTATGGGTTCTGGTATCCCCGGAGTCATCACAGATGGTGGTATCCTTTAACATATGATTGTCTTTAAATTCTTTTGCCCATAACCGGAACATCCCTTACCTCCTCTGGCGTGCTGCCTCATACATCAGCAGTGTTGCCGCAATTGCTGCATTCAGTGATTCTACTTTTCCTGCCATTGGAATGTGGATATAGGTATCTGCCATTCTGGCAATCTCATCCGATAATCCATTTCCTTCATTTCCAATTAAAAAGCCTGTGGGTTCTTTATAATCCGGCTCCTCATAAGAAACACTGCCCTGCAGATGGGCACTGTAAAGCTTTATTTTCCGGGACTTTAACTGCATCAATATATCCTGCAGGTTTTCCGTCACGAAAAATGGTACGCGAAAGATACTGCCCATAGTGGAGCGGATGGTCTTTGGATTAAAAACATCTACAGTGGTGCGGTTCATGATAATTCCGCTGATTCCCGCTCCCTCTCCGGTCCGGAACATCGTGCCTAAATTGCCCGGATCCTGAATACTTTCAAGAATCAGAAGATGGGCATTTTCCTTTGGTATTACTTCTTCTAAGGTATAATCCGGCATTTTCACAAGACAAAGGATTCCCTGCGGTGTCTTGGTATCGGACACACTTTCAAACACATGATTGGCAAGTACTTCATAATTTTTTCCCTGCAGAACTTTTACATGGGATTCCTCTTCCATGAAATGCTCGGAAACATAAATTCTATCAAGCCAGCCTTCCGGGATTTCCCGGAACATACGGATTCCTTCCACAACAAAAAGCCTCTGTTCATTACGAACTTTGGCTTTTTTTACTAACTGAATTAAATTTTTTACCTGCGGATTTGCTGTACTGGTAATCATAATAACATCCTATCTGGAAAGATTTCTACAAATTTCATACTGATATTCCGGAATGGATTTGGTCATTGCCAGTGCCTCGTCAATATCATAATCTACGAATTCACCATTTTTATATGCTACAAGACGGTTGGATTTGCCTTCGCACAGCAAATCTACGGCAATGCATCCCATGGTAGATGCATAAACACGGTCTTTACAGGTCGGGCTTCCACCACGCTGCATATGTCCTAAGATGGTCGCTCTGGTTTCAACTCCGGTTGCTGCTTCAATTCTCTTTGCCATGCTTGCGGAATGACCGATACCTTCTGCATTTACAATAATATGATGCTGCTTTCCACGTTTTCTGTTCTCTATAATATTATTTACAAGCTTCTGCTCGTCATAATCATATTTCTCCGGAAGCAGGATATCCTCTGCTCCATTGGCAATACCACACCACAGTGCAATGTAGCCTGCGCCTCTGCCCATTACTTCAATGATGGAGCAGCGCTCATGGGAGGTTGAGGTATCACGTACCTTATCAATGGCTTCCATGGCAGTATTTACTGCGGTATCAAAACCGATGGTATAATCGGTACAGGAAATATCAAGGTCAATGGTTCCCGGTAATCCGATGGTGTTGATTCCAAGTGCTGCCAGCTTCTGTGCGCCCTTAAAGGAACCGTCTCCACCGATTACGATAATTCCATCAATGCCATGTTTTCTGCAGATTTCAGCACCCTTCTGCTGTCCTTCCGGTGTTACGAATTCCTGACAACGTGCAGTCTGTAAAATTGTTCCACCTCTCTGGATAATGTCTGCTACATCTTTTGCTTCCATATCAATAATCTCTTCCTGCAAAAGACCTGCATAACCTCTCTTAATTCCTTTTACTTTCTTTCCCTTTGCAATAGCTTCCCTTACTACTGCACGGATAGCAGCGTTCATGCCCGGAGCATCCCCGCCACTGGTTAAAACACCAATTGTCTGAATTTCTTTTGACATTCCCTGTTACCTCCTATATGTAAACACTTCTCTTTGTTCTTTATCCAATCATTTTTATTCTAATCCTTAAACTGTGGTTTTGCAATGGCTACAACGACTTTTCTACAACTTTTACATTATCTTTACCTAAGAAATTCCCAAGATCTTCTAAAAGCTCTTTTGTAATTGCAACATTTCTGTTTTCCGGCAGACGCTTCATCTGTTTTTCTGCTGCAAGATAAATAACGACATGCTCTGAGCCATCGGCATCCATCATTTTTCCATAAAGAGCACCTTCTTTTTCTTCGAAATCGCTCTTACTTGAAAACTGCAGCCACAGCTCCCGTTTCACTTCATCAAAGGAAATGATTTTCTCACAAATAAGCTTGCCGTTACGGTCTTCTTCTGCAGTTACACGGCCTTCCACAAATACTTTGGCATCATTTTCAAGATATTTTGCATAACGCTCATAATCCTTCGGGAAAATGATGATTTCCACTGTTCCCACCAGATCTTCTAACGTAATAAATGCCATCGCCTTATTACTCTTGGTATACTTGATGACTTTATCGGTAATCATTCCACCGATACGTACCTTTGCGCCATCCGATACCTTAAGGGTTCCGGTCTCTTCATCCAGTACAAAGTCTGTGGTAACGGCATTGGTATTCTTCTTTAAACGCTCCATATATTCTTCCAGCGGATGTCCGCTGATATATATGCCCAGGACTTCCTTTTCAAAGCCAAGAAGCACTTCTTTGTCATACTCTTCTACATTCGGAAGCTTGATTTCGTACTCTGCCTTGTCCTCTTCCGGTGCAATATCAAAAAGTGTCATCTGACCAGCCATTGTGGTCTTCTTTTCCTGATTCAGTGCATCCAAAAGAGAACCGTATATCATCATCTTCTGACGGCGGTTTCCTTCCAGTCCGTCTAAGGCTCCCGCTTTGATAAAGTTTTCTATGGTCCGTTTATTCACTTCTCTTCCGGAAAGTCTTGTAATAAAATCCTTTAACGTGGTAAACGGCCCACGGATTTTACGCTCCTCCACAATGGCATCAATCACCGGTCTTCCGATACTCTTAATGGCAGAAAGTCCATAGCGGATTGCCTGACCGGATACGGAGAAACCACCCTCGCCTTCATTGATATCCGGCGGCAGAATTGCAATTCCCATCTGACGGCAGGTATAGATATATTCTGAGACTTTTGAAGTATTGTCTAAGACTGATGTCATTAACGCTGCCATAAACTCTACCGGATAATAGTATTTCAAATATGCGGTCTGATATGCAACCACTGCATAAGCTGCCGCATGGGATTTATTAAATGCGTATTTGGCAAAGTCAATCATGTTATCATAAATCTTGTTTGCCACTTTCTCATCGATTCCTCTTGCAATACAGCCCGGAACATTTTCTTCCGGATTACCATAGACAAAGTTCTTCCGCTCCTGCTCCATTACCTTGCCCTTTTTCTTAGACATGGCACGGCGCACCAGGTCAGATCTGCCCCAGGTATAACCGGCGAGGTCACGTACAATCTGCATAACCTGTTCCTGATATACGATACAGCCATAGGTCGGCGCCAGAATCGGCTCCAATTCCGGGCAGTCATAGGTAATGCTTTCCGGGTGGTCTTTTCCCTTGATATAAGCCGGAATAAAGTCCATTGGACCCGGACGGTAAAGAGAAATGCCTGCGATAACATCCTCTAAGCTCTGTGGCTTTAACTCCTTCATGAAGTTCTTCATTCCGGCACTTTCCAACTGGAAGACACCATCGGTTTTGCCGGTTCCAAGAGAGTCTAGCACTTTCTTATCGTTATAATCAATGGCATTCATATCAATTTTTTTACCGCTGCTCTTTTCTGCAAGACGGACTGCATTCTGGATTACAGTCAGTGTCCGGAGTCCTAAGAAATCCATTTTCAGAAGTCCTAATTCTTCAATGGTAGTCATGGTAAACTGTGTGGTTATGGTGCCATCGGATGCTCTTGACAACGGAACATATTCATCCATTGGTTTCTGGCTGATTACCACGCCTGCTGCATGCATGGACGTATGCCTCGGCAGACCTTCTAATCTTCTTGACATATCGATAAGTTTCTTTACTGACTCGTCGGATTCATACATGCCCCGAAGCTCCGGGTTCATCAACAGTGCCTTGTCAATGGTAATTCCCAGTTCATTTGGAATTGCCTTGGCAATCGTATCCACAAAATTATAAGGCAAATCCATAACACGCCCCACATCACGGATTACTCCACGGGCTGCCAGCGTACCAAAGGTTACAATCTGTGTCACACAGTCCTTGCCATATTTTTCTACCACATAATCAATAACTTCCTGTCTTCGTTCAAAGCAGAAGTCCACATCAATATCGGGCATAGATACACGTTCCGGATTTAAGAAACGCTCAAAAATCAGATTGTAACGAACCGGGTCAATATCTGTAATTCCGGTGGTGTAAGAAACAAGGCTTCCTGCGGCACTGCCTCGTCCCGGTCCCACCATAATATCATGCTCTCTCGCATAATGGATAAAGTCCCACACAATCAGGAAATAGTCCACATATCCCATATTTTTAATAACGGCAAGCTCGTCATCTAATTTCTGTAAGTATTTTGGTGCATCGGCTCCATACCGCTTATCCAGTCCTTCATGACACAATTTATTTAAATAAGTCCAGGAATCATAGCCTTCCGGCACCTCAAAATGCGGCACCTTGGTATGTCCGAATTCAATTTCCACATGACAGCGGTCTGCAATCTTCTGGGTATTTTCCAGTGCCTGCAGTGCATATGGAAAAAGTAATTTCATTTCCTCTTCGGATTTGACATAATACTGTCCGCCTTCATAGCGCATTCTGTCTTCGTCCGCTAATTTCTTTCCGGTCTGAAGACAGAGCAGGATGTCATGAGGCTCTGCATCCTCTGCATTGGTATAATGCACATCATTGGTTGCCACCAGCTCAATTCCGGTCTCCTGACTCATGCGGAGAAGCTGCTGGTTTACCAGCTTCTGCTCCGGGATTCCATGATCCTGCAGCTCTAAAAAGAAATTGCCTTTTCCAAAACAGCGTTCATAGCGGTAAGCTACTTCTTTTGCTTCTTCATACATTCCACGTACCAGATTACGCTGTACTTCACCTGCCAGACAGGCACTTAGGGCAATGATTCCCTCATGGTATTTTTCTAACACTTCCATGTCCACACGCGGCTTATAATAGTATCCCTCCACAAAGCCTTTGGATACAATTTTCATCAGATTGCTATAGCCTGTGTTATTCTCTGCCAGAAGCACAAGATGATAGTATCTGTCCTCTCCATGTACCATCTCGCGGTCTAATCTGGAGCCGGGAGCCACATAGACTTCACAGCCAAGAACCGGGTTAATTCCCGCCTCCCTGGCTGCCTTATAGAAATCAATGACACCATACATAACACCATGGTCGGTAATCGCCCCTGCTGTCATGCCAAGTGCCTTGATTTTCTCCACATATTCTTTTATTTTATTTGAACCGTCTAACAGACTGTATTCTGTATGTACATGTAAATGGGCAAATGCCATTCCCGTTTCCTCTCTTCCGCTGTTTCTATTCTTCGCCTTTTATCACTGTCTCATATTATAACGTTTTTTGCGGAAGGTTTCAACGACCGGAAGGAGATTCTGTGTGGATTATTCCGGGGAAATTATATTAATTTGCGGCATTCGTGCTGCTCCCCATATATTAACGAAATTGTTTAGAGACTCTTAAAATTTCTCACCAAAACTGGCAATGCTGGCACATGGACGTGCCAGCAAGGCACAGATGAACATGGATGTGAATTTGTGCCGGTTGCCGGAACTTTTTTATATTTCATGAAATTCTTAGAGACTCTTAACAATGCAGTGACATATGGGTAGCAGCCCGAATGCCGCAAACTCTTATATTTTCCCGGAATATACATACAATAAAAAATGTATTTTGACATTCTTCTTCAATGTGCTAAACTATATGTGAAAAAATTAACGAAGTATATCTCAAGAGGTGATATCATGGAAAAGTCTGGATTGATTGTAGAAGGCGGCGGTATGAAATGCGCTTACAGTGCCGGAATTCTGGATGCCTTCTTAGACGACAATGTTACATTTGATTATTGTATGGGGGTATCTGCCGGTGCGGCAAATACTGCTTCTTACCTTGCCGGGCAACGTGGCCGTAATCTGCGTTTCTATATAGAGCATGTAAAAGACCCCCGCTACATCAGTATCAAAAATCTGATTAAAACCGGTTCTCTCTTCGGGCTTCAATATATTTACGAAACCTTAACCAATTCCACAGGAAACGACCCGCTGGATTATGATGCCTTAGCAGCAAATCCAAGTGAATTTCATTTTCCGGCAACCAATGCTGCCACCGGAAAGGCAGAATATTTTTCCAAAGAAGATTTAGGCCGTGATGATTACCGCGGCATTATGGCAACCTGTGCCCTTCCGGGCTTCTGCAAACCGATTTCTTTTCACGGCAATTATTACTATGATGGCGGTGTTGCAGATTCCATTCCGGTTGAACGTGCCATTGCAGATGGCTGCGACAAGGTAGTAATTATCTACTGCCGTCCACTTGGCTATGTCAAGCAGCCGGAGAGTTACCGTTTTCTTTACAAAAAGATGTTACGGAAATTTCCAAATACGATTACTGCAATTGATAACAGACACTTAAATTACCGGCACTCGGTAGAAGTTGCTGCAAAATTACAAAAAGAAGGACGGGCATTTCTCTTTGCACCGTCCCATCAGGTTAAGATTGGCACTTTTACCACTGACCCAAAAATCATGCAGGAGCTTTATGATTTAGGAATCAGTGATTATAAAGCACAAAAGGATGCGCTGCGTGCCTTCTTAAACAATTAACAATATTTCTTTCTGCCAGCAGCTGCCACAACCATCAATCCAGCTGCGGAAAACATCAGAAGCAGTATTCTTCCAACCGGTGTTTCATCACCAGTTTTTATGGTTGCAGTCTTCTGTGTTGTTCCCGTCAGGGCTGCCGTATTGGAACCGGCTGCATCAGAGCTGCTTCTATTTGAAGTTCCCGCTACTGTGCCGGAACCGTTCGTTCCAGTGCTGCCTGTAGTTCCATTACTGCCTGTGGTTTCACCTGGATTGGAACCGTTTCCAGTGGAAGGGGCTTCCTTTACGGCAACTGTCACCTTTGTAGATGCAGAAGCCAGATAGTTCCCTGTCTCTGCATACCGTACGAAATAGTCACCTGCTGCAAGCTGGCTTATCTTTGTACCATCTGTAACCTTGATCCAATGAATTTCATCTGTGCTGTATTCCATTGCAGTAGTCAGGTTTTCAATGGCTCCATCACTTGCACCTGTTTTACTGGTATTTACAGCCTTCAGTCCTGTTGGTGCCGCCTGACCTGCCTTCCCTATCGTAAACTGCAGATGTGCTGCTTCATGATACACTCCAATACCTGTTATTGTTACCTCTGCATTTCCTGCATTTTTGTTATCCGAATAAGCAACGGTATAATCCGTATCCTTTGTCAGTGTCTGTCCGTCATATACCACAAGTACTTCCGGTTCCTTTGCTGTTCCATCATAAGTATAGGTCGTTGGATTCAATGTTGCTGATAAATCTGCATCTGTCATCTTACGATAACGAAGCTCCACATTCTGGGCAATCTGACCATCTGCATCCACAATGGTATTTCTGTAATCAACATCTGCCGGATTTCTCTTCCTATTTGCGATAGAAAAATCTTTTGGCAGGAATCCCCGGATTGTTCCCAGGCTTTCTTCCAGTGCAACATTAGCATAATTCGAAATACCCTGGCTTACATTCTTTAATACCAGCTTTGAATCTTCATCCATTGTAAGCTTCTCTAACCAGCACTGTCCAGAACCATCATTTCCGGATACTGTAACTTCACTTCCCTCAAGCTTTACTCCATTGTTCGTCATCCACTGTAAATCATCCAGTGCTGCTTTTGCATTTTTAAAGGTCAGTTCCTTTGTAAGTCCGACACCGCTATTCGTAATCTTTCCCTTATAGTTACCATTTGCAATGGTAAGATTGTTCCCTGAGGAAATCGTATCCAGAATCAATGTATGTCCGTTCAGGTCAAGGGTTACGGCTTTACTGTCTCCGATTGCTGCGGTTCTTCCATTTCCATAAATATCCTTCACAAATTTGATGGTATCTCCATCTTCCAGGTATCTGAAATCATTACGTGCTCCGGTTCCACCGAAGTCTCCATTCAGCATTCTCTTAGTCGTTCCATCCGTTCCAATCAGCTCTGCATATTCTATGTCACTTGCTCCACAGACCATACATCTGCCGGAATATCCTGCTAAAATCGGATGTTCACAGTTATCTGCATCATATGTCTCGCCGGTTGCCATTATCTGTACCCAGTTTTCCCCGCCATCGCTATATTTTACGATATCATTCTGCGTCTGCAATGTTCCTCCCAGAAGTGGCGGAGTACCGGTAGCAGCACTTCCGGTTCTGGATATGGAAAGCTCACCGCCTGCTGCATTCATTAAAATGTTGCTTCCCCCTATTACAGAATGCCCTTCTGCTCCCAGAAGTGTAATGTCATTTTGTGCCTGAAGCTTTGCATCCCCTGCAATTGCTGCATTGTTCGCACTCTGCATGGATATTTTATTTGCATTTATCTTCGCATTTCCTTCGATTATGGCAGCATCTCCATTTGCCTGCAGCATAACAAATAATGAAGGTGCCGTAATCTCTGTACTTCCGGTTGATACCGCTCCCCCTTCACTGGTTATCTCAACACCATATCCATTTTCTGCATTGACAGCGAGATTTCCTTTTACCGCAGTCTTCTTTGCGCGGATTGTTACATCTTTTACTGTTTCTAATTCAAGATTGCCTTCTGCTATTGTTTCACCCACAAGAACTATCCTGCCACTCGAACTGTTCGAATTACTGTTTCCATTGGATGACAGAAATGTATCTTTTGCTTTAAAAAATGCCTCTGTTACATTTATCTTATTTCCATTATCCAGATCAAACGAATTCAGGGAACCAGTCTTTTTCAGGCTGATTTCTCCGTTCTGCTCATCCGTTGCCTCTATCAGATACTTCACCGCTCCACCTGATAAATAGATATCCAACTGATCCGCCTCAAGCTTAACTGAACCGGCAGAGATAAATGCATCACCAGTAACATCGTCTGCATCTAAAATTATCTCCCCGGCGGTTTTTAAATCCACCAGAGATGTTCTTTTTCCCACTCCTGTCTGTATGCCTTATTGCATATTTTATTACGGTCCGCCTGAGCAATCTAAAGCTCTGGTATTTATATTTATGTGCCACCGCAGCCCTTTCCTTTGGCTGCATTGCCAACGATTATATCATTGCTTATACCGTCCCTGCTTCCAATGCAGATGATAGCTCTGTTCCGGGACTGCTCTTACAATACGCCATGCTATAATTCTCTCTAGTAATCATTGATAACTACTCTACTCCAATCGTAATTTTACATCCGTTTCTTCCTGTATAAATTTCTTTATCTTATCTGCGCTTTTTCGTCTTTTAGCATACCTGAACATCTGACTCTCATCCACAACATAAGAATTAAATGCTGTTTCATATATTGCTGGATACTCTGATTCACTAAACATTGCTTTTATCAGATTCTCCGAAAAAACGTCTACCAGCAATTTTTCTAAACCTGTATGCCAGACCTCCTTTTTCCCTTTTGGTGATTCCGTCAAAAGATTTCTTACAACAATCATATCTTCTCGTCTATAATTAAAAAAATCTTCTTCCGTTGGATTTATAAGTATGTTGCCTTCATACTCTTTTTTCAATCTTTCAAAGGCAGAAATACACAATTCTTTCTCTACGAAGACAAAAATAACATTATGTGCAATTTGATGATTCAAAAAACGATTCATTTGATACAGCTCTGAAATTCTGAAATCTAAATCGTAAAAATCCTCCTTCAATATTTTCGCTATATGAACTGCTATATCAGAATAATCATATTCATAATCTTTTAGTTTTCCTCTGGCACAATACGCATTTCTTCCAATACGCACTATTTCACCAGATTCCAAATACTTTTTCAAATATTTTTCCAAAGTACTTTTGCTCAATACACCAACATTATCTGTAATTGTATCAAAAAATGTCTTCTTGTTAAAAACTGATAATTCATATAACGTTTTAATCTTTTCATCCATTTGCCAATCATCCGCCAAAATATTTTCGGCACTTTTTTCTTTCAGTGCCAAAATTATTTTTTCAAAATTGTGATTATCTATTACACAATTCCAAATCTATGTTACACGTTTTCATCTCTGCAAGACCTCTTCTTTTAAGTTCGTTAGCAACTGCTGCAAGTCCATTCGACCACTCTTCTGAAATAAAAAGAGGACCAAACCAGCTGATGGAATATTCCATCACAAGTACTGATTTAGTCCTATTTTATCATCTGATTTAATTACTGAAGATCCTCATCTCTTAATCCATCAGAACCATCCGCATGCTCAAATGCTGCAAGTTCCGGATGTTCTCTCTTTTCTTCCGTATAGTTCTCATAAGGTGCTTTCTTATGTTTCTGTTCTGCCCAGATACGGTCTGCAACCGGTCCCCACTCTTCTGCATAGTGGTCACACTTAGAGCAAAGATGCTCAACAGTCTCTTCTGCCTCAGCGTTTGTTCCCTTCGCACCAGTCTTGTTTACCATTTCTCTTAAGAGCTTTGGATTCTCAAGCATCGGACATGGACGCAGGTGGTTTCTGTTAAATGGCTGTCCTTCATGATATGCCTTAAACAATGGACTCTGCAGCATCTCAAGGATTGACTTATCATGGATATTCGAATCCGAGAAATGGATAAATACGCACGGTTCTGCGTCTCCCTGTGCATTAATATGGAAGTAGTTACGTCCACCGGCAATACATCCGCCAACAAATTCTCCGTCATTCTGGAAGTCCATTGGGAAAAATCCGATATCATTGTCTCCGGTACGAACCCAGCGAATCTTCTTAATAATTTCTTCCCGCTGTTCCAATGTCGGCATCAGCTCCGGAGCTGCGTTCTGTCCTACCGGCATATAATGGAAGTAGAAACCGAAACGTGCGCCCTTATCAGCAATGAAACGTAAGAATTTCTCATCGGTAACAGCCTCAACATTGGCTCTGGTATAGCAGATAGAAGTTCCGAATATGATACCATATTGTTTCAACAAATCCATTGCCTTCATAACGGCTGCATAATGTCCGTCACCACGACGTCCGTCATTTGTCTCAGGTGTTCCCTCAATGGAAAGAAGGAATGTAATATTTCCAAGTTCTACAATCTTCTTACATAACTCCTCATCAATCAGAGTAGAATTGGAGAAAAGACCGAACATACAATCATTATGCTTCTCAGCAAGTTTTAAAATATCATTCTTACGAACAGTCGGTTCTCCACCTGTCATAAAGTAAAGATAAGTTCCAAGTTCCTTACCCTGTGTAACAATCTTATCCATATCTTCATAGGACATGTTATTCTTGTGGCCATATGTGCCGGACCAGCATCCTACACAATGCATATTACATGCGTCTGTCGGGTCAAAAAGAATCAGCCATGGAATATTACAGTTGTACTTCTCACGGTTTGCCCTGATTGTCTTTGTTCCACGGAAAAATGCTTCATATCCTAAATTCAGAAGGAATTTCTTAGCATAATTTGGATTTGTCTCATCCAGAACACGGTTTACAAACTTCACCCATCTGTTCTCCGGATTCTTTACATACTCTCTGACCTTATCCAATGTTGCCTTGTCTGCGCCATTTCCCCAGAAAGTCTCTGCCTTGTCAATAAGTTCAAGGAATGTTTCCTGTCTTTTCGCGATATCATCTGTCTTAGTCAACTTACCTACGATGCTATTGGTCATTATCTCAAAAGCTTTTCTTTCTACTTTGTGCTGTGTGTTTTCAACGAATGAAGCCATGCTAACTTCCTCCCTCTTTTTTCTTCTATGTATTTTAACATTTATTAGTATAAGAAACAATGCGTTTTTTTGACATATACAATAGATTTTTTTTGTATGGTCATGTTATACTTTTTCGACAATTTGTATATCTGACAGCACAATTTGTCCATTTTGTTTATAACTGCTCATCATAGACAAGTCCTTTGATATCGTCCTCGGCAAGTTTATGCTCCGCAACCTTTTTCTCTGCTTCACTCTTTAAAAGGCTGCTCTGGGTCTCCTTGTCTAATTTTGTATCAGTCTTCTTATCCTCTTTCTTGTCTGCATCCTTCTTATCGGTATCTTTCTCATTTTCTTTGATGGTCTCATCGACGTGGTCTACTGCTTCCCCAATCAGTCCTAATGTTGCTTCATCGGATGCATTGTCTAATATTTCTTCCGCTTCCTTCTGGCTGTCTATCATATCATGATGCTTTAACCGTTCCGTATGTACTGCCCGGAGGTATCCGTTATCCTCGGCTCTTTCCTTTCCAAGGTCTTTTATCTTGCTTCTGTATTCTGACTCCATTTTATAGTAGTCCATGGACTCTTTCTGATAGTCTGTCATTCCGCCTTTCTGTAATTCTGAGACATGCTCTAATTCTTCTTTGGAAAGCATGCTTCTTCCTTCTGCTGTACTGGCTTTCTTTAAAAGGTCAAGGTCTGCCTCTTCCTGGCTGCCATCCGCTACCTGGTAACGTCCCTTTAATTCAGCTTCCTTATTCTGTAAGTCGCGGATTTCACTCTGATAATCTTTTATCTCGCTGTCAATTTCCTTAATGTGGGCACGCCGCTCGTCCATCTCTTCATCCACTGCATGCTCACCGGAAAATGTATCCATAATCTTCTTTAATGCTTCTTTCTGGGCATTTGCCATCTTCTGTCCAATCAGATCTGTCTGATTCAGATTAAGACCGGCACCTTTTATTACATTGCTGTCATTCTTATTATCCGGCTTCTTATCATCTGACTTTGCACTTCCCTGTGTCCCGTCATTCTGATATAAGCTCTGTGTCCCAAAACTGGTATTGATTCCATTCATATACGCTTCCCTTGCCTTTCTGCAACGCTTATCCGGTTATCGGATATTTCTTTCACTGTTGTATACAATTTTATAAATAATACATCGGTTTTCCACTGCGTTTTCCTAAGGGTTTTGGTCTTATTTTTCCTTTACAATGGCTTTCGTCAGAATCCATTCTGCCCACTGGGCATAATATTTTCCTAGAGGATGGGCATCATCACTGGTATACTGGGCATCGAGGTTTCCTGCCCCATCATCAAAGATTTCATTCACATCAATATAATAGGTCTGCTTCTGGTCACATAAGGACTCCACCACGCCATTGAGCCAGTCAATATTGGCATTGTTATAAAGGCTGTCCGAATCGGATTTTGCCTTGGAAACATGAAGACTCGCCTCTAAGAATAAAATGGCATCCGGCTGCATTTCCCGTATTTTCTCTACCACTTCACGATATTGCTTTTCTATGCTTGCATGTGGATATCCCAGTTCATTGATACCTAGCATCAGATAAATCTTTCCGTAATTTTTCCGGCTTAACACTTCATCCAAAGTTTCTTTTCCATAGCCCGGCATATCCACCTCTGTTTCAAACAGCTTAAAGGAACTTAAGCCAATCGTTGCAAATACATCCGCATCCCCAAGGTCTGCATACTCCGATAATCCTACTGTTCTGGAATCTCCAATAAATAAAGCATCGGAAAAATAGCTGATATCCTCTGTTGTAAAGGTTCCCTCCTGCTCCGTATCTGCCACCGTTTCATTATCCTTGGTACCTGTTTTATCTTCTGTATTTTCTGTACTATCAATATCTGCTTGTCCTGTACCGGCTTTATCTGTGCTGTTTTCTTCCGTTCCGGCAACTGCTTCCGCCGGCTCTTTTTCTGTGTCTGTCACCTGTGCCAGTTCTTCCTGCCTTGCCTTCTTCTCCTGCTCCGCAGTTACAAGCTTTACGGTAATCACCGGGAATGCAATCACAAATGTCAGCAGTAAAAGTATAGTAAATTTATATTTTTTCATCGTATTTCCTCACTAGAATCTGAAGTATAAGAATGGGTCATCCATTCCAAGATACATACAATATACGCTCACCCAGAATAATGCCAGCAGCAGTAAAATCACCCAGAGGCGGTTCTTATTCTTCTTAAGGAGCTTCTCCTGAACGCCTGTTGCAAACAGGATACCAAGCACCAGATAAATGCCATAGGTCTTACCATATTTCAGATAATCTCCCTGAAACAATACCGTTCCGGTACTGCCAAAGAATGGGAATAATTTCTGTAAATAAATGCCAAGCTGGCTTAAATCCGTAATCACAAAGACCAGCCAGGAAAGCGGTATCCAGAGTATCATATAAATATGTCCAAGCACCTTATGCCGCTCCAACACTTTTCCAAGTCCGGCTTTTTCCACGAATAACAAGACAAAAAGCAAAAGTCCCCACAATACAAAATTCCAGCTTGCGCCATGCCAGAGCCCTGTCAGAAGCCATACCACAAACATATTGCGGACGGTCTTTGCAAAACCACCGCGGTTGCCGCCCAGCGGAATGTATACATATTCCCGGAACCAGCCACCCAGTGTCATATGCCAGCGGCGCCAGAAATCCGTCATGGACACTGCCATATATGGATTGTTAAAGTTCTGTGGGAAGTCAAAGCCCATCATCCGCCCCAGTCCGATTGCCATCAGGGAATACCCATAGAAGTCAAAATATAACTGCAGGCTGTATGCCACAATGCTCATCCATGCCAGCGGTGTGGAAATGCTCTCATAACCAATTGCTGTCACCTCTGTCCAAAGATGTCCCACCCGGTTTGCCAGCAATACTTTATAAGCAAGTCCCAGTGCAAATACCTTAAGTCCGGATTCCACCTTTTCCATGGAATGCTTTCTCTTATGAAGCTGCTCCTGAATCAGATGGTAATTGACAATCGGTCCTGCAATTAACTGTGGGAACATGCAAAGATACGTTCCCAGTGAAATCAACGATTTTTCCGCTTTTGTTTCCCTCCGGTACACGTCCACCAGATAGGAAATAATCTGGAACGTATAAAAGCTGATTCCAATTGGCAGAATCAGATTCCATGTTTCCAGCTGTACCTTAACGTGCATTGCACCAAAAAGGGCATTCAGATTCTCTATAAGAAAGCCCAGATATTTAAACAGAATGAGCCATCCCAGATCATAGACAACTCCAACTACAAGCCAGGCTTTCCGTGCCCGCTTCGTCTTCTGTGCCGCAATCAGTTTTCCAGCCACGAAATTGACCACCACGGACATAATCATAAGTAAAAGATAACCCGGATTTCCCCTGACACCATAGTAATAAAAACCAAGGCTGGCAAGGAAAAGCCAGGCATTCTTATAAGAAGCCGGCAGGATATAATAAACCAGAAAAAATACCGGCATAAAATACATGATAAATGCTATGCTGCTAAAAACCATCTTTCGTATCCTCTCTTTACTATCTTAAAATGGTATTATCCATTCATTCTTTACCATTCATTATACTCTTTATAGATTAGACGTTCCAGATGAAAAAAAAGTTTCTTAAATTCCGTATTTCGATAAATTTCTTCTCTGACAGTAAAAAGAAAGTCCTGATGTCACAAATTCTGCCACCGGAACTGCCAGCCAGACTCCCTTTAATCCGATAATTTGCGGCAGAATCAGTAAAGAGGCCAGAATACAGACAAAGGTTCTGCTGAAGGATACCAGTGCAGATGTTTTTCCATCAGAAAGTGCCGTGAACAGTGAAGATGTAAATACGTTATAGCCGCTGAAAAGATAGTTGATGCCAAACAATGCAAATCCCGTAACTGTCATTGCAAAGGTATGACTGCTTTCTGAGACAAATACTGATGTAATCGGCTTCGCCAGAAGGACGGATGCCACCGCCATAAAGCCGGAGGATATTTTTACAAACCGGTTACTGATATGGTAAACGTTACTTAATTTTTCACTGTTCTTTGCTCCGTACTGGAAGCTGATAACCGGTGCCACACCCATGGAAAATCCAAGATACAGCGCATTGAATAAAAACTGTCCGTATAAAATAATGGTAATTGCAGCTACCCCGTCTGCTCCAACCATACGCATCAGAATAATATTAAAAAGGTATGTAATTACTGCATTGGAAAGGTTCGTTACCATCTCGGAAGAACCGTTGGTGCAGGACTGCCACAATGCTTTTCCATCCCAATGGAAGTGGGTAAAATGAAGTCCTTTTCTTTTCACCAGGAAATAGATGACTCCCACTACCGCAGGAATCATCTGTCCGATGCCTGTTGCAATAGCTGCTCCGGCAATGCCAAGCTGCATTGGCCCCATAAAGACATAATCTAAGATTGCATTGGCTACACCTCCGGCAGTAATCAGTCCAAGTCCATATGCAGGTTTTCCTGCAGTCACAAAGAAGCACTGAAATAAACTCTGCAAAATACAGCACGGTCCAAAATACATCATATAAATAAGATATGTTTTCCCATTTTCGAATAAAGAGTCGTCTGCTCCTAATGCATATACAATCGGTTTATGAAAAAGTAATACAATAACCAGCAGCACCAGGCTTACAGCAACTCCTGCCACTGCAAGAAAAGTAAAGTTCTCACATGCTCCCTTTTCATCTCCCTCACCCATTTTTCTTGCTACCACTGCACTTCCACCGGTTGCTAACATAACGCCGATTGCAATGAGAATACAAATAACCGGCCATACAATATTGACTGCAGAAAGAGCGCTTTCTCCTACCAGTCTTGACACAAAGATTCCATCTATGATTGTATACAATGACATAAATACCATCATAATCATAGATGGCAATGCAAATTTCAATAAGGATAATGTTTTAAAGTTCTGATTTAATGAATTCGACATGATAACCTCCTTGTCTTATGAATCACTATTTGCTATCATAAACTATATGGTAACCATATAGTCAAGGAGATTTTTTTAATGAGTAGAAATGAATATCTGACCACCGGAGAAGTTGCCAGGATGATGGGCACTACAAAAAATACACTGTTTCACTACGACCAGCTTGGCATTTTTTCACCCGAAGCAAGAGGGGACAATGACTACCGCTACTACACCGTCCGCCAGATGGATGTGTTAGATGCCATTATCACGCTGCGGGAACTTGGCATGCCTCTGCCGGAAATTAAAGAATACATGGAACACCGAAGCCCGGAAAATTATGCCACACTTCTTACGAAAGAAAACGCTGTCATCGAACAGCAGATTCGTGCATTAAAAGAAAAGCAGAAGTGGATTCAAAGACAGCAGAAACGAATTAAAACCAGCCTGACTACAAATCCGGATATCATTGAAGAAGTCTCTCTGCCAGGATTTTATATTGCAGCACACCCTGTCAGTTCTTCCGATGATAAGACCATCTCCGTAAAAGTCAGTGAGCTTCTGAACTCCTATTATGAAAGCAAGGAAACTACCGGTTTTACGGTGCTTTATATCCAGATGGAACGTGACCTTGCCCGGGGTGCCCACAATCTTTATCACGAAGTATGCCTTGCCATGCAGACCCCTCCCAAGAAAATGCCTTACCGGATTCTTCCGGCTTCTAAATGTCTCGCCGCCTATCACCTGGGAGACTGGGATGATATTTCACTCGCTTATGACAGGCTGCGCAGCTACATGAAGCAGCACCAGATTACTTCATCCGATGGCAGATTCTATGAAGAAGAATTGATTAACGCTACCATGACGGATAAACAAAGTGAATACCTTACCCGCATTATCGTCAGAATCTAAAAAGCAGCATTACTTTTTTATTTTCCTGTAATGCTGCTTATCTATTTTACAGTGCCCCAAGAATCTCTTTTGCCCGGTCTATCTGCTCCTTTGTAGGCGGGTCTACGCCTTCTAACTGGTATGGAATTCCAAGTTCCTTCCATTTAAAGACGCCTAAGGTATGATATGGCAGCACTTCCACCCGCTCTACTGTCTTAAGGGTATCAAGAAAACTTCTTAAGCGGTGAAGCTCATCCTCTTCTGTTGTAATACCCGGCACCAGCACATGGCGGATCCACATTGCTTTGCCATGGTCTGATAAATAAGCTGCCATTTCCAAAATATTCTGATTCGTCTGTCCGGTGAGTTTCCGGTGTGCTGCATCATCCATATGCTTAATGTCTAACATAAAGAGGTCTGTATATTTCATCAGCTCATCAAATTTACTTTTAAATGGTTCTTCCATGGAAAATGGATTGCCGGAGGTATCGAGACAGGTATTTACCCCTTTTTCTTTTGCCAGCCGGAACAGTTCTGTTACGAAATCTATCTGTAAAAGAGCCTCTCCACCGCTTACGGTGATTCCGCCCTTTTCTTTCCAATATGTTTTATAGCGAAGTGCTTTTTTTAACACTTCTTCCGGTGTCATCAGCTCTCCGCCATCTTTTGCCCAGGTATCCGGGTTATGGCAGTACTGACATCTCATGTTACAGCCTTTTAAAAATACAATATATCTTACACCCGGCCCGTCTGCCGAGCCAAAGCTTTCTACGGAATGGATGCGTCCTTTTATTTCACTCATATTGCCTCCTATACACCAAAATACTTACGGCTGCTTAACAACCTACGATAAAAATGTACAGGCTTTTTTCATTAAGCCTGCACATTCTGCTTTACCTGAATCGCGGAAAAATCGTATGCTCCCCGCAGTTCGGTTACTGTCTTAAATTACATACGCTCATGACAGGTACGGGCAATAACATCAAGCTGCTGCTCTTTTGTCAGGTCGATGAACTTAACTGCATAGCCGGATACACGGATTGTGAAGTTTGCATACTCTTCTTTCTCCGGATGCTCCATTGCATCAATAAGCTTTTCTTTGCCAAATACATTGACATTCAGATGATGAGCACCCTGGTCAAAGTATCCGTCCATTACATTTACAAGATTATCGATTCTTTCCTGCTCGTTGTTTCCAAGTGCGCCAGGATTGATGGTCTGTGTATTGGAAATACCATCCAATGCCCACTCATATGGAAGCTTGGTCAGAGAGTTTAAGGAAGCTAAAAGTCCGTTCTGCTCTGCACCGTAAGATGGGTTAGCTCCCGGTGAAAGCGGTTCGCCGGCTTTACGTCCATCCGGCATAGCTCCGGTTGCTTTACCATATACTACGTTAGAAGTAATGGTAAGGATAGAAGTTGTAGGCTCAGAATCACGATAAGTATGATGTTTCTTTAATTTATCCATGAAAGTCTTAAGCAGCCATACTCCGATTTCATCGGCACGGTCATCATCATTTCCGTATTTCGGGAAGTCTCCTTCGATTTCGAAGTCTTTTGCAAGTCCGTTCTCATCACGTACGACTTTTACTTTTGCATATTTGATTGCAGAAAGAGAATCGATAACATGTGAAAATCCTGCAATACCGGTTGCAAAGGTTCTCTTTAAGTCGGTATCCATCAGAGAAAGCTCTGCTGCTTCATAGTAATATTTATCATGCATATACTGAATCAGGTTCAGTGTATTTACATAGATGTCTACTAACCAGTCCATCATCTTGTCATATTTTGTCATTACTTCATCATAGTCAAGATATTCAGCTGTAATTGGTGCGTAGTTTGGTCCTACCTGCTCGCCTGATTTCTCATCAACACCACCGTTGATTGCGTAAAGCAGACATTTTGCAAGGTTTGCACGAGCGCCGAAGAACTGCATCTCTTTACCTGTCTGTGTAGCAGATACACAGCAGCAGATTGCGTAATCATCGCCCCATACCGGTTTCATTGCATCATCGTTCTCATACTGGATTGAGCTTGTTTCAATCGAGATACGTGCTGCATAATCACGGAAGGTCTGTGGCAGTCTGGATGAATAGAATACAGTAAGGTTTGGTTCTGGTGCCGGTCCCATATTCTCTAAAGTATGAAGGAAACGGAAGTCTGTCCTGGTTACCATGGAACGTCCGTCTACACCTGTTCCTGCTACATCAAGGGTTGCCCATACAGGGTCACCGGAGAATAACTGATTATAAGAAGGAATACGTGCAAATTTAACCATACGAAGTTTCATTGTGAAATGGTCAATCAGCTCCTGAGCCTGCTGCTCGGTAAGAATTCCCTTATCCATATCTCTCTTAATATAAATATCAAGGAAAGTAGAAACACGTCCTACTGACATTGCTGCACCGTTCTGTGTCTTGATTGCTGCAAGGTATCCGAAGTATAACCACTGAACAGCCTCTTTTGCATTGGTTGCAGGTCTGGAAATGTCATATCCGTAAATCTCAGCCAGCTTCTTCATATCTTCCAGACATTTAATCTGCTCTGCGATTTCTTCTCTTAAACGGATTACATCATCTGTCATCTGTCCGCATCCGCAGTTTGCTTTATCTTTCTTCTTCTCAGCGATTAAGTGATCCAGTCCGTATAAAGCCACACGACGGTAATCACCTACGATACGTCCACGTCCGTATGTATCCGGAAGACCTGTTAAAATCTTAGCATGACGAACCTTCATCATTTCTGGTGTATAAGCATCAAATACTGCTGTATTATGTGTCTTATGATACTTGGTGAAAATTTCTTTTAATTTATCATTTACCTCATAGCCGTAGGTCTCACAAGCCTGAACAGCCATCTTGATTCCACCATATGGCATGAATGCTCTCTTTAATGGTTTGTCAGTCTGAAGACCAACTACCTGCTCTAAATCTTTTAAGCTTTCATCGATATATCCCGGACCATAAGCTGTAATTCCGGTTACAACCTCCGTTTCCATATCAAGAACGCCACCCTTGGCACGCTCTTCTTTCTGTAATTTCTGAAGTGCATCCCACAGCTTGTTGGTTGCATCTGTCGGCTCAGCTAAAAAGCTCTCATCTCCATCATATGGGGTGTAGTTGTCCTGAATGAACTGACGAACATTGATTTCTTCTTTCCAGAGACGTCCTTCGAATCCATCCCACTCTTTCATTTCAATCATTACGATATCCTCCTAAAAAATGTATTCAGTATGAACACTGAATGGTTACTAATTAGAATTAGTCTTGTTTAACCTTAGTTAGTATATACTGACTGTCATTTTTTTGTCAATACGTTTTGATGTTCAAAAAATCATACAAAACATCATGTAAATACAAGAAAACGAGCCAGTCCTCCAGGTTCATCGCCCAGACGGTCGGCTCGTTTTCGTTATACTTCATGTGGTTTTTCCACTTATCCGTCAGTCATATAACGGTTTTATCATAGACTATTTCTTTTCTGATTGCAATAGCTTATGAAAACTTTTTATCAACTATTTTTACCATTTTATCTGTTCTTTTCCTACAATACTTTGGAAAGGAAGTCGCAAAGACGCGGATTCTGTGGATTGGCAAAGAATTCTGCCGGTGTATTCTCTTCCTGAATCTGTCCTTCATTGATAAACATGACACGGCTTGCCACTTCTCTTGCAAATCCCATCTCGTGTGTTACTACTACCATGGTCATGCCATCCTGTGCCAGTTCTTTCATAATCTCTAAGACTTCTCCTACCATTTCCGGATCCAGTGCGGAAGTCGGCTCGTCAAATAACATGACATCCGGATTCATTGCCAGTGCTCTTGCAATTGCAATACGCTGTTTCTGTCCACCGGAAAGCATTGCCGGATAGGTATCTGCTTTATCAGACAGTCCGACTCTCATCAAAAGCTCGTCCGCACGCTTAGATGCCTCTTCCTTATTCATAAGTCCGGTCTGAACCGGTGCCAGCATGATATTTCCTTTTATGGTATAATTTGGAAACAGATTGAACTGCTGGAATACCATTCCAATCTTCTGACGCATCTTGTTGATATCTACAGATTTATCTGTGATATCTGTTCCTTCAAATGTAATCACACCGGAAGTCGGCTCCTCCAAAAGATTTAAGGAACGTAAAAAAGTAGATTTACCACAACCGGATGGACCAATGATTGCAACTACCTCTCCCTGGGCGATTTCTGTGGAGATACCATTTAATACCTTAACATCTCCAAATGATTTGCAAAGATCTTTTACTTCAATTAATACCTTCTTATCGCTCATTTGTTCTCAACCTCGTTTCCAGTTTATGTACACCTGCCGTTAAAATCATAACGATTATCAGGTAGATAATTGCAACACCGAACAATGGTAAGAACGGGTCATAGGTCTGGCTACGGATGATATCGCCACCCTTTGTCAGATCCGGGATTGCAATATATCCACTGATGGAAGTCTCTTTCAGTAAGGTAATAAACTCATTTGCCAGTGCCGGAAGTACATTCTTAAATGCCTGTGGCAGAATAATCAGACGCATGGTCTGCGAATAATTCAGTCCGAGGCTTCGTCCAGCTTCAAACTGTCCTTCGTCTACAGACATGATTCCGGAACGTACAATCTCTGCCACATAGGCAGCCGAATTCAAACCAAAAGCGATTACAGCCACTGCAATCTTATTATCGAGTGCAACCAGAATAATATAGTACATAATCAAAAGCTGTACCATCGTAGGGGTTCCACGCCATATGGTAAGATACACTTTACATATAAAATTCAAAACATTTAATCCACCATGTTTATCATGGGTGGAACGGATAATTGCGACTAAAAATCCAACCACAATACCCAGAAGTACTGCAAGCACTGCAATAAGCAGTGTATTGCCAAGGCCACGTAACAGATAAAGATATCTGTCTTTCTCTATAAAATCCTGTTGAAAGCTGCTTAAAAAATCGCTCAAGGTCTTTCCTCCTATACCGATTATTTATTTCTTACTACAATAACCTGGCTTGCTGTTGCATAAGTATCTGTAAAGTCAATGTTCTTAAGACGGTCTTCTGTTACAGTCATTCCTGCTGCACCAAAATCTGCTTTACCGGAAGATACTGCTGCGATGATTGCATCAAATTCCATATCTTCAATCTCTAAATCATAGCCAAGCTTGTCACAGATTGCTTTTGCGATGTCTGCATCGATACCAACTACATTGTCACCATCATAATATTCGTATGGCTCAAACTGTGCATTGGTTGCCATGGTAAGTTTTCCATTTGGATATTCTGTTCCCTCCGGAGTCTCATATGGATGCTCTCCTGTTTCATCACCAATATAGTTGCTGATGATAGTATCGATTGTTCCATCTGCTTTTAACTCTTCGATTGCTTTGTTGAATTTGTCTGTTAAATCTGTGTTATCTTTTGCGATACAGATTGCATATTCCTCTGCGTCAAAGGTATCATCTAAAATTTTCAAGTCATCATTCTTCTCAACAAATGCCTCTGCAGGCTGCTTGTCGATGATTACACAATCAATTTTACCGGTCTTTAATGCCTGAATTGCATCAGAACCTTTGTTGTAACGCTCTACGGTGCTTCCTTCGTCCTCATATGCTGTTGCATCGGCATCTCCGGTTGTTCCAAGCTGAACACCGATTTTCTTTCCCGGAAGGTCATCCTTGGAATTTACCGTGTTTGCAGCTACAGATGAGCCACATCCTACCATTGCTACTGTCATTGCTGCAGTTAATAAAAGTGCTGCAAATTTCTTCATGTTCTTCATATTTATTCCTCCTCTGATTATAATTATGTGAATTTATATTTCATACAGCATCATAAAATATATCAACATAACGCCTAGTATAGCATGATTCCGCCTATTTCACAAGTACCCGGAGAGTATTTATCTGCATTTAAAAATACATTTTTCCATGTATTTTTAAACAGGCGGTACCTCAGTAGTTTGCATATTCGCTTCATAATTGTTATAATGTGCCAAGAAAAGTGATGATACTTGAGGAGGTTTTTTCATGAAGCGATTTGGCAGAATTATGTTCTGTTTTCTTCCGGCTCTGCTGGCATTTGGCCTGCAGCAGCTTATCTCCATTCCGGCAGTAGGGCTTGCCCTGCTGGGTGGTTTTTATACCAAAGGGGCAACTTCTATCGATGACTGTATGGATGCATTTTTAAATATTATTTCCACCGCCAATTTTAATGCCGGTGTCAGTGCAGCCTACGGCACTGTTGCCCTTGTGATATTTGCCTACTGGTATTATAAAAAGTTCCGGCAGACAGAACCGGAAAATGTACGGAAACCATTTAATATTCCGGTTATCTTCGGCATTCTTATTACTGCAGTAGGATTACAGTATATTACCAATTACATTGTATCTTTTACTGCAGCCATTAACCCGCACTGGCTGGAATATTACAGTAACCTGGTAGAATCGGTGGGACTGGATGAGCCTTCCCTGATTCTGGTTCTCTATTCCGTTCTGATTGGACCTGTCTGTGAAGAACTGATTTTCCGTGGACTGACTTTGAAATATGCAAAAAGAGCAATGCCTTTCTGGGTTGCTAACCTCTTGCAGGCACTGCTCTTTGGTGTGTTCCATATGAATATGATTCAGGGTGTTTATGCTTTTGTGGTAGGAATTGTTCTTGGATTTATCTGCGAGAAAAGCCGCAGCATTTATCCTTCCATGCTTTTCCATATCCTCTTTAACCTCTGGGGAACCTTCTCTCCGGACTGGTTTATGTATAAAGCAGATACCGTTCCGTTCTTCTTCCTGTGGTTCTTTGTTGGTGCAGGACTACTGGTTGCAGGACTGTTCCTCTTTTTCTTTGGAGTAAATAAAAAGTATCCGAAAATTGAAAATTCTTATTATTCTTAATATCCTTTTGCAATTTTCTTTCCCTGCAAAAGGCTCTGGTTTTGATTTACAAAGGAGCGTGTCCGCTCTTTTAATAATAATTTTCGTCCTTCCGGGGTTCTTGTATATACCACATGGTATGGTCCAAGAGCCCTTTTCATATGCTTTTCAAAAATCAGGGCACGCTCCTTTTGTCTTCCGAATATTTCCGGGACACTGTAACACTCTCTTGATGTGCCAAAGATTTTTTCCCGGATAAGAAGATACCTTGGGTTATCAATAACACCCCACAATTCTTCCATGCAGGCAGAATAGGTTGTCTTATCTCTGGTGGTTCCACCTTTAAGCCAGGTACCTACCACAAGTCCGTTAAAGGATTCTACTTCTGTCCTGCAATGGGCACCATCCTCTAATTCCCCGCATTCCCTCAATGCATCTAGCATTGCTTCGCTAAGCTGTTTCATCCGTCTTGCCGGGGTGCTGAATTTAAACAGACGTATCCCCTGATAGACAATTCCGGCAAATGCGGCTAACAGCGCAATTCCAAGTAACAGGAAAGCCGGATGATTACCAAGCTTCTGTGCCATCATTCTTCCACTCATTAAGAGTATTGCAAGTATCACCTGTATGATTTCTATACAGACCGCATTAATAAAGATATATCCGGTTTCTATTTCTTTTGCTGCAATTTCATCTATCTGTTCTATTTCCATCTGATTTCGCACTTCCTGTAAGGACTGGTTCCATCGCTGCCTCAATGCATTTCTGTCCTTTGCACGCTCAAGCATCATGCGGTTTGCTTTATCTACCTCATATTTTGATGTTATCTTTGGAATGTCCAGCCGACCGATTCCGCTTTCGATTACATCTTCCCTGCAGGATACTCCTAAAAATGATTCAAACCGGCGTTCCAGCATTTCATAATCGCCCTCTGCATCGGTATTACTCTGCTGTCCCCGCTCTTTTGGAAAAATGCAGGCAAGATGCCAGATGTTTCCAGTCTTATCCGGCTGCTCTCTATCGGTACGGATTGCTCTTCCACGCATCTGGTTACTCAGCATAAAAGACCCTACATAGGTTGCCAGTATCAGGGAATTGATGCACGGTGCATCCCAGCCTTCTCCCAGCAATGACTTGGTTCCAATCAATGTATGAATCTCTCCCTGGCGGAATAACTCCGTCACAACAGCTACGGTGTGGGTGCTCTTTCCCTTTATCATAAGCTGTCCATATCCGGTATCTCCCAGTGGATTCAACGTTCCACTGCAGCCATACTGTGCCAGTAATTCCGGCAGTTTTGCTTCCACTGCCATTGGAACGATTATCACTGTTCCGCTCAGTACACCCAGCCGGATTCCAGTCATGTTCTGCCGCCTTAAATATTCAAAAATCGGCACTGCACCAAGCTCTGTTACCAGTGTATCTTTACTTCCAATCTCCGGCAATTTGTCTTTCTTAATATAATCGCAGAGAACCAGAAGGCGTAAATCATTTCCCAGTGCCTCATACTCAGCCTGCACAATGGTATGGATGCTCTCCATCTTTCCCTGGCTTTTCATAAGTACCTTTTTAATGGCTTCATTATCCCGCAGCGCAACCTTGTTCCGGTAGATGGCTCCTGCCTCTTTTAATTCCTGCAGCAGGCTTTCCCGCTCTGCTTCCATCATGGTATAGGACTCTCTGTCCTCATAAAGAACACCCTGCAGTAACACTTCCATCCAGTGTGCATCCATTCCCGGCAGCTTTCCCTTTGTTCCGATGAGCTTCCTTAAATAACCTGAAAATGGAATCCCTTTTGCCTGGCAGTATACCAGCAGTGCTGTAAAATACTCCGGTTTATCTAAGAACCGCTCACTGTATTCTTCCGGATGCATAAGCCCCTGATGGGAAGATACGATTCTTCGCAATGTCTCATCTGCCATCATTTTCTGCACCTGCATCTGCATCCGTTTCTGATATTCCCTGACATATGCTTCCTCTTCTCTTGTCGGCCAGTTAAAATAAACATAGTCCTGATGCGGGCAGAGACTTCCTTCTCTTACCAGTTCCGGTGTAAAGATTTCTTCATCAATCGGTCCGCACATATCGATATAACGCTTCCACTGTGCCGGTGTACTGTCATAAGGCGGTGTTGCTGTCAATGCAATGATTTTCACATCCGGCAGCTTATCTAAGAAAGTCTCCAGTGCCTTCCACCACTCACTACGAAGGTGATGCGCCTCATCCAGACAAATTGTTGTAATACCGGCTTCCTTTACTGCCTTAAAAATATCGAAATCCCGGTAGTCAACCTGCTCCGTTTCCTTCTCTCCATCTGCTTCTTCTGTCACTCCGCCGGCTGCCACTTTACTGTCTGCCGCATCTACTCCATCCACCGCTTCACTGGCTGCTGCATCTTCCTCTGCCGCTTCCCCGCTGTCCTCTTCCAGTGTGCCCTGTTCCCGCTTCATGGCACTGTACAATGCCTGATAAGTCGTTGCAGTCATCTGTTTCATCTGTTTCAAATTATTGGATAATATTTCCTGCGGATCTGCCTGCTCGGTTAAGAAGCCCTCCTGTATACGCATCAGCCATTGCTGGCGGATGGTAATGCTGGGTGAAAAAATAAGGCAGGGTGCTCCCAGCCTCCGAATCAGTTCTATTCCAAGTGTAGTCTTGCCGGAACCCGGCGCTGCCACAATATGTATCTTTCCATCCTTCAAATACTGCTGTGCATGTAAGAGTACTCTTTCCTGATAATCTCTCCACTTTCCCCGAAATTGCAGGATTCCCTCATATCCTGTGTTCATAAATTTCCCTCCATCATCATTTTGACAAATGCAGTATCGCGATATATCCACGGTTCCTTCGAAAATGGCTCATTTGCTTTTACAATCTCTTCCGGTGTCATCCATTCCAGATGATAGCCTTTTGCCTTCTCGCTTTCTGTCATATGCGGTTCTGTTGTTCTCTCCTCAACTGTGCAGGCAAAGAAATAGGTGTGACAGTGATATATTTTATCTGTTTCAAATAAATCACGGCGTTTTTCTTCTATCTCGCCCAACAGCTGCATACTTCCCGGGCATAATATCAATCCGCCCTCTTCTAATACTTCTCTGGAAAGTGCCGTTTCAAAATCTTCCTCACCATTCATGCCGCCGCCTAATATTTTGCAGTCCCCAGCCCTGCCGCGCTGGACTGCAATTTTTCCATTCTTTTTTATGATTGCCCGGACGCACTTTCTTTCAAATACCGGCATGCCATCCTTATAATCTTTTTTATCTAATACCAGAAGTATCTTACTTTCCGTCATTTTCGTTTCCTCGCTCTTGTCAAAGTTACCTAATCTGCCCACTGAAAACTGTTTACCATGGTCTCTGCTGTCCGTATAGGTACCTTCACCATTTACCCGGGCAGCACTGCCCTGCACCTGCATCATAAGCTGTGAAAGAATAGTCCTTTGTATTAATTTCTCATCATAATATGTAATATCGGTTGAAATCGCATTACTAATAGCTAGTATACCATAAACATACTGTTTTTGGGAAGAAATGTCCTATTTCATCCAATAAACAGCTATCTTGTCGCTTTCCACTCTCCAAAGTCATAGTAAGCAGTTGGTTTATCACCAAAGATACCTCCTCTTACTGCCAGCACAAAGTTTCGCTTAGCAAGCACTTGATGCGTTTCTTCTACGTATGCATATTGTCAAGTGTATATGTCATATTTTATATTCAAAATAAAAAAAGCTGCTACTCTCTAAAAAATAACAGCCTTTCTTACTATATCAGCCTTTTGGAATTTGACCATCGACATACAGAATGTGATTAACTAACCACTCTGTGAGATATTTTAAAATCCCCATAATCTGTTCATCTTGATCTTCTACCTCATCATTGTGATGTTCCATAAATTCATCAAGTTTATGTATAAATTCCTGATGTTGAACTTTCTGTGTAAATATCTTCTTATAATTAATAGATTCCATATACTGCTCTTCATCACTAAAGTGTTTTACTGTATAATTTCGGAGATTTTCTAATATTATATTAATCCTATCATATTTATCCGGTGTAAACTCATCATGAAGCAGTTCATATGCCTCATCTGCATATTTAAATAACTGCTTGTGTTCTTCGTCTATCATATCTATACCGATATAATATTCTGGTTTCATTTCATACATAAATCAATCCTACTTTCAGTTTATTTGTTTTATGAACCTGTTACCTGTTCAATACTATTCATAATAGGCAAATGCATTTCTCATGAATTTCCTATATTTTCTCGTTTTTAATGTTAGATTCCACCAAAACATTCCCTAATTTTCTTGGAAATATCAGAATCAACAAAACCTTTCTGCGCCATGTCATCGAGCATCTCACACGTTTTTTCGTGCGATAAACCTTTCTTATATG
>ERZ773158.486-NODE-486-length-47680-cov-11.281239_pt1 | contig 47680 bp, 78 predicted proteins | sample MGYA00511918_ERZ773158 | MGnify/ENA primary metagenome ERZ773158 (study PRJEB29015, sample SAMEA2737876) | human gut metagenome | biome: human gut; feature: human-associated habitat; material: faeces | place: China | collected 2012 ...
TCAGATTGTTATCGTAATAGACGGCAAGGAACGCATATCCCGATTTAGAGATATCCGGCAAATAGCTGCCGTTGGAGTATCGCGCTTTATACGCGGTGCCGTTGACCATTATCTTATATCTCATAATTGCCACCTCAGTAATACTTGACAAGCTTGGTCTTGGCACTGTCAAGGTCGACCTCTTTCCATGTGCCGTCAGCGCACAGGTATCTGATGCTGCTTCCGGCAGCAGGTGCAGGCACAAGGCCAGCGGCACCGTTTACTGTAGTTGATGCACCGGACATTGCCACGATAGCAGCCCAGCTCCCATCACTGCGCAAATAACGCGTGCTGTTGCCTGCAGCAGGAGCCGGGACAAGACCGCTTTCACCTGCAGCCCCGGCCAAAGCGCCGGTCATCTCGTTGACAAAGGCCCACGTTCCGTCGGCCTGCAAAAAGCGGTTTTTCGTAACACCGCGGCCCGGTGCCGGCACAAGCCCATGGATGCCGCCCTGCGCAGGGGATGCACCGGTCATATCTTTCAGGTCCGCTACGGCAGATGCCACATAGCTATTGACGTAGGTTATTGTTGCAGTAGCCGATGTGTTAACATAAGCAGTAACGTTGGCGGCGTTGCTAAACGATAACGCCACGCCGATTTCCTGACTGATTACTGCGGATGTGCCTCTTGGCGGGATGTAATCCGGGTTTGAGTCCTGCGCTACCGCGTACAGTATCTCGCCGTCATCCGGATCGCGCGCATACACGCCAAACTCACGCAGATAATAGCCGCTGGTTACATTGCTGTTATCTGTCACGGCTGCAATCACGCAGGCACTGTTGTTTTCCGAGTAACTGATGCTTGCAATAGGCAGTGTCTGTACAGGCGCAATCAGCGCTGTCAGGTCCTCAAGATTCTGCCCGCTGCTAAGCGTACCGCTGCCAATCTTGCATTGTGTAAGCTGCATACGACTGCCGGCATCGACCTTGGCCTGCAGCTTAAGGCCATGCTTTGTCAATACCGGTTTACCCCAATTTGACATTAGCGTACCTCCGTTTATTCAAATTCGATTTCGCTTCCGATATATACTGTCACCCCGTCGGACAAGTTGCTTGTCTCATAGTAGGGGATTTCTTTGACGTGTATATTGTCTCTGAGGCGTTTGTTTTTTGTTTCCAGATAGCTGTCCTCAAAAGCCTTTGATACAGCCTCATAAGTGCCGTGGTATTCTTCCTCCGGCACAAAATCACTGACTTTTTTTATCCCGCAGCCTATATAGCCGCGGATATCCTTCGTTTTTTCAAGGCGCCCGAAAAGGCCGGCTTTATGGACAATCAGGCCTTTTAATTCGCCGTCACGCATATCAGGTCACCCCTTTAGCCAGGATAAAATCGGAGGGCGGGATTACCGTATACACGTCCTTGTCAGATAAGGTTACCTGCACATCGTAACAGTATTGGCCGCAGGCAAGGTCAGCTGTATCGGCCGGAGCAAAATCAAACTGTTTTTCCTTTGCCTCCAGCTGCAGCACGGCAGCGGCACTGTCGATATCCTGTTTGACCGTCAGCACAGCCCTGTCAGCCTCAGTCAGCAGTACAGGCTTGTTCTGAGCATCATACAGCTTGAGCTTCAGCGTGGCGCTGTCGCCGCGTGTCAGCGTTATCCTGTTTTTGTGCGGGCCGTCATATTCTATGCACAACATATCCGCTCACCTCCCTCATATCCTGAAAAATAATTTTTTATGCTGGCAGAGCACGCCAGCCGTATAAATCTTGCCTTCCGGACGATAGTAGAAAGTCATGCTGTCCAGCCAGCTCCGGATATTCTTGGCGCTGTTGATAGCTTTGACCATCTCAGCCATAACCACTTCGTCCGGGATGGACTCCTGCACCATGCGGACCTTGAAATGATACGGCTTGCCGCCATATTCATACCATTCCAGCACCTCCGCGGTATCAAAGGCTGCTGAGCAGACTTCTTCGACCGCTGCTGGAGTGCCTTTGTAACGGTGGCGGGCAATGGCTTTGCGTACAAGCTCCCGCTTCTTCGCAATGTCGGCCGAAACGTCATAAAAATCCACGTGATATTGCCACGCCAGCTCGTCGACGATTTCTTCCGGCAGCTTTTTGAGCCGCGGCAGGATTAAGACAAGCTCAGCCTGCTCACCCAGCTGCGCCAGCCTGCCGGAGATGGCCTGCACGATGTCCTTTACTGTTGCATCGCCGCTGATGGAGCTTGGCAGGATGCGCTGCAGGGCATTGTCCTTAAGCTCAAGCATCCTCTATCCCTCCCAACGTCACAGCCTTTGTGCCGCAGACAGCCACCTGCGTATCAGTTGTCGCGGTAAACACCGGAGCAGTCACAGAGACACGCTTTGCGCCTGCAGCCATCACTCTTACGATAAGCTCAGACGGATTGATGTCACGACCCAGCTTTGACTTTTGCCACAAGACGTAATCGTCAACAGCCGCATTGACAGCATTTTGGATAGCTGTCGCCTGCGCCTTGTTATCGCTGGCGATGTAATATGTCAGGCTGAGGTTATATGTTAACTGTTCCGGGGCCAGTACGCTGATATTATCGGTCAGCGGGCGCACAGTCTTATCATTAAGCGTAGCCTTGACCTGCTGCAGCATCTCTTCTCCCGGCAGTTTGCCGCCTGACAGAAGCGGCCTTACCTCTACCTTGCCTGCTTCCGGCGACCATACCGTAACGTCAACAATTTTTGTTGATGCCCTCTTGGCATGGTAGATATAAGCACCCTCAGGGCCGGCCGTGCTAAAGTTTTCCGGCGCAAGGCGGATATCCTCACGATAGCTGTCGTCAGACTGTACCTCAGCGCCGCCCTCGGAGGTAGTGATGTTTGCCACGCTATCCACGTAAGGCACAGGGTCAACCAACGTCTTAAGCTGGCCAGCTACATAGCCGTTGCCAAGCTCGCCTTTTGTCAGGCAGGTTGCGCTTCCGTCAGCACTGGTTGTGCCCGCATCAATAACCAGCGGGGCATCTAATGCAAAAAACACATTATCGCCTGCCGTAAAACGTGTACCGGCAGGGATGATTGTTGCCGTCTGCAGCTTAGCAGACAGCCTGATGCGCATGGTAGTCACGGCAGCCTTTGCCGGGATGCGCTCAACACCTACAAGCGCGCCCAGATGGTCCAGATTGTCACCGGTAGCGTATCTGAGCAGGTTCTGCTTGCCGGTCTCATTGATTTTGTTGAGCAGCAGCACGATGAGCGCCGCAATCGTCAGCAGAAACAGCCTTACCGGGTCACCTTTGGCCAGCGTCCTGCCGGTAATAGCCTCGTATCTGCCAATCACATAACTCTCAACCTCATCGGCATCAGCATCGACAAACACGATATCGGCCAGGTTATCTAATTTACTCGTTGTCATCTTTTATTCTCACCTGCACTTTCGGGACCAACACGCCATCGTCCGTGCCGGTAAAACTGATTGATGTTATCTCCACACGTGGCTCATATTTTTTGATGGCCGTAATCATCTCAGACTGCAGCTTTGCCTGCGCTACATTGATTGGCAGGTCGAGCATATCAGCATCAATGCCAAAATCACGGTCAAGCGGCAAAGAATATTTTGTAGTGGTAATGATTGTACGCAGATTTTGCAGGATTTCCGCAACTTCTGATGCTGGTGTAAAATCAATACCTTGCATTGGCTGAGCTAAAACATCATAAATCATAATACTTTCATCCCTCCTGCGTATTCTTTCAGCGTTACGCTTACTTTAGCACTCATAATGCTGCCAAACTTGCCCCAGAAGGAAACACTTTCATCCAAGCTTTCGATAACCCACATGTTATCAGTAATCAACTTACCACCGATAACCAAGGGAAAATATTGTCCTGTATCACGAAGCTTTCGCAGTTTTTCAAGCTCCTTAGACGGGTCTATGCCCTGATCAGCACGCAGCTGCATAGAAAAGCTGATTTTCTCCATATCCGGACCGATAAACTCAAGCACCGGCTTATCGCCGATAATATCATGCTGTGCCCAGCGCCCTGCACTGCCACGACCATAATCATCGAATGTACGAATATAATGGCTAGATACGATAAATGGTATATCCGCCATAAAGCCTACAAGCATAATATCAACCTCCAATCATTACATTGCTGCTCCCCACCGCCACACTCCCACCACAGCTTACGCTGTCCCCTATTCTGCCAGCAGCCTTGCCGTTGATATAGACACTAGCGCTCCCGCTGGCAATTACTCCGCTATGCGTCGGATGCGCTACACACCCATGCGGAGCGTAGCTGTCGCCAACGCGGCCTGCACCTTTGCCATTGATGATAACATCCGTACTTGCTGTAACAAGCGCTGTAGGCGCGCAAGCATCGTGCCCGGTGTCATTGTCGCCTAAGCGTGTTGCCTTTGGCATGTTAATCACCTCCTTTTATCTGTTTTTGGGTATAGAAAAAGCCGCTTACTTCTGTAAGCGGCTTGAGAGAAGCCTAAATTATATAATTCTTAAAAGTTACACCAATATTGAAACTGCGAAATATACTGCGGATACATATGGGCATTGGCCACTCTTAATAAGATGACTCCTAAAGCTACTAGAGCAATAATTAAGTTTATAGGCCAAATTCTGAAATTCTTGATTTTCATATTATTTATCTCAAAAATTAACCGTATCATCATATAAACTAAATTTAGTATAACAAACCCAAGCCCATCTATCGTAAGAACCAACCTATAAATACTAGCCTTATTTATTGATTTCATTACTTCATTAGAAAAATTAACGCCTCCTATAAACGCTACTACTATAGACGAAAATATAGCTAAAATGGTAATGTATTCTCTTTCCATTCCCTTGTTTTCTTTTCGAATGTTATCTACTACTTCTTGAGTGCCATTTCTAAGGATATTATTCACGTTTTCAATTTGATGCAACGCTAACTGGAAATGGTCATATATTTTTATGACTACTTTTTTACAATCGTCACTAACATTAACAGCATTACCATTGCCTTGGCTTTCACTCAAAGTATATTGAAGCAAATTTTCAATATTGGTTGCAAAAGTACCTCTGCCTTGCATATCCAAATAAAAGATATAATTGCTTATTTCTGAATATAATATTCTGTCTATCTTATTTTTATTTGATAAATAATCACAAATCAATTTCATGGTGCAAGCAGGATCATACTTTTTAGATTCTACAGATAAAGAACGACAAAGCTGGTTAAGTTTTCTCCTGCTAAAAGAGAGCTTACTATTTTGAGAAGGGATTTCTTTTTCTCCCCTTAACAAATTATCTAGTTTATTTCTTTGTTTTACAGCCTTTTGATTATTGTTCATTAAAATATTCCTTTATTGATTCATTATCTATTATATTATTAGCAAAAGGAACATATGCTTTCCTCCAAGGGTCTTGTGAATGTGTTAGTTTCACTAAATCTGTAGCCGAAAACGTACTAAACTTATCAACAACATTTTGAATACTTTCTTTATCTTGCTTGGAAATAAAACTATCATTAAACTTATTTTCTTTAACAAAAAAAAGATTACCTTCAAAATAACTATCTATATATGGAATATTACCACTACCAAATTGTTTGAACTCATGATAAGCAGCAGGTACAACTGGACCAAAATCCCATGCTTCAATATCATCGCTAAAACATGGTTTATCTTGGGTAATTAAAAAGTAAGCCTGTATAAAATACATTATTTTTTGTAATTTTAAATTCGATATTCCATATTCTTGCTTATTGCTATAATTGATTACAAATCTAGCAATTGATACAGCATCATACATTACACCTACCTCCTTTCATACTCAAACAAATCAGTTTCTATAAGCCTTGTTCTTTTTTTAATTATATCATTTCATTCAACATTTGTACAGTTCCCCTTTATTTTGTGCGAACTTATTTTTGTGTTGCTGTTTTAATTTATTTCCACTGTCGCCCCTTTCAACAGCAGTTTCCCCGTAGCATTTATCTCGATATTCCCATTTTGATACCGGATAAAACTGCCATCGGCAAACGTAACGCTGCGCACATCGGCATTTTTCTCCACTGGAGCATCCTGCGTGCTGTAAAAAGCACCTATAATAAACCCTTTGCTGATGCCACTGCCACTTGCATTCGGTTGGAAGATACACAGCACCTGGGTACCAACCTCAGGCAGCCAATAGGCTTTCGTCTGCTTGCTGCCTATAGTTATAATCGGTAGTTCAGCGCTCACCATATTGTCCTTATCCTCAAACGCCACGCGAGCGCTGCACGATTCGCCATTGACCGCCGATACTGTACCAATGCGAATCAAGTTTTTTATCTGGTTAATATCCATCTAAACATCTCCTCACATCAATACTCGTTGTGTAGCCACTGCTAATATCATGCTGTGCCTTAGTAATAATATACTTGCCATCGAAAGCACCAAAACCGCTAAGCTGAATATTCACAGCAGCTGCCAGCTCCGGATTACCTAAAAAGCTGAAGCTACCGGTAACCTCATCGCTGTTCTTTTCCCGAAGCTTCTTCTTTGCAAGACGCTCTGCATCCGCAATACTGGCGACCTGCTCATTGACTTCCAGCGTTTTGCCTATCTTTTTATCAGGAGCAGCAAATGTCGCCTCAATTTTTTGCTTAGTGCTGCTGTCCTGGTACTTAACGTGGCAGGACTTATACACATCGCGCACCTTGCTGCGCAGGCTGTAGCTCTTCAGCATATCCAACACCTTGAGGCTGCCGGCAGAAAAACTGCCTTTTGGCTTCGGCACCAGCGCCACAGCCTCAGCCGCTTCATAATCTGCTTCGTCAAAAATAACAACTTGCTTATCACAGATTTTGAGTGCCAGGCCATGATCAGCACACAGCTTATATAAAAAGGACAGGTCAGACTGTTCTGTCTGCTCTGCCCTATCTATAACAGGATTATACTCTTTAACATCGTAATACAGCGTCAAACCCGCCTCCGTCGCAATATCATTAGCAATGCGTTTCAGCTCTGCCTTCTCCCAGCTACGTGTACGCTCGGCGCCGCGCAGATTGTTGTTATCCGGCACGCTCACCGCTTTGATTTGCACCTCGCTAGGCATTCCGCTGCTGGTAATTTCATCAATCTCAAACAAACCAAAACGTACAACCTGCTCACCTATGCTCTGCCAGTTAATCAGCTTTACGCTAACGTCCAGTGTTGCACCCTTTTCCGGCATCCATGCTGATTGCCATAGCCCAGCTTTATCCTCCAGTGTAAGCTGCAGATCATCTGCTTCACCAGACATGTTATCAGTGTAGCTTACATTCTTCAGATATTGCTGCAGGTCTGCGCTAATATCCTTGTCATTGTATTTAATGATTATCAGGCATCGCCTTGCATTCATCTTAAACATTTTAACGCCTCCATGGTGGCAGCATCGATGTTACCGGTGCAGTATACTCCGGCACTTCCAACACAATTTCTGCCGGAAAAACAACAATGTCAGCGTATTGCTGATTTGCTTCCAGCAGGACGTTTAGCGATGCTTCGTCATTATACAAGCGCTTGGCAATCAAGTCCCACATGTCGCCCTGAGTAGTTGTGTAAGTCTTACGCATAGCTTACCCTCCTCTGTTGGTTCTGCAAGTCCTGCAGCATCTTCTTAAACTTTGCCATCTCCAACTCCAACACCTCGCGGATTTTACCTTCATCGCCACCGCCTTGAATTGTGATGTTTGGTGCGAACGTAGCAGTAATATTGGCACCGCCGCCCAGCGGATTACCCATGATACGGTTTGTTTCCGCCAACAGGCCGATATTCCGCGCATTAGGAGTATGTGGGATAGCGGACTCGCCACTGTCCTCAGCAAAGGTTGTCAGGAAGGCGCCCTTGCCATAGATGCCGCCGGAAGCGTTGTGCGCTACGTCACTACCACTGCTTCCTTGTGCAGTTATATTGACCTTGCCGAAGATTGGCTTAGAGATAAAATCGCTGATGGCCTGCCATTTTTCCTGTACCCAAGAGAATGCATCAGAAAACTTGTCTTTGATACCATCAACAAACTGCTGTAATGCTAAAGCAGGATTGTCCCACAATGTTATAAACCACTGCTTGACTGTATCCCAGTTCGCAATAAGCGCAGTTCCAGCAGCAAGCACCCAGCCGATTGGGCCTGTTATAAACATAATCGTCCTAGCTGTTGGGCTGTCCCATAGGTTGACAAAAAACTGTTTTATTTTATCCCAGTCTTTGTAAATAATATATCCTGCCGCCGCAAAAGCTCCAGCTATTACTAGAACAGGACATCCCCAAAGCGATGCATTCAAAAGCCATTGGGCACCTGCGGCCAGCTTAGTGAAAAACGCCATGCCTTTTGTATGAACATTATAAAGCATAGTAGAGTTTTTTGCCGACTTAACAAGCAGCTCATACCCAGCTATAGCAGCTTTAGACGTGTTGAAAGCCGCGGTAGCAAGGCTAACTGTAATGTACATTCCACCCAATCCTAAGCCTAAAGCTATAACTCCTCCTGTTAATCCAGGATATTTTTCAGTAACATCTCCTATGGTTGTCGCAAATTTACCTAAATATTCACTTCCCACAGCTATCACTGGTAATAATCCTGACGTCATTTGGATTTGTGCTTTATCTATACGATTTTTCATAAGCTGCATACTATTTGCAGTCGTTTGACTTCTTGCAGAAAACTCATTTTCCATGCTACCAGCATACTTTGTACTGTCGCCTACTTTAGCAAAATTAGACTCGAGCCCACTAAGGTTTGAAAGTAAAGGTCCAATTGCACTAAGACTTTCCTTTCCAAATAGGTCCGCCATTACCGCCGTTCTTTTTTCTGGTGCTAATTGCTCGATAGCCTTTAATACAGTTAATATTGCACCTCTAGCATCATTTTGCATAGCGGAAGCCATATCAGTAGCGTTTAATCCAATCTGTGCAAAAGCGTTAGCCTGCGACTTGGTAGCGCTTTCTCCGCTAACCATAGCTAGAATTAAATTCTTAATACCAGTTGCAGCAACCTCACTTTGGATACCTGAGCCAACCATGCTTGCACCTAAAGCAGCTATTTCGCTTGACGCTACACCGCCAATACTTCCTAATGGACCAATACGAGTAACTACATCAGATATTAACGGGGCAGACGCAGCTGTAGTATTGCCTAGATAGTTAATCTTATCAGCCAGAGTAATAACCTCATCCTGATTCATTTTAAAAGCTGTACGCCATTTGGCCATCATATCACCGGCCTGATCAGCAGTAATATCGAAAGCTACACCCATCTTAGCAGCGGCTTCAGCAAACTTTAATAAATCCTCACGAGCTATTCCTGACTGTCCCCCTGCTGCAACTATATTAGCCAGTCCATCAACAGCCATTGGAATTCTTGTTGATAGTTCCAACACATCTTTACTCATTTGTTTGAACTGTTGTGGAGTTTTAAAATCAACAACCTTTTTTACGTCAGCCATAGAGCTTTCAAAGCCAATTGCTTTATCAGATATTTGAACGAACGAATTTATCCATATTTTAGCTAAATCAAAATGTGCCCAAGATTGAATGGAGCTAGTTGCCAACTTAGCATATTTTTCTTGTAATGCTGGAAGTTTTTGAAACTTGCCCGATAATCTTTCATATGCATTTGCAGTTGATTCTGCTGAAAGTATGCCTTGTTTTTGAGCTTGGTATACACCCTTCCAAGCTGCTTGATAATTCTTTAATTCTTTTTGTGTATTGGAGATATTTCTTTGAGCCTGCTGAAATGATGCAGAAAAACTACTGCCCAATACTGCGGCCAACTTAAAGCCAAATGTGAATTCTTTCATCGTCCTTGAACTCCTTTCGCCAAAAGTATATAATGTACTTAGAGGTGATTTTTATGATTTATTTCTTCGGTATAGTATCAGGAATATTATTACTGATTTTCATTGCAATACGTGCAATGATAGAAATGCATATTAATTACAAGAAAAGCATTCCTAAATTAAAAAAATTCACCCGAGTCAATCCAGATGGCTCAACGTCTACATATTATCGCAGAGTTGATAAACAGGATGCTGATTACTGTGATTGACATTATTGCTGCTTTAATTGGCTTTGGCGCAGTTCTAATATTTCCTTTTGTAACTATACAATTTCTGTATGAAACATACGAGGATATTTTTAAAGACGACTAATAATTTATATTTTCCCTTTTGTCCGCTCACGCCTGAGCGGACTTTTTATTTACAATTCTCGCAATCTCCAAAGCCTCAAATAAGCCTAGGTTTAAATAAAATTCGACAGACGTAAATGTCGCCATTGCCAAGCTTACGGCTAACTCTTTTATGGGCTTAGAGTTTTCAACTCCTAGCCCAGCAAAAAATTTGCCACAGGCAGCACCAGATTCTTAAAATCAGTCGAAGGCATATCCAAAATATCCTCTACAGGTACGCCAATCAGTTTTGCTGCTACTAAAGCCTGAAAATCCATGGACAGAAACACAGCCGGAGTTGTGTCGCCCATTTTGCGCACTTCCTTTTCAGCTGCAATCAAGTCTTTGCCGCGGATAGCTTCAAAATCCAAATTTACTTCCTTAACCTCTTTACCATTAACTATAATAGGATTATTCAATTTAACTACTTGCATCTTTCATTCCTCCAAACTTTTATAATTTAGCCCCCAGCGTGCAGCCGGAGGCTTTTTTGTTTTATACCATGCCTAAGGCTTCGCGAACGTCAGCCATATAATCAACGCCACCAATGTTACAGATGTAGTTGAACTTATCCAGCTCCAGAACAGTTTCACCATCAATGGTAACTTTTATGTAAGCTGTTTCAATGGTGTTCGCAGTACCAGTAGTCGCGCCAACATCCAGCTTGCCCAGCTCCGTTTTCTTCGGTACACCGCGCACAACGCATTTTACGTTGCCAACCTTATACTTGCCGCTAGCACTGTCATAAATCTGCTGCGCCCCACGCAGGTCGAGATTTACGCCGGTCTGCATTGCCAGCATAATGTTACGCTTCTCCAGCGTGCGCCAGTTCAGCACTGTTTCCATGCTGCCAAAGTGCCCCAGCACCGGGCTGTCAAACTCGCCTGCAATACCTGCACCTTTAACGGGTTCGGTCATAGCATCTAAAGACGGAAGCTGCACATCAGCAATACCAACCAAATCGTTACCATCTTGGTAAACTTTAAAGTTAATCAGTTTCTCAGGTACATTTGCCATCTATTTCACCTCCCGCTTAACCAAATAGCGTTTCAAAATACTCTGGATCATATTCAAGCACGTTTTCGATTTCACGCGCCGGAGCAGGCGGCGTAAGGTATGTGTGGAATTTAATAATGCCGTCCACGAGGTTAGTCGTAGGATTTTCATCCTCACGGAACTCAATGCGGCCACCCAGAATAACGCCTTGTCCGGTCAAACCATTCAAGCGCATATTCTCGCTGTCAACGATGGTCTGGATAAGGCGCTTATTAATCGGTTTATCTACCTTCGCCCAATAAGTCTGAATGAAGGTCTGCGCATGCCAGTTGAACATTCTGCGAATGGAGATAAAGGCGTCCTTCGGATCAGTGTTAGACGGATAGCAGGCGGTGCGATTGCCCCAACATTTCCAGCCTCCGATAAAGTTAAGCGCGGTAACAACGCCCTGGCCGTTGAGGTAACCAGCTTCATCAGGTCCTAATACTACCTCAGTACCATCTTTTAAGCAGCAACCGTTAATCTGCATGCTTTTATTAGACGGGCTTTCGTAAGGAATATCATCGTTATTACTGTCAACAGTTGAGATAACGCCAAGAACATGGGTAGACATGTGATAAACATCATCGCCCATCTTAACCATAGGCCAGCATACCACTTGAAAAGTATCGTTATAGCTGTTCTGGTTCATCCACGCCTTGACATCAGTATATTTTTTTACTGCGTCGGTCGGTACGTCATTAAGCGTAATCGCCTTGAAATGGCTGTTGATATTGCTAGCTTTGGCTTTCATCACGGCAGCTACTGTCGGAGTTTCACTCCAGCCGGGAGCCAATACAATGCCAGGCACAAGGCCGGTAATCGGGAATACTTTGTTAAGACATTCCAAACCTTTGACAGAACCATCGCTCACATTGATGCCGCCAATGATATCATCTGCATCTACTGCTGCAGCATCAATCTCATCATAAGTAAGTGTTAAATTACTTGCAGCAGTTGCAGTGCCATCATCAAGTAACGTAATAACCAATACGCCATCGTCATCATAAGCAGCTTCATAGTCGCTGCCGGCAATCAATGCAGACCCAGCCGTAGACGCTTTAATCTGCAAAGTGTCAAGCAGAACCGGAGCATCTACTTTTGCAACTTTGTTTGTCACTGTAACATTTTTGGAGCTAGTACTCTTCTTATGGGTTTTGGGATCCAATACGTTTACAAAAACCACCGGACCGCGATTATACAATGCGAATTGGCTATACATTACCTCGCAAAGAGTGTATTTAGCCCAATCTTTACTATAGCCCAACTGTTGTACTGCCTCAGCGTAACTGTAGCACAAAATGGGTTTGTTGGTCTGAGCGCGCTCACTCGCCAAATGTACCGGAGCGGTACCGAATACAACCGGCAGACCGGCAGCAGTGTTTACAGCAGGCACAACGCTAGTCGGAACCTCACTGGTATACACACCATGTTTATATGCCATGTTTTACACCTCCATAGCTTGTTTGTAATACTTATTCAGCGGAGTACCTGTTTGTTGAACTTCCTCAAGCGCTCTGTTAAGCTGTTCTACTGAAACAAACAGCTTCTCCAATTGAGGGAATTCATCGAATTCTGCATCTAAATGCTCAGGCAGACCGCCAATGAATACCTGATACTGCAGTAATCTTCCGCGGCTCAGGTTAGGGCCGATATAAATCAGCTTATCTGTTTTCTTATTCTTCGCCATAATATATGTCCTCCTCATAAGGTTGACCAATAGTATAAATTGCAGTAATTTTACCCTGCCACTGCGGAGCAGGCTGTGCTTCCGGCACTTCAATTTTCACAGGAAACAGCAGACGATGTCTGTCAGCTATAAAACGATGTTTTAAAAGATGCTGGCGCACATGCTCCATAATGTTATAGAGGCTGCGCCAATCATCATATTCACTGTCATCGTAAATACTAAAGCCAATTTCTACCGTTGCTGTACTCATATCGCCATCCGCAGTATCCTGCGCAGCGGTAACAAGAGCATAAATAAACGATGCCTGTTCATCAGCATTCATGCGTGCCGGAGGATAGCCGGCATATACCTTAATACTGCGCTTGCCGGATGGCTGCTGTGTACTGTAATCAACGATAACAGACCGTAAATAATCAGCCAGATTATCCATCAATTCAACTGTAGTCATAAAAGCTCCTTACTTCATTTTTTGGAAACGATATTCTACCTCATGCAGGAAACGTTCATTCAGCGTAGCTTCTGCCAATGGAGTAAGCTCGCCAATAACATTTTCAGCGCCAAACATCTGCGGTACGCTAGGACCATAAGGAATGCGCAAAGGATAGCGTGCTTTGCGTTTTTTACGCTGCATTGCACCTTTATAACCATTACGAGATACTCCAAGGAATAATCCTGGTACTGACTTAGCGCCACCTTGCTTTCGTATTTGCACTTTAACCGGACCACGTTTATGGTTACGTACCCGGAACGCTGTCAAAAGCAAGGGACTGCCTTGTGAAGCAAGAACGCCACACAATTTAGAGCGTGATGCACGCTTAATGTTCAGCGTCCCTTTAACATTCTTAGCACTTACCAGATAGTTTTTACGGATGGATTTAGAAGTTTGCGTTTTTATCTTTGTAATTGTACGATTGATAGCGTTTACGGCTGCAAGGTTAATCTCTTTAGGTGCTTTTCCCAACATCTGCTGTGCATACTCAATATTTTTAGCATCAATGCTAATCATCGGTCATTCGCCACCAGTTGGATTGTCAATATACCCATATCATCGCCCACACTTTCAACCTCATACATTTTATCGTCAAGATAAAACCGCATGCCATACACCGGCACCTCCGGCAAATCTGCCTTCAGGCAATTAACCTGTAGCTGACTGCCATAAAGACCGGGATAATAATCATCCTTGCCGGTCTGGACAGAAAGCGACTGCGCCACGGAGATATCCTGTACAATCGCCATGCACTCCGTACCGTTCAGATCATGCAGTTCCGCAAACTCCATCTCATTTAGAAAGACAGCCGCATTATCTGCGGCTATCTGCTCTTTAAAGCTCAGCGCTTTCATTGTACGGTAGCGGCTTCATCTACCGCAGGCAGCGCGTCTTCATCATCACACGCAGACTCTTTAGAGATAGATTTGGAAGCAGGCTGCTTTTTACTCTTTTTGCCAGAAGCAGGTTTCGCAGCAGCAGGTTCGCTAACGCTTGCAACCTCTTCCGGAGCAGTAGCTTCCGCCTCAGGCTCGCCAATGATTTCAAACTCTTCCGGAGCATCATCATACAGCTTTTTAGCAACGTCGTCTGGCAGCTCGACAACACTGCCCGCTGCATAAACTACGTTATTATGACGCAGAGAGAATTTCTTAACGAGGATGTACATAAGCTGCCTCCTTATTTAACCTTGATAACATACCAGTCATCTACGGATTCAGGAACAACAAGACAACGGCTCTGCATCGCAATAGAGCAGTAGTCATTCTCGATGTTCATAGTAACCTTAGGCACATAGCGGCCTTCGTAGGTGTGGAACTGCTTATCTTCCTCCATCTGAGTAACGGCGCCATACAAGCGCTTGCCACGACCGGCAACGCCGATAATAACGTAATCATCAGGCAGGTACGGAGTAAATACACCTTCGTTGTTGATGTAACCACCCTCATAGGTGTACATCTCCAGGCCTAAGGCACCCAGCAGGCCGAAGCGCATAACCTCAGGGCTTTGAATCTTAGGTGCGAAGGACATCAGCGCCGCATTGTCGCGGGACGGAATCAGCAGCTTGTCATAAATGCTCTTGTTGTTCAACAGCATGTTGCTGGTAGCCTCGGAGCACATCATGATAGTCGGAGTCAGGCCAGCATTGCGGCGGATGGTTTTGGAAGCCTCCTGCAGGTTGCCGTAAGCATCAGAGGTATCATTATCCCAGGTATCAGTACCGGACAAGGTTTGCTTTTGAGTAAAGTTAAAAGAGATGGTGTCAATCTTTTGGGTTTTGCCATCATCAGCATAACCGTTAATGGTGTAGCTGCCATCAATCAGCAGCTTTGCAGCCATATATTCCTCGGTGCGGGTGCACATATCGGTCAATTCCTTGATATCCTCAGCGCGATATTCTTCAGCGCGCTGTTGGGGAGTGCGACCGCTGTACACGCTTTCACCTGCCAGGCGCTTTTGCAGCTGCTCAGCGGTCAATACGCGCTTAGGCTTCATCAGCGGTGCCTTGTAGGATTTGGTTTCAAAGCCATCACGTTGCATATTAACACCTTGAGAACCAGGAACAACAAAGGGGGCCATGGAGCGACCGCCTTTTTTGAAATCCACATCCAGATATTCCGAGCTATAGGTAATAGCGTTCGGGAAAAAGGTGTTTACTAACAAAGGGTTGGGCGGATATGCACGATTGATTACGCCCAACAAAGAACGGGTAGAATTGATATCAAATGCCATAGTTTATTCCTCCTTATTGCAGATGAGTCAGGTAGATGCCAACAGCACGCAGCTCTTCCTCGTGTGCCTGCACAGAGTCAGATTCAGCGCCAACAGACATTTCCTCTGCATTGAAAATGCCGCGAATATAAACAGTAGCAACTACATCGCCGGTGCCAACAAGAACATCTTCGGCCAGCACAGCGTTTGCTACCTTCAGCGCCGGAGTTGCGGATGCAGCATCAACAATCTGGTATTTGCCTTCACTGACAGCCAGCACTGCGCCTCTTTTAAGCGCCTTTTCAGCGCTCAGGCCTTTAAGTGTAATGTTTTTGGTAAGAGCAGCCACAGCGGTGCCGCCAATAAGCTGGTCAACATTGCTTTTTTCACTGGTTACATATGCCATTATTTATTACCTCCATACATATTCTGCAGAGTTTTAGCCATGTTTTCGGTACGCAGGGCATCTTCCTCTGCCTCAGTCAGGCCATTAGCAGGCTGACCGGTTACATTAACGGAGCCAGATTTCATCTGGTCGTCAATCAAATCATTCATAAAGCTTTGAGCTGCAGAAGTCTGAGCTGCAGGCTGAGCACCCTTAATAGCATCAATGGTTTCTTTGATTTCATCAGCAGTCTTGCCGTCTTTGATGGCCATATTGATTACAGCCTTCACACCAGCACTGCCATCATCCAAAGCATTGAGCGTAGCCAGACGGCTTCTTTCCTCATTGCGGATCTGCTCCTCATTAGCCGGAGCGGTGGTTTGGTTCGCAGGAGCAGCACTGTTAGTCTGTTCACTTGCTCTGACACCGATAGCACTCAAAATAGTGTTTACGGCATTCATAAGATTTTCATTCATCGTTTTGTCCTCCTTTTTGCGGATTTTGTTTTTAATTAAGTCAGCATCTCCCTTGCTCAGCTGATGCCGCACATGGTTGACCACAAGCACATTGCCGTCAAGAACAGGTTCAACCTCACCTTGAATCTGGTCACAGAAGCCATTAGCAAGGCACTCCTCAGCAGTAAGCCAGGTGCTGTTTTTCATCATGGTCTCCAATTCCTTTTCGCTGAGCTTACAGCGCTCCTTATAGGCAGCCACAATACTAGCTTTGACAGGCTTGAGCATTTCAATAAGCTTACCCAGCTGTTCAGCGTTGGCAGGCTCTGCCAGGCAGACCATGGGGTCATGAATCATCATCATAGCGTTAACTGGCATGAGGATTTTTTTGCCGGCCATAGCAATGATTGTTGCAGCACTGGCCGCCAAACCGTCAATCATTACAGTGGTATCACCGGAGTAAGACTTTATCTGGCTGGCAATGGCGTGTGCAGCGAAAACATTGCCGCCGTTGCTGTTGATACGGATGCAGACCGGCTTGCCTTCCAGCTTAGCCAACGCATCAGCAAAGCCTATAGGGCAAACATCGCCACTGCTGTCATACCAAGGCTTTTCGCTGACGATATCGCCATAAATACGGATTTCAGCAGTGTTTTCGGATGCTTTGTTGATAATCTCCCAAAATGGTTTATTTTTCACCATCGTTTTCACCTCCTTCCTCAGTCTTTACATTCTGATGAAGCGGATAATTGAGGCCATTGCCTTGCCAATGCTTATGTTCAGCTTGCAGCTGTGCAATGTTTTCCTCGTATTCCGTGCCGGTGATTTCGGCAGATTCCTGTTCACCGGTACTGAAGCCGTAATCAACACGCAGCTTGGCGGCCTGAACCTCTTTCACCGGGTCAAGCATGCCCATAGTCGGACCATACCAGGACGCGCGGCTCCACGCCTTACGCAGCAGCGGATCACTAAAATAGCCAGGCGCTTGAATGCGCCCAATAGCCACCGCCTCAGCCAGCCAGCGTTCATATACCGGCTGACAAAAATCCCTTGCGAACCAAATGCGCCGCTTCTTGGCAACTGCCTGAAACTGCAGCAAGGCACCGCGTGCAGCACTGTACGAGCTTTGGAAGCGCGACAAAAGCACTTCTGAAGGAATTTCCAGCGCCGCGCCCACCTGAGCAATCAGCGCATTGACGAAGGCCTCAAAAGTGGACAAGCTGCGATTTGCATCGACAGTCTGTACTTCATAGCCAGGCGGCAGCTCGTTCATCGTGCCGGCACCCAGCTCAAATGTATACTGGTCAAAAGCAACCTTTTCATTCTCGCCAAAGGCCTCCGGCAAAGCGTTTGGAAGGCCTTCACCTGCGTCTTTCGTTTTGAAGAACAGCGTAAAATAGCTTTTGATGATTGCAGCAGTAAGCTCCGCTGTGCTATAACGGTGCATCTGCTTCAATTCTTCAATGGCCGGTGCCAGAATCGGCACGCCGCGGTACTGCTCCGGCCTTTCCTCATGGCTGATTTGCAGGATGTTAGGCGCACCTGTTTTGCGCCCGAAGGCTTCCACGCGCACCCATTTTATGCTCCTGTTTTCCGTCGGGTCATAAGGCACCCGGTCAGCAACCCAATAGGCTACAACGGCACCATCCGTATTGATTTCAACACCATTAATAATCCTGTTGCCATTCTTGGGATTACGAACCTCCACCTCATTAAGCGCACCAATAAGACTATAGGTATTAGGATTGCAGACACGGCTTGCTTCAAAAAGCTGTATCTTGGTGGTATAAGGATTATCGCCTAAGGCCTTACGATATTTAATCGCCGCCCAGGCATCTCCGTCCACAATAGACGATATAAAAGCAATATCCTGCATATCGTAAAAGTTGTGTTTGCGATACAGGTCACACTCTACGCTCTGCGCCCACAAATTAAACTCTGCCTTAGTGTGTCTGCGCCATTCAGCAGCTTCCTCCGGGCTCATGCCCAACAATCGATAATCAGGACAAGGTGAAGGCACGAGGCCAGCGCCAACAACATGCGTCCTGTAGCGATTGATGGCAGCAGCGCCAACAGGGCTGTTAATGGCCATATCAGCACTACGATTGCGCAGGATGTTCAGATTTACGTCAACATCACTTTTCGGGCTGGACCTTATCGGCCAATAACCACGCATAGCTTGTTTTTCGGCACTGGCACCACCGTTGCTGTAGCCTGTGTTTAATACAGGCCTGAGGGTGATGCCAGTGGGGCGCTCTTGTGTTAATATTTGGCCAGTAGGATGTCTGGCCTTACGATTGTATGGTGTTCGTTTCTTACTCATTTCGTAGCCTCCTGTTTTATTTGAGCGCTAATCACGGAAAAGCACTCTTTTGGCACGCCTATATCCCTCAGATGCAGGCGCATTATCGTCTTCAGTAGCGCCCATGGCTCGCAGGCGATTTATTTCAGCCTGAATGGCGCTAAGGTCAGCACGTGTCAGCAGCCTATTGCCAATGCGGTAGCTCTGACCGATTACCAAAATAGCCTGCTCCGCCTTCAGGTACTGGCGATAGCGTTCGTTCAATGCATTGCTCATTCTGATCTCCTTCCTCGTTTGATGCAGCCATAGCGTTTCTGTGGCTTTGCAGCAGGTGCAGGAGCCGTTGCCCCGCCTGCTTCAGCATTGTTGCCCTGCGCCAGCATAGCATCCAGCTTTTCAAAATTAGGTGCAATACTGCGCATGCAGGCAAGATTATACACAGCAAGGTCCAGCGGCTCATTGCGCTTATCCTTGGCTATGTTCGTCCACTGAAAAACAACTACGCCGTTTTTCTTACGCGGCACCAGCTCCTCGGAAATCAGACCGCGAAAATAAATGCGATCATAGCCACGATTGGCATACGATTCTATGACAGCATCACTGCTCAGGCTCTTATCGTCAGTTTTCAGCAGACCTTGCAGCGCTTCAACGAATTTTTTCATCCGATGCTTATCGTCTAGTGGAAAATGCATATACTTAGCTCCCTGAACCTCAATGCTGAGACGGTCCATGATTTGCTGCTTGCCCGTATCCGTGCCGAGGAACACCAAAGGAATGGAGCTGTTACGCATCTGCTTTTTGCCAATCTTGGCAACAAGGTCTTCGTTGGCCATGTTTGAGCCTTTGATAGCAAAGCGCTGACGGAAACGATTCTTAAAGCAGTAGGCATATACGTAATCAGTATAGTGACCGCCGCAGTCTATAAAGGTTCTGGCGATTTTCAGCCCTCGCCCATTGGCAAATTTATAGGTTTTGTCCAGGACGCGGTCTAATTGCTCCCACACCTCGGGAGTGTCGGGAACGCCCAGGATAACGCCTTTACGTATGCCCCAGCGTTCTTCGCCATGCCCCCAGCCTGCAACCTCATATTCCAGGCGGTTATCCTGCGTATCAACCGCAGCCGTCAGCAGCAGAACGCCTTGCGGCAGCTCAGCGCCATAATCCTCGCGCCGCTTAATGAAGATATCCTCACTCTCGAAATTGCCTTTACGCTCGTAAGATTCTCCGAAGCGGGTATTGTATATTACCTTCTCACGCTCCGGGTCGCCCTCCGCCTCCAGCCATTCCTTCATAACATCGTTCCAGCTAATCCAGGGGCTTGTCCAACAGTTAACGAAGAAGCTGCGCGTATCGGTGGCAAAAGCTGCAGGGTTTTGCGCTACATACTTCTGTGCAGCGTTGCGCATGTCGTTCTCACTGAATTCAAAGCCACAATCAGGGCAAATCCATTTCACTGATCTGACGACAACATGCTTTTTGTTATGTTCCTCGCTGCTGTCGAAGTCGGCAAGCATCTGCCGGTGTGTAAGAAGGTGGAATTCGCCACAATTCGGGCACTGATGCTGCCATTCCTCCTGCGTACCGGTCATATACTCGTCATCAATACGGCTAGTGCCTTTTATCGTCGGGGTGCTGAAAAGGCCAATCACCCTGTTAAAGTAGGTGGTGGTTCTCTTCGCCGCCAAATCAACCGGGTCGCCTTCTACGCCGGCACTATCCGGGAAGCGGTCAACCTCGTCGCAAAGCAGAATGCGTATAGGCTTTGATGCAAGGCCGCTCGGGGCGTTCGCACCTGCTATAATCAGCCTGCCACCGGTAAAATATTTGCTCATGATAGTGTTGCTGGTATTGCGGCTTTTGTTTTCGCGGAAAATGCTTTTCAAGCTTTTGGTAGCTTCAATCATGGGTGTGATACGGCTCTTGGAAAAATCCTCACCGTCGCTCAACGTAGGCTGAATCATCATCATGGTGCAAGGGTCAAGCTGGGCAAAACGCCCAATGACATTGTTCATAATGTCGGACTTTCCCACCTGCGAACAGCTCTTGACGACAACACGATGCACGCCCTTGTCAGTAAAGGCATCCATGATGCTGCGCTGATAAGGCGCTCTGTCTGTCCGCCATCTGCCCGGTTCTGCTGATTCCTGCGGCAGCATGCGGTAGGTATCTGCCCATTCGCTGACAGTAGTTTTGGGTGCCAGCTTAAGGCCATTGTTGAAAATGCGGCGCAAAAGCAATACTGTTTTCTGAGCACACATGCTAATCGCCCTCCTTCTCATCAACAGCATCAAACATGGTCGGTGTATAATCCCTGATTTCTTCCAAACGTCCTTCAACCTCCATGCTCAGCAGCTCTTCAATCTCAGGCTTGCTCTTGCCAAAAAGCAGCGGCGCCATCTTCGACGGAATGCCACGTATCTGATTGCGGAAGTTGACCAGTATTTCCGTCAAAACCGCCTCTACATCTACAGCATCGTGCATCTCCCGGCGCTTCTGCGCCAATTGGATTTCCGCCAGCTCTCTTTTGGCTTTTTCATGCAAAGCTTTTTCCTTCATCAGGTCAACCGACTCATCAGTTTTGTATTTATAGGCATAGTATTCAGCGATAACCTCCGGCAGAAGGTAGTCGCCTTCCGCTTCTCTGGTAAGTATTTCTTCGTCTGCCAGCTGACGTACACGTCTGTCAGTGATGCCCAGCAGGCGTGCAAGCTCCGCGCCGGAGCCTCTTGGTACTATTTTTTTCGCCATGAACATCACCTCCTTTGCTGTTTGTCCACTGTAGGCAATACAAATCTGCTAATAAAATGCACCGCTTCGGTCTATTTTACAGCCTAGGCGGTGCGGAAATTGAGAATGACAAAAGCGGAAATGCTGTCCAGGCTAAATTTCCGCTTTTTGCTTTCCTAACAGACTATGAAATTGTCGACGAAAAATTTTTGCGTATTAGTGGAAGTCAAGAAAAAATTTTGCGCCTTTAGGGCATGTCCGAATTTTGCCATGCGGAAGGAAATGTGATTTTTTAAATTCACAGCTAGACAATTTCCGGGAGTTCGCCGACCCGCAGGCTTTTTATTTTCCCGGAAGAACCTAAGGCACCTGTCCACAAAACGCGAACAACAGAAAAGCCGCTGACCAATAGGCCAACGGCTCTCGCTATTCTTTTCTCTCACGCTTTCGCTAGTATACATTATAGCACCGATTCACCCTCGCATTCTATCGCATCTTTCAAGAATACTGTTTAAACCTTTGGCATGAAGCTTATGTATATGTTGCCATGTATAGTTAAGCTCTGCTGCTATACGTTCCCACTTCTGATAGTTCAGGTAACGTCTTTGCATCACAAGTCGCATTGATCCCATCGGCAGCAGTGCAATTAAATCCCGGACTTCTGCCAGCTGGGCGCACAGCTCATTGCAGCACTCAGCAACAATCTTTTCCTGCTCAACTATCTTTGCTATGGAGTTTTCTAGCTTTTGGGCATTCCCGCTGCCGCCGCCAGGCGATTGGCTATAAGCAGGCGTGACCTTTTGTGCAAGACTACGCAGCTCCTGCAGCTTATCCAATTCTCTCTCCAATGTGCGCCGAGCATACATAGCGCCTTTCAGCTTTTCTTTTAATTCTTCTTTAGTCATACGCTGCCCTCCTGCCGGACTTAATAATCTACATGCAAACTTAAAATTTTATTATGACTATTTTCCTAGGGTTTTATATTCCTAGAGATTAAATTTTGCGTTTTAATCGTCTTTCACATATACGCATACCTCTAGCCTTGGTCTCTTCCTGTCAACAGAAAAATCCATATCACGGACGAGCACCATTTTGTCATCAAGATACAATGCGCCCTCTAAGGCATCGCAAAGCAGCTTATGCGTATTGTTCATATCGCGCCGCCTGCCGTCTGGCCAGAAGGCAACTACTTCCAGCACAATCTTTTCTTCCGGTTCAGGCACGCGCCAGCCTTCCCGATGTGCCAAAGCATTAGCAATATAATACGCCTCTTCCTTCCAGGCTCTTGCCAATGGCGTAAGCACACGGTTCCTGCGTCCCATCACGTTGAAGTTTTTATAGCAATGATTGACGCTAGGCGGTATGGTTAATATTAAATTCAATTTATTCATTCCGTCGCTTTGCTCCCTTCTTGCGCTTATAATCATCCCTAAGCTCCATCTTCGCTCTGATATACCATTCGCAGGTTACAGCATTATAATATTTCTCCACGCTGATGATGCGATAGTCAGGATGCTTTTGTTCAAAGTGTTTTTGCATATCTTCACAGTCTTCCGGCCAACGAGTCAGCTGATTGAATTGCTTGCAGCTAGTTTTTGTGTCGCTTACAGATTCCAACGGCTTAACCAAATTGCGGGAGCTTGTATAACGCTTGCGGCCTTTTGGACCCTTGCTCAGATAGCATACCAGAGCTTCGATACCTCCATGCTCTGCCTGAATGCGCTTGCTGTTTGCCCAGCCGTGTCCCCATGCTTTTTCGATAGCATCACGGTCTACGCCACGATTAATCAACAGATGATGATGCACTCTGCCCTTGCTGCTAACCTCGGTAACGTAGATGTATTTTAATTCTTTGCCATTAGCTTTATATAATCTTTTCAATCTGCGCATATAATTACGCAGCCTCTTCTCTCCCTGTTCCGGTGTATCAGGCAGGTTATCATTATCATAGCTTAAAGTCAGATGTATGTCTTTGCTGCCAAAATTGCTTTTGGCCAGCAGTCTAAAATATCTGCGTGCCTTTTTATCGTTAAGGTTTTTCTGCTTCGGAGTTGTTGCCTTCTGTCTGCCGCCTCTAGATGGCTTATATTGCAGTTCAACAAACGGAAACAAATCAATCTCAATGTAGTCTGCTTTTTTATTTCCGCTGACACCTTGGCAATAATATGTTTTTTCCCGGATGACGCTTTTAGCTCTCATTGCCATTGATTTATCCCCCTGATATTCTTTGTGGTCGCTTTGTTATTACTTACATACAAGCCTCAAAGGCCTCTGCGGACCTTCAAAAAACTTCTATTATATAATGAAGAAACCTGCGAGGCAGAACAGCCCCGCAGTATTCCCTTCATATATTCTTTATCATCTATTATTTACGCTAGCCTTTTGGCCAACATCTGTTCCGCCGCCATTCGGCAATGCGTTCATCACGCATTATCCGGCATTCGGACGCCGCCCGCACCTTTGCCTGGCGGTTCTTCTTTAAAATGGTTAGGATGAATTTATATTTTTTATATGCGTCACATATACTGGCGCAACCACAGCCACGCAGGTCGCAGCCTTTACAAGGACAGTCGACTGTAATCCCGTATACTTTCGTTCCGCCGAAGGCTCTTTCACTTCTCATCATTGCCTCCAATAAATGCCAGACCAATTAACAGCACAACGAACGTTATAGCAAAATTGATCGTGAAGTCATCCATGTAACATGCTCCTTCTTTTTCCGCCGCAGAGCGCAGGCCGCATACGTGCGATATACTTCTTCTTTTTGTCTGCGCCATTTGCAATGCTTGTATATAATCCGCTAGTTAAATATGAGCGAGGCAGCAGCTCTACGACCTGCGCTCTGCGGCAGATGGTTGATTAATTAGATGCGTTTAAATTTTTTGCCGTCGAATTGATAGTTCAGCTTCATGCCTGTCGGCTCGTACCAATCAGCCTCGAGCTTATGCTCGTCTATCCAGTCTTTCAGGACAGCATTAAGACGCTGTCCCAGCTCTGCGCGAGCCTTGGCCATTTCCTTGCTTTCAATGCGTTCGCTCCAATATTCTGACGCGTTGCCACCATCTTCGCACGCTTCCTCTTCAAATTCGCCGAGAAGCATTTCTACGCTGATTTCAGGGTGCCAGTTCGACTCTCTCCATTGAACAACAGCCACGATTTCACCATCTGTCAAGTTGTCGCGCGCAGATTTCAATGCCTCCTCCGGTGTATCGTACAGATTAAACGTCATGCCATCATCGCCCACGCTATAAGCCTCTGCTTTTTCGGCCGCCAGAACGGCAACGCGAGCCGCTCTTGCCAGCTCCAGCGCCGAACCAAGGTTGGCTTGTGCTTGTATGAGATAATAGGTCTCGCCGCTGCACTGCCAGTCATTGATGGCAAGCTGCGCACGATTAACTAATTCGTCCACCTTATTGATTGATGTTTCCTTATTATTCATGGTCGTTCTCCTTTGTTTTTTCTGCAGCCTGCTTATTGCTTTCCACCATGTACTGCATGATGATGCAATATACGGCAATATCACCAAGGCTTTCGCTGATTTTTTCTTCATCAATTGTTTGTCCGGCACCGAAAACATGGGCAACATGCTTTAAGCAATAGCTTTTAGCTGTCTCATACATATGTTCCCAGCTATCATCGCCGTATTGCAGCATAGCTCCGTTGCGAAAATTCGCCAGCTGGTCTTTGTCACCATATTGCTTGTTCTTTTTTCTGAAAAGGTTAGCAAGCTCATGGAATTTATTGATACAGCTTTCAGTCAAATCATTCGTTTTCTCGTTCATTCTTATCTCTTGCCTGCTTCTTTCACCAATAAGCCTTCTTTATGCGCCTGACGCGCTATCTTGGCAGTTTCGTCACCGCTAAATGCAAGGCAGCTCGGGCAAATCGTTATTTCTTGGCCATTCTTCAATATATAACGATTGCAACTGCCGTTTCTCTGCCCGCATAAGTTACATTTACGCCTCATGCTTTATCTCTCCAGATTTCATCTGGATATGCTCCACTCTCATAGGCGTTTTGCGCTTCTTCTACCGTTGGCTGCTCGCGCTTACAGTGGTAGGCGTATGCAAACGCTTCCTTTTGCAGCTCCTTCATAGTTTTGATTTCATCCGGCAACAGCTCTTGGCAAGGTATCTTACCTCCTGTAGGCAGGTCGATGTATTCCGCAGCACGACGGTAAAACTTATGTGTAACCACTTGTAAGGCCTGTGTGCAATTTGTAAAGCCGCTCAACTGCACGATAATCTGCATGCCCTCTCCACAATCCTTATGCACCGGAAAGTTTACTTTGCTAACCCAAACCTGCAGTTGTCCACCGTCCGAACTTTCCAAAGGCATCTCGAGAAAACGACGCGCAATGTTAGCAAGCTTGCTCCAAGCTCTTTGAAAATCTTCATGCGGTTTGTCGCTTCTGCTAACGATGTTTTCCTTAGGAACGCCACCCGCAGGGCTGACGGAATAACGAATTTTTATGCTTCCGCCCTTAACGGCGATATAGTTGATTTCGTAGCTTTCTTCCATGTTTAAGCCTCCTGCTCAAATTTTGCCAAGCGCTTGGTAATCTGGTTTTGGCTCTGCGCCAAGGCACTGGCCAGCGCTTTGCATACACCGGCGCCACGCTTGCCATCCTGCACTTTGTCCAAATGCTCCAGCAGCTTATTGATGCCGTTGAGCACCGCCCAAATCTCCACCTTAAGCTCCAGCGCCTCTTTCTGAGCGCCTGCATCGCTTTGTGTTTCCGCCAGCTTTTCGCGCAGCTCCTTCAGCTCTTGCATGACTTTCTCCGGCACCTTTTCAACGATTTCCGTCTTGGTGGCCACCGTCACAGGCTGTTTGAGCTGTTCTTCCAGCTCTTTGATACGCTCTTCTAAGATAGCTGTTTCCTGCTCTCTGTTATAAAGGCTTTTGCGCAGCTCCTCGGCTTCTGCCACCAGAACATCACGCTGGCTGCTCATCGCTTCGACAATTTTCTTGCTTTCGGCGGCCCCAGCCAGCTGCATGCTGAGCTCTTCGGCCTGTCTGCTGACCTTGGCCAGCTTCTCTTCGGTCTTTCTGGTCAGCTTATGGTCAGCTTCAGCTTTGGCTTCGGCAGCTTCTTTGGCCATCTTCAGCTTTTTGATTTCCGCCTGCAGCTCACGTGTGCTGATATCCTCAACATGCGCTTCCTTGATAAAATCCTCACGCTGTTCCGCCGGCACGCCTAAGAGTAAAACTGCCTGCGTGTAGGTCAGCTTTTCTACCACGTCGCTTTTTGCTGCGCTGCCAAACAATACACCCTGATCAGCGCCGTACTCATCATATACACGCATAAGGTTGTTGGCCGTGCTTTGGCTAAAATCCACCGCCTCAGCCAGCCATTTGCCAAACTGGCCAGGCTCCAGCATCTCTTTAACTTCTTTCAGCTTCTTGCCGATAAGGATGCTGTTGCTCAGGACCAGCTTGCGTGTCTGGTCCTTGATTAAATTGATTTCCGCCGCCACCATCTCCGGTGTGCGCGTTACCTGCAAATCATTCATGCTGCTTTCGCTCCCTTCTTCTTCCCTAGCTCTGCTAAATATTTTTTATAGCTCTCAACAAAGGCTTCCACCTCCTGCGTCATGCCACAGTTATGGTTACCGCGCACCTGAATGATTCGCTTTTCAGGACCAACAAGCTCCATCGTATAAAACGGCACTTCCGGTTCTTCCAGTCTGCGTATCAGGATAATGGTGCATTTGCCTTTGGCGTGTTTATCTGCATATGTTCCTACACAATGATGCAGGACTTTGCCTTCAACAATAAGCTCCGTTGAGTTTTCGGCAACCTTTGCTATAAAGCCGCCGGCAGCAAAGTTGTACCGCTTGCGTTCTTCTTTAAGCTTGGCCATCTGCTTATCAAGCTCCTCATCCGCTTTAATCTTAAGCTGTGCAATAATGTTCTGGTGCGCCTGCTGCAGATCATGCGGCTTCAGCACTGCCGTATCTTCCAGACTTAAGCCAAGTTCATTGCAGTCTTTCAGGTAATCCATCCAGTCGATAAGAACTCCTCGGATGCTTTGGTATCTTGTCTTTTTCTGCTGCTGTCGAAGGATATACTTTAAAGTCTCTTCTGCGCAAACGCCATAGCCTTTCAATGTATCAAACCTTTCGCATGTGTCGAAGTTACTCAGCCGTTCCAGCTCCTTGCGCTTTTGTGCAAGGTCCGTAAGACTAAAGCGCGAATTTTTCTTTAGATACAGCGCCAGGTGAAATGTATCCATATCCACTGCCAAAGCTGATAGTGCAAGCATATCTCCTTTGCCAATCGGCACTCCAAACAGGTCCTTAGGTGTTTTTCCCTTCCAGTTGAATATATTCCGGAAGCTGCGGCATCGTAAGCCTTCCGCTATTATGTTCCACAGTCCCATTTTCATTATGTACTCCAGCTGCGGGTGCTTTTGATAAAGCTCTATATACCGGAAAGCATCTTCTGCACCTGTCAGCCTAAAGAACGCGTCCAGCTGACTGTATTTTAGCCAGCTATCCTTTAAAAGCGGCTTCAGCCGATCTAAGCCAAGCCATACATGGTAACCGCTAAGCTCCATAACATAATCCTTGCTGTACAAGCTTCTTCTTTTGCTCCACCATTCATTACCCCAAAAATCGCATTCATGCGTCCAATGGATTGCTTCCCCCTTGCGCATCAGGTAATATTCACGCGGAACATAATCGTCAAATATTTCTCCGGTATCGGCGCATATACAGCGATAGACAGCAAAGCTGCGGGCGATTATAGCTTCTTTGTCATACAGAGCGCGTTCAAAATATGTAAAATAATACTTCGCTTGGGTACGTGCTCTTCGCCAGGCATGTACAACCTCACCATCTGCTCCACATTTCGGGCAAGTTGTTCTGTCTTTATGGCTTAACTTAAACTTAGCAAGAACAATGTGCTTGCCACACCTGCTGCATATGGCCTTTTGCTTATCTTCACGGTCAGGCACCATGAAAAAGTTTTCGTTCCCCGTGGCTACCTGATTAAAATAGCGTTTCACTTTATCGCCAATGCCAGCAGGGAAATACCGCATAAAGTGCAGGAAGTCTTTATCGGCCAGCAGTCTTTCTCTGCTTGTGGGCCAACAATTAACAACCGCCTGCTCTATTTCCTTCTTTTTCAATTGATTTCACCTTCTTGAAATTAGAAAAAATCATCAAGATTAACGCTTACGGCAGCAGTGCCAGCGCCATTATTCATCGACGTTTCAGGATTTTTGCCAAGCGCTTGGTGCGCGGCCGTTGGCTCTGCTGTAGGCTCTGTGGCCTTAATGTTGTAATATTTACAGGCAATCTCAACCGCCTGCGCCTCATCCACGCAGCCACAGCCGCCAACAGCGTGCTTCTTGGCCTCTGCCTTGATGGCATCCAGCGCACCAGCCAAGGTTTTCTTTTGCTCGAGGATTTTTTCTGAAACCTCCGGGCAAGAAGTTGCCAGCTGCAGCAGCTGCTCAGCAATATACTTAGAGCATGGATCCTTGGCTGCTTCCATTTCTTTATCCAGCTTTTTAATTGCCTGTTTCTGTCCTTCAGTTAATACCATTTTTAACCCTCCATATCTTTCAGCTTGCGCGCTTTGCGATGCAAAACAAAATTAGATACCTGATGGTGTGCTTTTCTGCGAGCTTCTACAAGCAGATGTCCTCTGTAGCTGATGTGTTTATTGCGCAGCAAACCATACATGCTACGTGCTACAGCATGATAATCAATCTTTTGCATAACCTTTCCCTTCCTCTTCCTCCCAAATTTCCATAACTGCACCAGCAAAGCGCTGGCAGGTTTTGTTTTCCTCTTCATTCAGCTGGCGCTTCTTGACCTGAATGCTGCGTTGGTATAATTGTTTGGCCAAAACATCCAGGCGGGTATCCTTAGCGTTGAGCTTGCCATAATCGTGCGCCGCAACGAGCGCTATGGCCTGCAGCAAGACCTCCATGGTCTCAGCCGCTGCTTCCTTTGTTACTTTGATTTCGCGCGCTGCCGATACCGCAATCGCCTGCGCCGGGGCAATGCCCTGCTTTGCACATTTAAATGCTGCACGACGCTTATTTTTACGGGTTATACTACTCATTGCGTCCTCCCATTTGGCGGATTTCCTCGCCGATGAGCTTGTGCAGCTTCTTCAGCTCCTCTTTGGTCAGCGTAATGCCCTTGCCAGGCTTGCCGTTGGGGTTCCAGGTGCGCAGGTCATATTTTGTGTATTTCTCATCCCAGACGACAACGTTCAGCTCCTTGGTGTAACCGGAAGGGTTCTCGCTGAGAGCGCCGATTCTTCTTTCCAATTTAAACTCAATCTCCATTGATTTCACTCCTTGTGTTTGTTATAATATATGTGATTTCACTTTTTACTTTTATTTTCACTTTTGTGTGAACAATTTAATTCTTTTTCTCATATTTTTCACTTCTTAGAGCATTGATACGCCAATATCAATGCTCTTTTTCTTTTTATGGAACGTAGAAAGCGCAGTCATTATTTGCGAACCTTGATGGGAATCAATACGATGTCCCCCGGCTGTAACGTGCCTTTGATGTTGCTGATTTGGCGCGTATAAAAGATAACCTCGTGAATGTCTCTGCGGTCGCCTTCGCTATCCATGACACCGCCTACCAGGTGCCATAATGTATCGCCTTCGCCGGCAACAGTTTTTACTACGTATTTATCCACCGGGCGGCTATAATCCCACGCCGCCCAAACGCAGCAGGCTGCCAGCAGAATGAACAATACTTTTTTCATCATCGTTTCCCTCCTTTACACAACTCCCTTACGGATTTGCTCCAACCGAGCAAGGTAGCTATTGGCAGCATTAGCATTGCGGATGCTGACCTTCGCCGGCTTGATCACCGGTGTATATTCAGTCATATGCTCGTTGCAACGCTGCTCCAGCAGCTCATCGGCCCGTTTCACGTTGATACGCCAGCCGCCGATTTTTACGGCCGGCAGCTTGCCCTTCCGGCACATATCGTAGATGGTGCCTACGCTGGCCGATACGTGCTTAGCGTAATCCTTAATAGACATGTACAGTACATCAGCCATATTACAGCCCTCCCTTCTTTTTCACCGCCTTGCCTCAGTGCTATAATGAAAACACTGGAAGGAGGTGATTGTTATGCAAAGAAACGAATATATTTATATTCTTAACGGCATCCTTGACGGCTTAAAGAAGAACAATACGAGTAATGTTAATCCGCCTCTTTCGGATAAACAAATTGACGCTATTTCAGTAGCCATTATGAATGCCATCACAAGATACGACTCTCTAAAACGCCCTAAATAATATCTACCTTAACATCGGCATATTCAAAAGGCATTTTCAGATCTTCTAAAGCTGCTTCCAATTCTGCCTGTGCCTTTTGGACACGCTCAAGCTTACGACCAAGCTCACTTCTTTTGTATTGAGCCTTCACCTCAATACAAATTGGTGAGCTTTTGCTTTTTGTATCTTCCATCTTCCCCACCTCCCTTCTTTTCCACCGCCTCGCGTTCCGTGCTATAATAAAAGCACAGGAAGGAGGTGAGAATATGGTCACAACTTATAGGATAGACACAAGTTCGCTTTCGCCGGATGAGTATGAGCGGTTTTATGATGCTGTGGATCGCTTCGCTTTTATGATTTGCGTAGGGAAGCCGCGCATACTCGAGGTTACATGGGATGAAAACGAACCATTAGAAAAATTAGTACCTATTCCGCCGGGATGTCTTTGGTATAAATTTTAATGGTGATTTTTTCGGCTTCAGGGCTACGTTCGACAATGGCCCTGAAGCTTTTTTTGCTGTTTATCGTATTCAGCAGCTGTTGAGCTGCTAACATACACAAACAGAAAGTTTTTTCTGTGATATTGATTGAGAGTACAGGTTCTTCTTTCATACCTTCGCCTCCGTTTCTAATGGCCTCACGTGATGCTGGAATCATTCAGGTACTTTTCTTCTTTACGCTTAAACTCATTAATCAGCTGCCATAAAACACGCTTAACTTCACCATAAGTCAAGTCTTGTGCTATAAACAAATCATTGATAGATTGCTTTGTCGTAGCAATTCTTTCCGTTTGTTTTTCTGTCAGCATTTTTATCACCTCGCTTTGAAAATTTACATCTTATCTAGCAGGCAGTCCCAGAATTTGCCGTAGTATAGTACGGTGGCTCCGATGATAGTAGTCGTGATAGCTGACCAAACATTGTATTTTATCGGTTTACCATCACTCAGTGGCTTATTATGATTGATAGCGTTTATGAAAATTTTTGCCACCCAATAGGCAATTACTAAAATTTGAGAAATAATCATTCCCTCACCTCCCTTCTTCCTCACCATCTCCACATCCGTGCTATAATAAAAGCACAGGAAGGAGGTGATTTTATGAATATCTCTAATCCATTAATTGAAGAAAGCTTATTCGATTCGACAAATAAAGAAGACGGCAAAGAAATTTATGCTAAAGATTGCCATATTCTCCCTATTTGCAAATCTTATGGTCAAGCTTCTTATTGCTGTTTGGCGGGAGCGTTCGTCGGTAAGCGCTGCTCTTGCGCCGAAAAGATGCAAATTGTTATCGCAAACGACGCGAATCCAAATGCAACTATAAAATATCCAAAACCTGACGCTGAAGAATTATCTCTCTATATTAAGGGATGATAGATTTCTTTAATCTGTAACGCAGCTTCGTCATCAGAACGTATTCATCGCCTGAAATTGGACTGCCTAATTTTTCCAAATCCTTCAGCGTAGTAATGCTGTTCAGCTTGGCGAATTTTGTTACTGCATTGTAGTCTGGCATTCCGTCGCTACGCTTCGGAATCGTCAATGCTTTTCTGCCCTGCACCGCGGGGCCTTTTTCTTTATCCAGCATCACGTTCTCACCCTCCCTTCCTCAGCTCCTGCACCAGCGCCAGCAGCTCATCCAGATATTCCAGCTTGCTCCAGCCTTCCAGTTCGCAGACCATGAGGTCCGTGCGGATGTCTGCCAGCAGGCGCAGTTTCATCTTTTCCCGCGCCAAGCGATTGAACGCGCGGCGTGTTGCCGGTGTGTCCGGCGTAAACTTTATGCCCGCCACGACTCTGCCTCATCAGTTGCATCATCCAACCGCGAGATCAGGCGTGCGTACAAGCGCATTTCTCTGCTGAACCGCTCATGATTAAATTGCTTCGTTTTTTCATCAAGCTCTGAATCGTTTTTGCTGTCCATGATGGCACCGAACGCACAAGCGTGAGCCTTTTGCAAGGCTATGCGCAAATACATTCTTTCCTGTTCAGTTTCAAGCTCCAGCGTGATTTTATGTGGAATCTTAGTTTCCTTCACTTTCTCTCCCTCCTCCTTTCTATCTCGCCACGAGCTGCTCTACCGTCGTGCCCAGCACCCGCGCCAGCGCCACGCCCAAGTTGAGGCCAGGATACTTGACGCCTTTTTCTACCAAGCTAACGTATTCCTGCGTCACACCGAGACGCTGTGCAAGCTGCGCCTGCGTCATATTTTTCTGCTCACGCAGAAGCTTTACTTCTTTGCCTAACATTTTTTGCCCACCTTTCAGGATTATTAAGCTTCAAATTGTCAAGGACAATTTGAAGCTTTTGATATAACTATGTTATATCGTTTATGATTTTAAATCACATCAGCAAGCAAAAAAAATTGAATCTCTTTCGTCTCTTGTTAAATCTAAAAAAGTGGCTGTTCTGCTAATTTCACTAGCCTTAAATTCAGATTTACCTTTCATTTTGTTTAAAAGCGCCATTTCGCTTATGCACAACGCATTGGCAAGCGCTTTTTTTGATTTTCTTTTGCGAACCAGTTGAATTTCCAGCTCTTGTGAATTGGTCATCTTTCTCACCTCTTTTGATTTTTAATCACAATTTGATTATAGTCTTTTTCTGATTATTAGTCAAGTATTTTTTGCTTTTCTAAAGAAAATTTGATTATCAGGAAAAAACGTGCTATTATAATAGCATAATAAAAAAATCTTGGGGGTTTCAAATGGAATTATATAAAAATATCAGAAATCGTAGAATAGAATTAGGCTTAACTCAAGCAGAGTTAGCTAAAAAAATAGGTTATCGTTCTATTTCGACTATAGCTAAAATAGAACGCGGAATAAACGATATTCCGCAATCTAAAATTAAAGCATTTGCTGATGCTTTGAATACTACTCCTGGCGAACTTATGGGCGAAGTAGAACCCGCCCCCGTGCCGCTCTCCCTCACCCAGCAGGAAGAAACACACATAAAAAAATACCGCCAGTTGGATGCTGACGGCAAGGAGCGTGTTGATTATGTTCTGAATATGGAATATAAGCTTGCTAACGAGCGTGCGGAAAAAGAAGAAGAGAGTTTAGGTTGATAAGGAAGGATGATTGTTATGACAAATATTAAAAGTACAATTAATGCTAACGGCGTTGAAATCCGTATAACAAGCTCTAAAGAGGCTGATTATATCTCACTAACCGATATTGCTAAAAAACGCAATCCCGAATTTCCTGCTGATGTTGTTAAAAATTGGTTACGTTCTAGAAGTACTATTGAATTTTTAGGATTATGGGAAAAGATTAATAACCCAAATTTTAAACTGGTCGAATTCGACCAGTTTAAAAATCAAGCAGGTGAAAACAGCTTTGTACTCACCCCTCAAAAATGGATAAATTCAACCAACGCCATCGGCATAACCTCTAAATCTGGGCGCTACGGCGGTACCTATGCTCATTCTGATATAGCCTTTGAATTTGCGTCCTGGATTTCTCCAGAATTTAAGCTGTATATCATCAAAGATTACCAACGTTTAAAGGCTGACGAAAGTCATGCCAAAGAATTAGACTGGAGCGTAAAGCGTGAAATTGCTAAGTCTAATTACAGGCTGCACACAGACGCTATCAAAGAAAACATGCTGCCAAATCTGACGCCACAGCAGACAAGCTACACCTATGCTTCTGAAGCTGATATGATAAATGTTGCCCTTTTCGGCATGACTGCCCGCCAATGGCGAGCAGCTAACCCAGATGCAGCCGGAAACATCAGGGATGCAGCAAGCATCGAGCAGCTCATCGTACTTTCCAACCTCGAAGGCTTGAATGCTGAATATATTCGTGAAGGCCTTGCGCAGCCTGAACGCCTGCTGAGGCTTAACCGTATAGCTAAATTTCAATTAAACGCCTTTTCCGAAAAACCACTGAAAAGCATAGAGACATTAAAGAAGCTTCAAAAATAAAAATAACGCCAGCTGGATGCTGACGGCAAGGAAGAAATAGACGATTTGATTGATGTTAAGCTGGCCAAGCTCCAGCGCAAGGCGGAAGAAGGCGTGGAGAGCTAAGGATAATAGATTTTGAAAGTGAGGAATGAAGACATGAAAGATGTAAAATTGTTTCAGAGTGCGCAGATTCGCTCCATTTGGAACGATGAAGCCGGAGAATGGTTCTTTTCTGTTGTCGATGTTGTCGGTGCATTGACCGACAGTGCAGATAAATCAGCTTATTGGCGCAAGCTAAAGCAAAGAATGAAAGCAGAAGGTAATGAAACCGTGACAAATTGTCACAGGTTGAAATTGCTTGCAGAAGACGGGAAAATGCGTCTCACTGACACCGCAAATACAGAAGGTATTCTGCGTATTATCCAATCTATCCCCTCACCTAAAGCCGAACCATTCAAGCAGTGGCTTGCGCAACTCGGTGCGGACCATATCCACGACCTTGAAGCAGCAGAAGCTTTCAACAAAGAAATAGACGCTCGCATTGAAGCACGAAATAATATCAAACAGCATAACGTTGCTCTCGCTGATGCAGCCTTTGCCGCAGGCGTAAAAACGAACCTTGACTTCGCCAAATTCCAAAATAGCGGTTACATGGGACTTTATGGCGGTGAAACCGCTGGCGATATAAAACGTCGCAAAAAGCTTAAACCTAATCAAGAGATTTTAGACCACATGGGCAGTGTGGAACTCGGTGCGAACCTGTTCCGCATCACGCAGGCAGAAGACAAACTGCGCCGTGAGAATATCAGTAGCAAAGAAGCTGCCAACAAAGTGCATTACGAAGTCGGTCGTACCGTTCGCAAAACTATTGAAGAACTCGGCGGCACAATGCCAGAGAAATTGCCTACGCCAAGCGAAAGTATTAAGCAGCTCGATAAACCTAAAAAATAAAAAAAGACCGCCAGCGGAAGGCTGACGGCAAAAATCGCGTTGACTATGTTCTGAATATGGAATTTGATTTAATGAATAATTCTGCCGAAAAAGAAGAAGAGAGTTTAGGATAATAAGAAAGGAGTAATACAATATATGGTGGTGTATTCGTGGTTTTATACCATAAAATCCACTAAAAGTTAAATGTTTTTTCTAATCGTATTGACAACCAAGGAAAATAATATTAAAATATATAGTACAAAGAACAGATTGTTCTGGTTATATGCTAATAACGTCCTTGGTAGTAAGTCTCCCGCCGATATGGGAAGCACCGAATCCAGGGACATTTTTATTTTAGGAGGTATTTATGAAAGTAGCAATTTTTGTTGATGGGGGCTTTTATCGCAGGCGTTCTCAAACTGTCTTGGGAGATATCCCGGCTATAGAGCGAGCAAAAGAGCTGGAAGATTATTGTCACAGGCACCTACATAAGAGCAAGGGTAAGAATAGCAGCAAAGAAGTAGAACTTTATCGAATTTTCTATTATGATTGCCCTCCTATGGAGAAGAAAATATATCACCCATTACTGAAGAGGCAAGTTGACTTCTCTAAAACAGAACTGTATACATGGTCCATTGCCTTCTTCGAAGAGCTAAAGAAAAAGCGTAAATTTGCTCTGCGAATGGGTAAACTGGCTGATGGGCAAGCTCATTATACATTAAAAGAAAAGGTCTTGCGTGCATTGTGTAACGGTAAAACAAAATTCGAGGATTTGACAGAGCAAGACTTTTATATAAGCGTTGACCAAAAGGGCGTAGATATGAAAATAGGTATCGACATTGCATCTTTGGCATATAAGAAGCAAGTAGACCAAATAGTTTTGATTTCCGGGGATAGCGATTTCGTTCCTGCTGCTAAATTAGCCAGAAGAGAAGGTATAGATTTTGTTTTAGATCCACTTGGCGCTCCTATAAAGCCAGATTTGTTCGAGCATATCGATGGCTTGCGTTCTTGTGACAAACAGTATATTGAACACTTTAAAAAACAACAATAAAAACAAAAAACACAAACTGGTCGAAATCGACCAATTTAAAAGCAATTTGCGTAAAATGCAAATTGCAAATTCAGACAAGCCAGTGGCTTTTTATAGTCTTGATGTCATTATTGCAGAAAGAAATAAGAAAGACGCTCCCGTAAGGGAGCGCCCCAAAAAGCTATAAATTTAACGTGCCGGAGCAAAGCGCTTAGACAACGCATCCTGTAAAACCTTTGACAGACTCAAGCCTTCTTCCGCAACCTGTTCATCCATCCATTTCGGAAGGCTTACAGTACGTTTTACAGCTCTGGTATCTTTAATATCAGCTCTAATCAAACTTACAAATTCATCCTTATCCACTTCAACGTTTTGCAATCTGCTAGGCTCTGGAATGTCTTCTTTGTTGTCCTTTAAGTAATCTACCCACTGAGTCAACGCAGCTTCGGCCATCTTCATTGCATTGCCCAAAGTTTTCCCCTCGCTGATGCAGCCCGGTAAATCCGGAAAAAGAATAGTATACGTACCATCCTCATTGCTATGAAATACAGCCGGATAAACATATTCTTGTACATAGTTTCTCATTTTCATCTCTCCATTTCTATAAAATCCAGTGACATGATCAAGCAGCCCGCAAAGCGGGCAGGGATAAAATCAGTCTTACTTTATCCCCGCAACTTTGAGAATAGACTTTGCGGTTAGTTCATTAAGCTCTCGGTGCCTTGGAACCTGCACGGCGCGACTGCCTGGCTTTTTATAAATCGTGTGGTCGCCATCATCGCGTTCTAATTGGTATCCTGCCTGCAGCAGAAGCTTCACTAAATCTCGTCTTTTCATTATGTCACCTCTATTCGTTTTCCACACCTATATTATACTACGTAATTTACGTAATGTAAAGTAAAAGAGTGCGTAAATTACGTATTTTTACAGAGTCGTGAAAAGCGCCCTCCTAAGAGAGCGCCTTGATTTGATAAAACTATATCTGGATATATTATACCATATGCTTTGTGTTACAACAATTTAGCCAATTTTGAAATACCGCCAGCAAATGACCAGCAAATTGCCGGCAAATAAAAAATCCCCCGGTGCTACCAACACCGAGGGACCTGCAAGAACGTGCTACCAACACGCTCAACGTCATCAACCCATGTTCCACCAAGAGCTGATTACTTTTTTATTATATCAGCTCTGCTTGAAAAATGAAAGGAGCTGATTTTTTATGGCTAAAACAAAAAAATCTAACGGCGAAGGAACCATAAGCTACGAAAGCGACCGCAAAATGTACCGGGCAAGACTAATCGCCCCGGACGGAAAGCGCATCTCTAAACGCTTCCACACGAAAAAGGAAGCAATGGAATGGATTGCTGTTATCCAGGCAGATATCTGCAAGAACGTCTATGTAGCGCCCAACAGCCTGCGCTTAGGCGAATGGCTCTCCGAATACCTTATTACCTATAAAGCACCCAAGGTGCGCCCCAAAACACTGGACCGCTACATCCAGACTGCAAAGCACATTGCCCCCATCGCAGAAGTGGAGCTGCAGAAGCTGACTGCCCATACAGTGCAGCAATTCTACAATGAGCTGCCGCCGATGAGCGCCAGCAGCAAGAATAAAGTGCATAAGCTCCTGAAGGCTGCTATCACCAAAGCCTGCGCCATTGACCTGGTTGCAAAAAACTTCATGCAGGCGGTAGAAGCTCCACCGGTTCCCAAGGTTGAAGTCCAGGTATTTACTACGGAAGAAATCGGTAAGATTCTGCAGACAGCCAAGACCAACCGTTATTACAGCAAATACTATCCCTTCTTCCTTCTGGCAGCGACTACCGGCGCGCGCCTCGGAGAGCTGTTGGGCCTTAAAGCGCCAAACGTAAAGCCAAATTATATCTACATCGACAACAGCCTGCAGGCAGTGCGCGGAAAGCTCACAGATATGCCGCCCAAGACTGCTGCCGGTGTACGCAAGATAACTATTGCGCCCGAGGTCAGCAAAGCCCTCAAGCTCGCCAGCGCCTCTTCCGGTCCGGTGCTTTCGTTTAACAGGTACGTTTTCCACACCCGCAACGGCACGCCGATAGCACCAAGGAATATGGAACGCATCTGGAAGGCACTGCTGCAGGAAGCAGGCGTTGAATACAAGAACTTCCACGTTCTGCGCCACACCATGGCCACGCAGCTGCTTGCCAACGGTGTATCCATCGCCGAAGTTGCCAAGCGCTTGGGACACAGCAAAATCAGCCACACGCTCAACCTTTACAGCCACGCCGTACCTAATTATGACGAAGGCATTCCGGATATCATCAGCAAGGCATACGCACTCTGACCGCGTTGGCCCCAGCGTTGGCCCCAAAAGCGTTTTCAAATCCCGCAAACCGCATGAAATGAGGGTTTTTAGGGATATTGATATTAGGCCTTCTAAGCCGTGGGTCGGGGGTTCGAATCCCTCCTGGATCACCATGAGAGAAACCCCGCAACCATGCAGGTTGCGGGGTATTTTTGTGTGTAAAAAAAGCGATTTTAAGTTGTTGATTTTTACTGTTTTTCGCCCTGTTTTCGGCTATTTTTTAGGCGCGTTGGCCCCAGCGTTGGCCCCAAATATAAACTATTCTTTAAGCACCATATACACAACCACGCCGCCGGCAACAGCCTGCCATAAGAGGCGCTGACGCTCAATGCGCCTTGTCCTGCACTGCTCCTGTTTGAGCTCCTCTGATAAGCTCATCAATGATGCATTTTGCTCGTTGATTATCTGATCTGAGCTCGTCAACGAGTTTTTGGCAGTCGCTAACTCCTGCTTTAGCTGACTGATTGAGCTGCTCTGCTGACTCAGCCCGTTGCTCTGCCCGCTCAACAGCTCCTGCAGCTGATTTAATCGCAGCTCCTGCCTGCTGATTAAGCTCTGCAGCTCGGTTAACTTGCTGAGCGGCACGCTCGCCATTACCTCCTGCTGGGGCGCTGCCTCTGCTGCTGAGGCAGGTGTACAGGATGTAGCTCCCGACAGCAGCGCACAGACACACAGCGCCGATACGATATATCCACGATTTGTCATACATTAAGCAGCCCCCAATCGATATCATGGCCGGCAAGATAATTATATGTAGCTCTCGCCCTGTTAGCGTAGCCTTGGCGGTAGGCGCTGCCGACGGCAGCAGCCACATAATACTCATCCGCAAACACATCTGCCAGCGCGGACAGGTCATCAACATTATAGCCCCAGCTCTTGCGGTTGCGGACAAATACTCTCACCACGTTGGTGGAGGTTGGGCACCACATGCCCGCATAGATAACGCATTTGCTGTCGCTGATGTACGGCATCAGCGCGTCGACATAATCAAGGCAGTCAGCAGACAGTATCTCCATCTGAGCAACTCTGCCCTGCTCGCTGTCAAGGACCGCACGCAGCTCCGGCAGCTCGCCGGCATCGACAATGTCGGAGTAGGTACGGCCGATAAATTTACGGCCACCGTCAATCCAGCTCAGGAGGTTATCGCCGCGGCCTCCCTCCCATTGGCTTACACCCATGCTCGGATAATTGCCTGCGGTGCTGCAGCTGACGCTGTCATATGCGCCCTCGATGCCGGTGGCGATAATGCCTGCAGCTACCTCGTGTGCTAAAAGATGTCTGAGGTCCATGATCAATCAGCTCCTTTATTTTTAATAATCGTCTTTAGCAATTCTGAAGGCTCTCGTCTCGATAGCCTTGTTGCCCAGCTGTACCAAGAGCAACGCTACCATACCAAGGGTGCAACTCTCGTAGTTGCCCCAGGTTTTTGCAAAAAAAGCCAGCCATAAAGTCACCAGCACCCACACAACAAAGCCTACTACGGCGCAGATTCTGCCTACGCTGTAGGCATTGTCGTCCTTTTTAAGCATGTTAAGTAATTTACGCATTTTTGCCTCCATTTAGGTTATAGTTAGGCAGCTCATTAAGCTGCTCCATCAGGCTGTCAATCACGCCATTGTCCCCCAGCGCCTCGTAACTCTTATAGCAGGCGTCGATACTCTCTTTGGCATAGATGGGTATCCATTCCTTTTCGCAGACGTAGTGATTGTAAGCCTGGATAATCCTGTCACGTAACAGCGCCTGCACGCCTGCTCTCAAGGCGTCATTCTCTCTCTTTTTTGCACGGTATAACGCAAACATATAAGAGATAACAGCGCCAGCAATAATATTGATTATTGTTTGTATTGTTGACTCAATCATAAAACACCCCGATTAACTATAGATAATAAATTTAACGCTGCCCGCGTCAGCGTCGACCTTGTCCAGCTTAGCCTTGTCTGCAGCGCTCATCAGCCCCGCGGCAGATATCGTGGCATTGCCGGGCGTACCGGTAAGGTCCGAGTAGCTGCCGGTTCTGGCTACCGATGCCAAGGCGCTGAGCTGGTTAAAAAACTTTTGCCCCAAGCCATACACAACTTTGTTTTGCACAGCGTTTGTGCTGTTAGCATCCAACGTATCATCCACAATGACAGCCGCCGGGATAGTAGGTTTGTTGGTCAAATCGTTGTAACTGCCTGTCTTGGCAACGCTGGCCAGCCCAGTTATCATAGACGCCGGATGTGATGCAGGATGGACGTAGTTGTTAGCATAATTGGCGATACTATCCAATTTGCTCTTGTCAGTGCTGCTCATCAGGCCTGCTGCCGATGATGTGGCGTTGCCGTACACCGTATCGCTCATAGGCGGCGTATAGCCTAAAGCAGATGTGACGTTAGCCTTTGTAAGGCTAATCGTGCCATAAGATGCGCTGATGTTGCTACCGATTTTTACGCCGCCCAGCACGTCGCCTGTTGCGTATGGCAAGGTGTACGCCGCCGGAATTGATGGCCTGTTGGTAAGGTCATTATAATTGCCGGATGTCGCTACCGCAGCAAGCGCCGATGCGCTTACCTTACTGCTGACTGCTGTCTGTACAAAAGCAGTTGTCGCTATCTGCGTAGTGTTTGTTCCAGCAATGGCCGTCGGTGCTGTCGGTGCGCCTGTCAGACGTGCTCCGCCATTCCATCCGTTTTCGTTGATGTTACCGACAAGGACGGCATTTGACTTATTGCCGGAGGTGCATTTGTAAAAATTCCAGTTTGGGTCATACTCATAAAAATCCACACTGTCATGCCCCGAATAACCGAAATCCACAGCATGATAGTAAGTGTTTGCATCGCCCTCGCCCCTAAATTTACGGCATTGGAAATAGTTGTTTGCGCCCGTTCCTGTTTGAAAGTTTGGCGCACTCACACTGCCTGTACACGCACCGCCTGCCAACGGCAGGTAAGCACTCAGTACACTGCTGTCTGCTTTGCTGTTAAGCGCAGCATTGATAACTTTATTTTGTACAGGATTGGTTGAGGTCGATGACAGCTCACTGTCCACCGTAGACGCTGCAGGTATTATAGGCTTATCCGTAAGGTCATTATAACTGCCCGACGTTGCCACCGTAGCAAGGTCACTAGCCTTAACGCATCCGTTTGTAAGCGTCTTAACCTTGCTCCACACATGTACAAGGCCGTTAAGGTCAATCATGTTTTCCGCCACTAAATATCACCTCCTTAGTTAAACACAATTTCGACTTTAAATTTCTTACCGACGTTGGCAGCGGTAAACATGCTTGATATATTTGACGGTACACGTTGAACGTAGGTGTAGAAGCCTATTAAGCTACCCTGATACGATATTTTACCAACTGCAAGAGGCACAGTAACACCTGTTTCCATAGGTGTGATATTAAGGCTGATATTGCGACTGCCACTCGTGACTCCGTCTTCCTTAAACGCAACATCAAGCCAGCCACCATAATAAGACAGCATAACAAGAGTAACGGCTCTGCCGTCATGTTCGACGTTGCCTGTAACCTCGCCATAATTTCCGTTATTGCGACTATACCCATATTGACCGCTCTGCTGTCCCATGGTCATTACAAAGGCATTCTCGGCGACATCACCACCGCCGCTCTCATGTTTTGTTGCAACAGCGTATATAATGCCGCCGATTTTAACACGCATGCCTGTAGTGTTGGCATCGTCTGTCGCTTTAAGGGCAATATAGCCGTCAGTGCTATCAAATCTTACTCTCAGAGCTTTGTCCCCGGCTTCCGCTGATGTTGAGTAGATGTTGCAAGCAACAGCCGTGCCGCCTGTTTTTTGTACATACAATTTCTTGCTTAATATGCTCATATCTCCACCTACTCAATCCAAATACTGCCACCGGGAATATTAAGAGCACTGCTGACAGTCAGCGTCTGTACCTTCGTTGTACCTGTAAAAGACGCATTGTTGGTAGCAGCAGGAGTATACCCTAAAGCACTTGTCACGTTGCTTTTGGTAACGCTGATAGTACCACTCGACACACTGATGTTACTGCCAACCTTGACACCGCCTAGCGTACTGCTTGTAGCGTTAGGCAACGTGTACGCACTCGGAATAGTTGGCTTATTACTCAAATCATTATAGCTGCCGCTTTTGGCTACCGCTGACAAGTCCGTCGTCTTAGCATAAGCCGTTAACGTAGATGCCGTAACATCAGCCGACACAACGCCGTTGGTGTTGATTGTCAGCCCACTACCGATTTTTACACCGCCAAGAGTGCTACCGCTTGCCGTAGGTAATGTATAGTTGCCACCGCCGCTGCTGCCGCCCCCACTAACGCTTATCGTAACATTGCCGGAGCTGTCCGGAGATATACCATTGACCGATTTGACATAACCTCTGAGAGCGCTGCTTGTGATATAGCCGCTGTTGTTGGCAAGGTCGCTTGTCCTGGCTGGTATCGCCGGCTTGCCGGTCAAATCATCATACGCCCCGCTAAATGCTACGTTTGCAAAATCTGCGGTAGCACTTACTCCCAAATTTGTACGTGCTCCGGCTGTTGTTGTCGCTCCGGTGCCGCCCATCGCAATAGGGACGATACCGCCAGTTGTCGGCAGATCCCCGCTGCCTGCAACGTTTAAGGCGTTGTCAATCTCATCGTTTGTTGCGATGTCGATATCAAGGTTGGACAGCGCTGCCGTTATGGTCTTGTTTTGGACCGGATTGGTACTGGTAGTCGACAGCTCCGTGTCGATGGTAACCTTTGGCAGCAGGCCTACAATCGGCTTACCGTCCGCGCCTGTCGCCTTGACTCCTGCCGCAAGGTTATCGGCAGTGACGGTGTCGCCGGTAAGGTCTACCAGCGTCGCACCATCGTATATAACTTTGTTCACTGCCATGGGTTAGCCTCCTCAGCCTATAGTAACGGTCAGGCCACCCTGTGGGTTCTCGCTCTCGTTGTACGGGATAGCCTCGACGGTGACCTGAGACAGATAGTTGTAGCCGCCGGTGCTGTCCGGCAGAATGGTCTGCGCGGTGGTCTTAGGGGTAGCGGTCTTAGCCTGCGCCTTAGCACCCTCGGTGCCGCTCATTGTACCGGTTACGCCCAAAATCTTGACGCCGGAGCGGATGTTGGTAGCGATGAGCTTTGCCTGCTCAGTGGCGCTGATGGCCACCTTGCCGGAGCCGTCATGGTAACCGATGGGGATGGTGTAGGACTCATCCTTTGTGCTGATGGTGCCGGTAGCAGCGCCGTTGTTTTTCATCGTGCCGGTCAGCTTTTTGCCGTTGACGTAAGCGGTCTTGCCTGCCAAAATCTCAGCTACGGCCGCGGTAGCATCGCTGGTGTCTGCATCAAATGTGCAGGTACCGGTAACGAGTGCGCCGCTCTTGTCATGCGCGGTGTATGTGCTGAGCAGCTTGTCAGCAGTGACGGTATCGGCCGTCAAGTCAATCAATGTTTTGCCGCCATAAACGACCTTAGAAATATTTTTGTTTGCCATAAAAATTACCTCTCTTTCTGTCCTATACTTAACTGTATAGGAGATGATAAAAAAATGAAATTACCTAATGGATTTGGCTCAATAGCCTGCTACAGCGGCAACAGACGCCGCCCCTACATCGTCAGGAAATACATCGACGGCCGCCAGAAGATAATCGGCCAGTACGCCACATATGAGGACGCTTTGTCATTTTTGGTCGACTACAACAAAAACCCGTCACTGTTTGCGCCGTCCACGATAACCTTTGCTGAGGTCTACAGGCTGATGGCTGCTGAGCGCTATCCTAAAATAGCAAAATCAACTGCCAACAACTACAAGGCAGCCTACAAGCATTGCCATGAGCTGCACGGCCGTCCGTTTGCAAAGCTCGAGATATCCGACCTGCAGGGCGTAATCCGCGGCATGAGCCGTCGCAATATCGGCTATGCCTCGCAGAAGAAATGCCGCCAGCTGATGCACCTCATGTACGAGTATGCCGTAAAGTATAAGATCATACCGGCGGCAGCCGATATAACCTGCTACATCGACATAGACAAAAAGGTAGTCCGGTATCCAAAAAAGCCGTTTATCACCCGCCAGCTCAATCGTGTTAAAAAGCTGGCCAACAGTGATGCTGAGCTGTCGTGCTGGGCGATGTGCATCGTGATGATGTGTTACAGCGGCGTGCGACCGGGCGAGTTTTTGGCGATACAGAAAAGTGACGTTAAGCTCAAGCAGCGTTATCTTATCGTCCGTGACAGCAAGACTGAGGCTGGCCGTAACAGGGCTGTGCCCATTAGCCGCAAGGCGCTGCCCTATTTTAAGCTGTGGATGCAGCAGGACGGCCGTACGCTCATAGCTGATGACAAGGCTGGCCAGCTCTCCTACCACACCTACAGGCGGCTGTTTGACAAGGTCATGGACGCGACTAATTGCCACCATACGCCTCATGAGTGTCGCCATACTTGTGCCACGATGCTCGACAATGCCGGAGCTAACGAAACTGCCGTCAAGCGTATCTTAGGCCACGCCAGCCAAGGCGTGACAAAAGGAGTGTATACACACAAATCGCTGCACGAGCTTAAAAAGGCTATTGATATGATATAGGCTGTGTTGCTAACGTGTTGCTTATCCGGTAGGCACTGGCGCTGTTAAGCCTTGCCGCTGCTAGAATTTGATGTTGCTAACGTGTTGCACGTTGCCAAACATTGTTTTGACATGTTGCAAACGCAGGCACAGCAAGGATTTGAGCCATTTTAGAGGTTAAGAGTAACAGCATCAACCTCAGCAACAGTTGTCGCCTGCTCTACCTTGTCCTTAGCAGCTCTATACGCCACGTGTAGGGCGTTTGAGCGTTGAGCGACGGCAGCGATTACGCAACGCAAATCGTTGGCTGTTACCTTGACGTCCTGGTTATCTGCAGTAGTCCAATCAATGGACGCATCAGCTCCCTGTACGTCTAAGGCAATGATGGCAGCGTTGATGCGCTCGCGCGCTTTGGCATCGTAATCATAGCAGTTACTGTTGTAGGTAATTGGCTCAACCTCTTTGCTGTCACGTTCAGCCTTAAGCTCTGCGATTTTGGAAGGCTTAGCGGCTGCCAGCAGCTCTGCATCGGTAGGAGCAGGTTTAGGATAGACTGAGCCGTCATCAGCAATGAGATACTCGCCATCGCCGTTGCCGATCAGCTTGTTAAAATCAGCCTGGTTGACGATGACATAGCCTTGCTTGAGGTATTCAGCGATTTGTTCTTCGTCATATTCGACGGCAAGCTTTGTGTCTTTTCTCTGCCCATTTTCCGGCAGGATAAGGTATTGATTTACTCTTTTATCATTCATGTTTTTTCCTTTCTACGCCCTATGTTGGGCGGTTTTAGATTAGCAGTGGGGAATTGCTACACAGAACGGCTATGCAACAGCGTACCCTGTTACGTTTCCGTCGCGCTGCTTAGCGGTAGTAGCAACATATGTACTCCGTGATGCCTCGTCTTATTGGCAGAAGCCGCTGTCATTACAGGCTATCACACGCAGCTCGTTTACAGCAGCAACAGCATCAAATTGGGCCACAAATGATACCGCTCGTTGGATAGCTGTTGGCATGTAGTGCAGTGGGGATTAAGTGATAATGTGCAAAGCCAAACAATAACATTTCCCGTCAGTTTCACCAAAATATGCTACCACGTCACATGGATGGCTATAAGCTCAGTTATTAATGCGTACAAAGCAAGCGGTTATGTTAACTCTGTCACCAGAAATTCGTTTTACGCAACAGCGGATAACATTAGCTGCCAAAAATATTGGATAGCTATAGGTGTTTAGCAGTGGGGAGTTTATACGACTGGCACGCGTAATGTTACCATAACACTGCCTATAGCTACATCCGTAACATATGTAGTGATAGCGGTGGCACGCACAGAAAATAACTATGGCTGCTTGGGCTCTCAAAATTGCCAATACGTCTCAAACGTGACCAACAAGACGTTTCAAGCGGGCTCTTACGATAGCGGTAACGGCTACGCTGGGTTTTGGTGGATGTCCATTGGTAAAGCCTAATCCTTACCAAAAGCACACCAATTAAAGCCTGCATAACCATTGCCACTGTCGTACATATTGGCGACAAAGCTCTTATTATTTTGCGATTTTACCCCGAAATTACTGTTGCTGCCGCTCAGGTTACCGCTGCTTTTGGGAACGCCGACAACGCTGTATAAGACACTAAACGCAATGGGAAACGTTACCGTGGTATCTCGGTTAGCTGCGTTGCTATTTCCCCACTGCAAAACGCTGCTACATACCTACAGCAATATAGTTGATGTTCGTGCTTTGATATGTCGGCCATGTTATAGAGCTGTTAGTTCTGGCTATCCATGACGTGTTATTAAATGTAGCGCTGGTCCACGATTCTTGTGCCGTAGTAATACAGTAAAATTTTTGGAATGGTAGCGAAAAATTTAGTGTTGCTGCTGTGCTTCTTCCCCACTGCAGAATTAGCCCGTTTGAGAATTTTACATAGCCGTTCTGCGCAAGGTTGGCTGCAATGATGTACGCCCCATCATCTTTTAACAGGGCTAAATCGTTATCTGCGATGATGTCTTTAAACTGATTGTATAGTGTTTCTGACGGGAAGACGTGTATCTTTCCAAGATTTGTTGTTGACTGAGCCATTTTTACCTCCTATATAATTTGTGCTGTAATCGTTGTTGTCGGGTCGCTGCTGCTGTGCTGCAAGGACGTTAAATTGCTTGTGCCGCCAGAGCTGACCTTATATGTCAGCGTTGCTACGCCGCCAAACTCGCCCAAGATAAGCTCCTGCTTC